>Ga0105164_10001065_pt1 | contig 17834 bp, 12 predicted proteins | sample VDWuncwatermetaG_FD_89674 | JGI IMG/M metagenome (GOLD analysis project Ga0105164, IMG submission 89674) | Wastewater microbial communities from Netherlands to study Microbial Dark Matter (Phase II) - VDW unchlorinated drinking water | ecosystem: Environmental > Aquatic > Freshwater > Drinking...
ATCCTCGGGGAGACGCTGGTCGCGAGCGCCGCGATCCGCTCGGGCCCCAGCGGCACCCCCAGCAGGCCCGCGAAGACGACGATGCCGATCGCGACCGGGCTCGCGACCAGCGTCTCCCCGAGGATCTTGCCAGCGATGATCGTGTAGCGGGAGACGGGGCTGACGAAGATCTCCTGCGCGAAGTCGTTCTCGCGGTCGTCGATGAGCGAGATGACCCCCTGAGCGGCGGTCTGGAACAGCGTCATCGCGAACACGCCGGTGAAGGTGAACGTCACGAAGTCGTACCCGAGGGCCTTGCCGAAGGTGGACTGCAGGCTCGACCCGAGGATGCCGATGAAGATGATCGGGAACACGAGCTCGCTCACGAGGCGCGCGCGGTCGCGCAGCAGCTTCGTGAGGTCGCGCTGCGCAAGCATGAGGACCGCTGCGAGCTCGCGCGTCACTCGGCCCCCGCGAGGATGCGGAGATACGCGTCCTCCAGCTTGACGGCGCTCCCGGCCGTCCCCTTCAGCTGCGCCGGCGAGCCCTGCGCGACGATGCGGCCCTTGTCCATGATGCAGACCTCGTCCGCGTCCTCCGCCTCCTCGAGGTAGTGCGTGGTGAGCAGGAGCGTCGTCCCGCTGCGCTCGCGCGTCTCGCGCAGGTACTGCCAGAGCGCGCGCCGGCTCGCGGGGTCGAGGCCGGCGGTCGGCTCGTCCAGGAACAGGACCGACGGCCGGTGCATGAGGCTGCGCACGATCTCGAGCTTGCGCTTCATGCCGCCCGAGAAGGTCCGGACCGGCTGGAACATCTCGCGCTCGATGCCGAGGAGGCCCGCCAGCTCCGCGACCCGGGCCCGGTACTCCGCCGCCATCAGCCGGTACAGCGGGCGATACGGCGTGATGCCGTACATGACGGCGTGCAGGCGGATGTTCTCCTCGGCCGTGAGGTTCTGATCGAGGCTGGGGTTCTGGAAGATGATCCCGACCGAGCGACGGACGGCGCTCTGCTCCGTTCGGACGTCATGCCCCGCGACGTGGGCCATTCCGCTCGTCGGCGCGAGGATGGTCGTGAGGATGGACAGCGTCGTGGTCTTCCCCGCCCCATTCGGCCCGAGCAGCGTGAAGAACGAGCCGCTCCCGACCGTGAAGGAGATCCCATCGACCGCGTTGCGGTCGGCGCCGCGGTAGCGCTTCACGAGGCCGCCGACGACGATCGCGGGCAGGCTCATCGCTCCCGGTCCGCCGGCGTCGCCTCCTTGGCCGCATGCATCGCGTCGCGGAGGCTGAAGCGGCCCATGTACAGGGCACGGCCGACGATGATCCCGCGGACGCCGCGGTGCCGGAGCCGCGCCACGGAGCGCACGTCCTCGATGGACCCGACGCCCCCGGAGTAGATGACGTCGCCGCCGAAGGCGCGGGCGACCTCTTCGAGCGAGGGCAGATCCACGCCCTGGAGCGTTCCGTCGATCGAGACGTTGGTGTAGATGATCGTCGGGACGCCCATGACCGCGAGCTTCTGAGCGAGCTGCGAGGCGCGGACCTCGGTCGTCTCCGTCCAGCCGGACGCCGCCACGAAGCCGTTGCGCGCGTCCACGGCGACGGCCATCCCGTCGGCGTGACGATCGACCAGCCGGCCGATGAGCTCGGGATCGCGGACGGCCGCGGTGCCGACCACGATGCGCGACACGCCCGCCTCGGCGAACCGCTCCGCCGTGTCGAAGTCGCGGATCCCTCCTCCTGCCTGGATGCGGACGGTGGACCGGTCCGCGATGCGGCGGATGAGCTGGAGGTTCTCCGGATGACCGGTGCGCGCGCCGTTGAGGTCGACGACGTGCAGCCACTCCGCGCCCTCGCCGACCAGGCGCTTCGCGGCGGACAGCGGGTCGGGCGCGACGTCCTCCGCGGTCTGGAAGTCCCCCGCCGTCATCCGCACGCAGCGGCCGTCGAGGATGTCGATCGCGGGGTACACGATCACCGCGGTCTTCTTCCTCCGCGCCCCGTCATGCGGCGGATCTCGCCGCCCGCGAACGCGGCCGGTATGGTCAGGAGGAGCGACGAGGCCTGCGACCAGAACGGCCCGCTCTCCGGCGCGGCGAACACGATCGTGAAGCCTATGGCCGTGGAGATGACGCCGACCGCGAACGCGTGCGGCCGCTCCAGCCCGCTGGCCATGCGGGCCGCGACGTACGCACCGGTGCCCGTCATGACCAGGCCCAGGGCCAGTGTCGCGAGCTGCAGTGGGATCGACGCGTCGAGGAGGGCGGTGAGCTCCTCCGCCGACGTCGCGCCCGACGCGGCGCCGATCGCCGCGTAGAAGAGCTCGCCGAGGATGAACGAGCCGACGATGTCGACGAGCGAGCCGATGACGACCGCGCGGGTGTTGAGGTCGCTCAAGGCGTCGCGGATGCTAAGCGCCGGATCGCCGAGCGTAGCCGCTCGATCGGCCCTGCCAGCCCAAGGCGGTCGACGAGCGCGCGCAGGCCGTCGGGATCGCGCGCTTGCGTCGGGATCGCGCCGTCGCCGCCCTCGACCGGGCAGTCCTCCGCGAGGGCCACGACGCGGCGCGCGCCTACGAGGTACTGCGCCGCCCTGTTGAGCTTCGCGCGCACCGTCGGCGAGAGATCCGGCGCGGCGAGGATCGCGTCGAGCGACCCGTACTTCCGAAGGAGCTCGGACGCCGTCTTCTCCCCGATGCCGGCCACCCCCGGCAGACCGTCGGAGGGATCGCCGCGCATGATCGCGTAGTCCATGTAGCGGTCGCCGGGGATCCCGTACTTGTCGCGGATCCACTGCTGATCCACCGGGGCGAGCTCGCTCACGCCGCGGAGCGTGTAGAGCACGCGCACGTGCGGAAGGCGCACGAGCGCGAAGAGGTCCCGGTCCCCCGTGACCACCTCGACCGGGCCGTCGGTCCGTTTCGCGATCGACGCGATCACGTCCTCGGCCTCGTGACCTTCGGAGCGCCCGGTGGAGATCCCGAACTCGTCGAGCACCTCGATGATCAGGGCGATCTGCGGCTCGACCGGATCGGGCGGGTCACCCTCGGCCGCGACACGGTGCGCCTTGTAGCTCGGCAGCGCGTCGACGCGGAACTGCGGGCGCCAGTCGGCGTCGAGCGCGACGTGGAGGCGTGACGGACGGCGGTCCTCGATCAGGCGCGAGAGGAAGTTCAGGAAGCCGTGGACCGCGTTGGTCTCCGTGCCATCGGGTCCGGTGATGACGGGGATGGCGTGATACGCGCGGTACGCGAGGCTCGAGCCGTCGATGAGGAGTGTGGCGCCGCCCTCCACTAGGCCGGCGTCGGCGCGAAGACGCTGGAGAGCGCGGCGATGAAGCGGTCGTTCTCCTCGGGGGTGCCGATCGAGACGCGCAGGCATCCCTCGCACCCGGTCCACGGCGACATGTCGCGCAGCGCCACGCCCTGGTCGAGGAAGCGACCCTGGGCGGCGGCCGTGTCCCCAGGGACGCGGAACAGGACGAAGTTCGCCTCGGACGGGAACGGCTCGATCGCGTCGACCTTCGTCATCGCCTGGTACACCCGCTCACGCTCGGCGCGGACCTGCGCGATGCGGCGCTTCACCGCCTCGGTGTCGCGGGCGATCTTCGTCGCGAGCGCATACGTCACCACCGACACGTTGAACGACATCGAGATGGCGCGGACCGACTCCGCGAGCGCCGGGTGCAAGACGAGGATGCCGAAGCGCAGACCCGCGGCCGCGTGGACCTTCGAGAAGGTCTTGCTGATCACGAGGTTCGGGTGGCCGGCGACCGCCGGGAGCAGCGTGCGTCCCGGGATATCGGAGTACGCCTCGTCGACGAGGATGAGCGTCTCGGGATAGCGCTCGGCGGCCGCGAGGATGACCTCGTCGTCGATGAGCGTGCCGGTCGGGTTGTTCGGCGTGCAAAAGCAGACGATGTCGGGCCGCACACGAGCCATCGTTCCGAGCGCGCGCTCCTTCGAGAGGTGGTATGGGAGGCCGACCATCTCGTTCACGAGCGTCCCTCCCGCGATCACCGTGAAGCGGCCGTGCAGGTTGTACGTCGGCTGGAACAGCAGCGTGGTGCGGCCGTGCCCGCCGAAGACGAGGAACAGCTGCATGATGGTGTCGTTGCTGCCGTTCCCGAACATCAGCTGATCCGGCTCGACCCCGTACTGCTTCGAGAGGATCGTGCGGATCTCCGCGGCCGGTCCGGGATAGCGGTTCAGGATGATCCGATCGAGCTCCTCTGGTGACAGGAACGACCCGGCCGGCGTCGGCTCCGGCCATTCGTTCGCATTGAGCCGCACCGCGTTGCCGACCGGCCGCGCTCCGTAGGCCGAGAACGCGCGGAGCTCCGCGCGTGGGAGCGGCATCCGGGGCGGCATCGTTGGCGATGCTAACGGTCGTGCGCCCCGCGCTCGATCCGCTCTTCCCGTTCCGCCGCCTCTTCATCGTCGCAACGTCCCGCGGATCATCCCGAAGCTGAGGTCCGCGCTGTTACGATTGACGTCTCCGCATTGGGGAGTGGCCAAGCGGTAAGGCAGCGGTCTCTGGAACCGCCAATCGAAGGTTCGAATCCTTCCTCCCCAGCAGATCCTTCTTCGGCGCCCCGGTCACCTCGATGTTTGCTGGCGCTTCGGACGGGGGCGCTCCAGTTGCACCACTTGCGCCACTTGCGCCACCGCCTGACCGCCGCGGCTTTTGTGAAAGACGCGCGCCTTGCTCCCGTTCCTCACCTCTGGCCGGCGTGACCTCGAGGCGGTACGCCTGCCAGAGCCGATCCGCCTCCCAGTCCAGCAGCGGCTGCGCGAGGTCGGCATCGCCCTTGACGTCAGGGTCGACCTGGGGATGACGCAGCGCTTCGATGAGCTCGCCGAGCATCTCAGGACTGCGGTACCGTGCCCGGCCGCTCCAGAGCTTGCGGATGTACTCCTCTGAGATCCTCGAGCCCTTGAGAGCCCCGTGCAGGCAGGCCAGATTCCAGCCTCGCCGCGCGCAGTAGCAGCGGAGCTCGCACGGGAACGGAGTGAACAGACCCGCGTCCTCGCACGCAATCGTGCGTCGCGCGAGGGCGCACCGTTCCGCCGGCGAGAGGTCTTCGCGCAGTGCGCTCACGCCCTGAACGTAGGTGGGGCACCCAAGCGAAATGCCACAGCACTCGCGTTCGCCGCGCACTCTTGATTGTCAGGGATTGTCAGGGTCCTGCTAGTCCCAACGACCCGCGAGAACGTTCGACAGCGCCGCTGTGTTTGGGACTGCCCAAACCAGACGCCTCGACGACACCAGCGTCGACCTGTCAGCCCGCGTCCGGCTCGTACGACTTTCGCAGCACGTCTCGGAACTCCTTCTGCATCGCAGCCGCTTCATCGCGACGGTTGAGGCCCAGTAGGTTGGAGAGTTGCGCCAGCGCCTCTGGTATGGAGTACGAACTCGCGAAGAGGATTTCCCGCGGAAGTTCGCCCTTTGGACCGAACCCGATTCGTCCGTCAAGCGCATCGACGACCTCTTGGCTGACGGCGCCGATGTTCACGTGCGTTTCGTCAGAGAGCCACGCGTAGTCGAGCTCGTAGATGTGCGTCATACCCATCGTCTCGAACAGTTCGCGCTCGGAATTGAGCCCGTGCCAGGTGCGTGTGCCTCCGGGCTTGATCTTGGAAGGCACGACGCCTTGCTTGGCGAAGCGCTCACGGAACGCTCGGTAGCTCTCGACGACGCTTGCGCGCTCCGCCTTCGCGCGATCCGAATCCCAAATCCCGTGACGCTCCGCTCGCTCGGTCAATTGCAACTGGTAATTCTCGGCGTCGGTTATGAATTGAAGCGCGCGTCCGTCGGTGTCAGCGTCAACGAGCGCGACGATGTGTAGCATCCCCGTCAACATCGACCGAGCAAGCGAGGAGGCTTCGCCACCATAGCCACGCTCAAGGAGCTCTTGGAGCGCGCACCCAATCTGGATGACGCGCGCAACGAGAGCGAAGACGACGGCCTGTCCAGGCTTCCCCTCGACGGTGATCTGCACGCCCTGCAGGAAGTCTGCTGCCTGGTTGAGCAGTCGGCCGTGCGCGGTTAGGATCGCAGCGCGCCTCATCTCACCAAGCGTCTCGCTCACGTCCCTCAGGTCTACGAGTCGCCCGGAGGCGAACATCAGCCGGCGCTTCCCCGCCTCTTTCGCGCGCCGCATGTGCGCGTCGGCTACGTGTCGAACGGCATTGGGATCGCCCCCTGTCGGCGAGCTAAAGGCCGCACCGAACGTGGCGCCGAGATCGATGCTGCGCTGCACCCCCACGACGCGGATCTCCGAAGAGGCACGACGTACGAGCTCTTCGACTTTCGCTTCGTCGTGCCCGGGCACAAGGAACGCGAACTCGTCACCGTGGAGGTGATAGCCAATCGCCTCGAGCTGTGACTCGAACTGGGAGAGGATCGCCTCAGTCTCGGCGAGCACATCATCGCCGTCCTTATGACCAAGCTGATCGTTCACCTGTTTGAAGCCATCGAGGTCGAAGTACACGAAGGTGAACGGGACCTGGAGCTGGGCGAGGCGCGCGAGGTCCGCGTCGAGGGCGTAGTGGTTCTTGAGTGAGGTGCGGTCACTCGAGAGCCTACGGCGTTCGGCCGCGAGCCGGCCTCCCGCCTGCACCTCGGTCGCATTCACAAAGAGCATGAGCGCCGCGAGCGGCCACCCGATCGTCCACCACCACGCGTACGTTCCGCGCCACACCGCCCGACCTTCGAGCCGCGTCGTCAAGACGTCGAAGGTGAAACCCGCCGCAAAGAACGAGCCTATGAAGCGCGCCCAGAACCGTTGCTCGCGAGAGGACTCCTGACCGAACACCAGCGGCCACGCTCTGCGTGCACCGTAGGTCACCGCGCTGCCGCCGAGTGATCCCGCCGCTCCGACGAGCAGTCCGACCGGAAGGTTCAGGAACCACCACCGGAAGCGAGCGTGGTGCGCGGCACGCGCGAGCACGCCACCGATCGCGAACGCCGCGAAGAGGTTGGCTGCCGCCCATCGCCCTTCAAGCTCGGACGTTTCTTCGGGGACGGGCAAGGGGACGACGGGAAGCGCCAGCGGCGTCGCGCCGCGATCCGGTTGTGCTGCCGCCTTCGGGCCCTTTTGCATGGATGAATTGTGGAGCGCGGCGATGCTCAGAGTCTCTCCGCGCGTTAGTGGTCTACCGGAAGTCGCGGCGACGCGCCGCGCTAGCCCACAGGTTCGACAGTGAGGAGGGGTGCGTACCTCTCGCGCGCTCGGCGCAGCGCGCTGTCTTTCGTCTGTGTCCATACGTCGCGCGGGTAGTCGGCGAGGGCGAGCAGCTGAGGGATGTTCTGTTCGTGCAGGCGTAGGACCGGCGCGAGCACGCCGAGGAAGGTGGGCACGTCGAGCTCCATGGGCGCAATGGAAATGCCCGGTTCGCCTGAGGGGACCGCCGTCTGCTGCGAGAGCTTCACCCAGGGAAGACAGTGCACATGCCCGCAGAGGAACCGGTAGATCAGTGCGCCGTTGGGCGGCAGGTACGCATCGAAGAGTTCGACCTCGTTGCTCATCTGATGCTTGCCGAAACCGACCGTCCGGCCCGTCGGGTCCTTCTTCGGGTGCAGCACCGGGATGCCGTTCGCGGACGCCTTCGCTTCTAGGCGGGTGATCGCCGCGTCGAGGTGAGCCGCGTTGGGGTGGATCTTGTCCTGCTGCAGCAGGTTCTCGAGGCGAACGTTGAGGCCACGCGCAAGCCGTTGCGTCTCGTCCAGAGCTGGATCCAGAAGGTATGCGGACCGAACCGCGGCCTCGGCCGCCGGCCGCACCAGGGAGTACAGCGCGAACATCGGCAGGGCGTTGCCCTGCAGCAACAACAGCACTGTCGTGAAGTGATCCTCCGCAGACATGAACAGCAGTCGAGCCTGGTCGTAGGCGTCGCGACAATCCGTGCCCGCGCGCGCGATCGGTGACCCGGGACGTGCTGGGCTCAGCGCGTAACCGACGATCGTGTCGGACGCCGACACGACGGCGTCGAGTTGCGCCATCGTGGCAACGAACTCCAAGGCCACGTTGCCGGTGAGCTTCGTCTCATACGTCTTCGGCATGACACAGAGCATCGCATGGGTTGCCTAGCGGTCCCTATCGTCCGCACAGACTTGTCCCCGTCCGACAAGGTCACAGGAACACGCGAACTCGCCGGACAATCTCTGGTACGGCCAGTCCCAGGTCGGGTCTCGGGAAGAGGTGATTTCGGCGGGAAGTCGCGCCGTCTCTTTCGGTCGCGGTTTGTGAAAACCTCGAGCCAAGGAGCCGCGGATTCACACGTCGATTCTCGGCGCGTCGCGCCTTTGTGAAGGACGCTTCGGTTGCACCACTTGCGCCCCCTGGCGCTATTGGGAAAAGATCGCGAGTTTCCGAACGATTGCGATTGCGCTAACGCAAGCCCGTTGGGGAGCATGAGGAATAAGTCCTTGACCTCGAAACCAGTGGCGCACCTCTCTGAAAGGCGCGAGATCCAATGAGGACGGCCCGCTGACGCGTTGCGATCGGGCAACGCGAGATGGTGCAACTGGCGTAAATGGTGCAAGTGGCGCATCTGCTGTAACGACCGGTTTTCACAAACTGCGTCCACAAATCAGCGCGATCTCGCCAGCTTCGCAGTCGACAGCGGTCTCGCGAAACCTCGTCGTTCGTTGGGACTGGTAGGCCCTCGCGCTCAAGGGTCGGAATGCGGCACCCTCGCTTCCTATAGCGAAGCTCGAAGCGAACGCCGTGCTCAAGGCTGGTCTCACGCCCTTCTGGGTGCGCTGGTACGAGCGTCAAGGTCTCCTCGGGCCGGTCAGTCGGAGCCGCGGCGCGCAGCGCCGACTCTCGGACGAGCAGGTCGACCGGCTCGAGCAAATCTCGCGCTGGCGTCGATTGGGCCTGGGTCTGCGCGACATCCGCGCGCTGCTTGACGTGCCGCGCCCGGGCGGACCAGAGGACCTGACGCTGCGACTGCTTGCGCGCGTCGATGAGCTGCAGCGCGGGGTCGGCGGAGTCGCCGCGCTTGCGACGGCAGTCGCCGAGCGCGCGGAGAAGCGCGCGCAGGCCGCGAGCCCCGCACACGAATCAGAGCCGAGGCGCGTAAGTCTCAGGTTGGGTGCGCCTCCGATAGACCCAGCACGCCAGATCAGTCAGACCGGCGAGACGCCTCGAGCCGTAGCTTCCTAAAGAGGCCCGAGGCGCACGGAGCGCAGGCCCTTGCGCCCGAGCCACTCGCCCTTCGGTCGATCGGCGAGCGGATCGTCCATGACGCCGAGAAGCCTATACCCCTCGTTCATGTCGAACTGCCCGGCGTCAACGAGGCCAAGCACGATCTCGGCGGCGCGGACGCAATCGAGCTGCGGGTAGCGGTACTCCATCGTGCGGCGGCCCTGACGATCGTCGATCACCGCGTTCCATCCGCGGATCGATGCGACGGCGATGACCTCCGCTTCGCCCAGGTCGTTCGTGTCGCGCGCAGATCGCTGCCAGAGCGACGAGTGAATGTCGACCGTGCGGCGCAGCTCCGCGTGGCTGAGCTCGACGACGTCGATCGACTTCGCCTCGATGAGCGCGATGGCCTCAGCAAGGAAAGGGTTCTCTTCGACTTTCCGCCGCAGCTCCTCGAGGACGGTAGGCGTGACGTGCAGCAGACCGGGAGCGGACGCAACGAGGTCCCCCAGCAGCCCGGCCTTCACCAGACCCCAGAGCGACGAGGTGTCGAGCACCCACTGCCGCCCTGGTCCAGCCGACATCGGGGACGGCTTTAGGCGGGACTCGCGAAGTTGATGGCCTCGGATGCGGGCAGGTGCGTGTGCGCGAGCAACGCATTCAGGGCGTCCTGGTCTCCCTGCAGGTGCCGCGCGGCATCGGTCGGCGTGATGAGCTCACGCTCGAGTGCGACAGCGAGGCGCACGAGAAACTCTCTGGGCCAGCGCTCGCGCACCGCTTGGTGCTGCTGATCGGTGAGCAGACCCAACGCGCCGGCGAGCGTGTGCTGATCGGTATGCATCCAGCGCCGCGTCTTGGGAGCCGGTGCGAGCCCGACGCTCTCGAGCTGATAACAAATCGCCTGCAGGCTCACGCCGAAGTGGTACGCGAGCCAGAACGCGTGCGTCACTTCGGTCGGGATGCGCTTGTCGAACCGGCGAACGAGTTCGGCTTCGATCCCGCTCTTGGGCATCAAGAAGTGCGCAGCGAATGCGTTCGCGATCCGCTCGCGTTTGGCAATCTGGCGATCTCCGTCTGACGGCTCTTGGTACACGTCCTCATCGAGGACGACCGTCGCGCGGTCGAACAAGAAGTGCGCGAACTCGTGCGCGAGCGTGAACCTTTGACGTGGCCCGGGCTTCGCACCGTTGAGCACGATGATGCTCACGGGCCCCGGAACATAGACGGCGTCCGGTCCCCACTCATCAAACTGTCGGACCTTCACTAGACACCCGGTCCGCTCGATCAACTCGTAGAGGTCAGGCGCGGGGCCATCGCCTAGGCCGAGTTGGCGCCGCACGTTGTCAGCCGCGAGCTGTGCGGCACTGACAGATGCGGGAGGCTCGAAGTCGAGCCGGTCATTCGCGGGGAGCTCGAGCTGCTGCGTGAACTCGCGCAGCACGCGGACCTGGTGCATGAAACGCTCGGCCCAGTCGACCGCCTCTTTCATTGGCCCGGGGCGCACGTACTCCGCGAGACGGAACCAATACCGCGCCTGCGGCGTCGCCTCGAGGAACGCCTGGGCAGGACGTCCGACCGCTTCGGCAATGCGGACAAGTTCGGCCGCGCCCACACTCCGCTTCCCGGCTTCGATCCGCGAGACGGTGGGTTGGGTCAGCCCGAGTAGCTCGGCGAAGGCCTCTTCGCTCAGCCCGGCGCTTTTGCGGGCTTCGCGGATACGGCTGCCGATCTCCTCGTTGGTCAGGGGCTGTCCCTGGTCTTCGGCGAACACGTCCTGAATGTATCACCCCTGTCGGCTTGCGCATCCATGCGAAATATGCATACTGGCGGCAGGCCCGGAGCAAAGCCGGTGCGCCGGTAACATCCGCGGTCGGGGAGCAGCCGCACGTACAACCCGATCGAGCACGTCGAGCAGATCAACGAGCTCTACGCCAGCTACGTCCTGAGCCAGCTCAACATCCAGGACCCGGTCGTCCGCTCAGAGATCGAGCGGCGGATCACCGACGAGGACCTGCTCTGGAAGGGCCCCTTCATCTCGCTCGCGACCCCGTACCTCCACGGAGACGCGCCCGCCGCGAGCTTCCTCGACGGGCTTGCCGTGCCGCGAGCGATCCACGACGCGATCGGGATCGAGACGCTGTTCCGTCACCAAGAGCAAGCGGTCGCGCGCCTCATCAAGGGCGAGCACACCGTCGTCGCGACGAGCACTTCGAGTGGGAAGACCGAAGCGTTCCTCATCCCGATGCTCGCCCACTGCCTGAAGACCGCCGGCAAGCCGGGGGTGAAGGCGATCCTCGTGTACCCGATGAACGCCCTCGCGTCGGATCAGCACGAACGCCTTCGCGGGTACCTCTACCACCTCAACCGCATGCTCCCGCGCGGCACCGCACCCATTACGATCGGCCGGTACGTCGGCGACACGCCGCACGGTGGCGCGGTCGCGTCCAACTACCCGATCCAGCTCTGCCCGTTCGGCAAGGAGAGCGCCGAGGCAGCGCGCCTGGGGTGCGCGGCGTACTGCCAAAGCAACACGAGCTTCCGTTTCGAGGCACACAAGGACGGCAACCTGCTGCGCTGCTCGCAGAACAGCGATGTCACCGTCGGGTTCGAGCGCCTGACGCGCGAGGAGATGCAGGCGCAGCCGCCCGACATCCTGATCACGAACTACGTGCAGCTCGAGTACCTGCTCGCGCGGCGTGAAGACGCTCCCCTCTTCGCTTCACCGCACCTGCGCTACTTCGTGCTCGACGAGATCCACACGTACGCCGGGGTACGCGGGACCGAGGTGGCTCTGTTGATCCGGCGCGTCCGCGACCGGCTCGCGCGCGCAGGTGCGACCGACGTCGTCATGGTCGGCACGTCCGCCACGATCAGTTCGCTCGTCGATGAGGCCGCCGCGCGGCACGAGGTCTCGGCCTTCGCCGCCAGTCTGTTCGGGGTAAAGGTCACGCCCGAGGCCGTAATCATCGGTGAGCGCGCGAGCGTGCACGCGAAGCTGCCCGAACCGCGCTACCGGACGGCCGACGCGTCAGACCTCCCGACGTTCGAGGACTTCAGCCGCGACTTCATGGGCGCGGCACTGCGCATGGCACCGGCAGAGGAGGCCGCGCACGCCGGTCGCGAGCGGACGCTGGAGCGCCAAGTCGGCGCGCTGCTGCTGCATGAGCGGGCCTTCCAAGCGGTCGTCCGCGCGCTCGAGCGACCGCTTCTCTACAACGACCTGGTCGGCGCGCTCGAGTCCGACCCGACGTTCGGCGCGCTCGAGCCAAGCGCACGCCGTCGCGCGGTCTGGCAGTACCTGCAACTCGCTGCCCGCGCGGACAACCCCGAGCTCACGGGCCTGAACCGGCGGACGCCGCTGATCCAGGCGACGATCCACGTCTTCTACCGATCGGTCGGAGAGGAGTGGCCGCGCGGTGAGTTCGGCCAATGTGTCGCCTGCGATCGGCTCTACGACGACAACCGCTTCACCTGCACCGCCTGCGGCGGACCCGTCCTTGAGATCGGCTCGTGCAACGAGTGTGGAGCGCTCTTCCACCGCGCGATCTACGACCAGCGGGTCCAGGATCCCGCGCGCGCCGTGCACAAGCGGGCCGGGACTGACCCGACGCTCAACGCGCGCCGGCTGCCCACCGGACGTCCGGAGATGAGCTGCTGGAGCACGTTCCAGCGCGGCAGCGGACCGGACTTCACGGATGACTTCACCGAGCAGTGGCAGTGCGTCCGCTGTGGCTCGGCCGTCGCGGCACCCGAGCGCGAGTGCCCCTTCTGCCCGAAAGATGCCACCGGCCACAGCACCGGTGAGCTGAAGGCGAGCTTCTTCAAGCAGCGGATCAACAAGTGCCCGCACTGCTTCAACTCGGTCGGCGTGCGCGAGATCGTCTCGCCGGTGTACATGTCGCCCTCAGTCTCGAGCCGCGTGGTGTTCGACTTCATGTACACGCACCTGCCCGCGCAGCAACGTCGGACGCTCATCTTCTCGGACTCGCGACAAGAGGCGGCGTACGTCGCGGGCACGCTCGAGTTCGAGCACGCGACGCACGCGGTGCGGCAGCTCCTCTACCAGCTCCTCGGGAAGATGCGCGGCTGGCCATCGGTCGGCGAAATCACCGACCGCGCGCTCAGCGAGATGGCCGTTCTCCAGCGCTCGCCCCTCTCGTACGAGCAGGAGCAGGACCTCCGGATCGGGATCCTGTCCGAGATTTCTGGCCGACGCGGAAAGCGACGCGCGCTCGAGTCACTGGGCTTGATGCAGGTGATGTACGACCGCCTCGGCACACTTGCGTCTGAGCTGCACGGAGGCCGCGGTCCGTTCGGCCGCATCGCGCCGATCGTCCACGGACTGGGACTGCCGTTCGAGGATTTCGCCGCGTTCTGCGCGGCGCTCTGCTACCTGATGAAGCGCGACGGCGCGCTCTCGGGGCTGCAAGAAACCCGAAACCTCGGGATTCAGGAGCGTCCCACCGGGTACATCCTGCACGGCAAGCCGCCGCAGACCAGCTTCGTCGAGCTCAAAGACGCCTACCAGCCGCAGGGCATCCTGGTCCGCGCGGCACGGCGGTTCATCGGGCCCGACCATGCCGCGGACCTGCTCCGGGCTGGCCTCGATGCGCTGCAGATCCTCGGCCTCATCGTCGAGCACCCGATCGGGCACCCGGGCATGCGGCAGCGCACGCGTGCGTTCGTCATCGACAACGAGCGCGTGCGCCTCCGCCGTCCGGAGGCGATCTGGCGCTGTCCGACCTGCCGATCGGTGTACCCCTTCGACACCGCGGGGCGGTGCGTCTCGTTCTACTGCCCAGACCATCGCGACCCGCTCGAGCGCTTCGATCCCGAGGACTTCTACAACCGCGAGGCGCGTTTTCACGCAGCGACCTTTTACCGGAAGGTCAGCCCGACGCGACTGCGTGCTGAAGAGGACACCGGGACCCTCGACGCCGAGGAGCGCCGCCGGATCGAGACCGATTTCAAGAGCGGCGACATCGACGTGCTCGTGTGCACACCGACGATGGAGCTCGGCGTGAACATCGGCGACCTCTCGGCGGTCGGTCTTATGAAGGCCCCGCCCTCGCCCGCGAACTACATCCAGCGAGCCGGACGCGCCGGCCGGCAGGATCACACCGCGCTGGTCGCGACGTTCCTGTTCCACGACCGCATCGACTCGCACTACTTCGATCGCCCCGCCGAGCTGATCATGGGCACCGTGCGCGCGGGCGTGCTGCAGACCGGGAACGAGATCATCGTCGCGAAGCATCTGCGAGCGGCGATCCTCGAGGAGCTCTTCGTGTTCTCGCGGCTCGCGGCGACGATCGAGGCGGGTCGGCCGGTGAAGAAGTTCATCGACCAGAACGACGCCGCGCTCGTGCTCGAATGGTTCGCGCAGAGCCGCGGCCTCCTGCGCGAGAAGCTCGTTCGTGGCTTCGGCGACGTCTCGTCGGCCGACATGATCGATCGCGTGCTCGACGGCTTCCCCAAGGAGCTCGAGCGCTCGCTCGCCGAGTTCACCCACCACTACGACACGCTGCTCGCTCGGCTGCGCGACATCCGCGACCGGCAGGATGAGCTCCTGGGAGCCACGTCCCCGACGACGCAGCGCCAGCTCGCGGTGCTCGGCCAGTCGCAGCGGTACATCCAGGAGGAGATCACGCGGCAGCCCGAAGGGCTGAACTTCCGCAACCTCATCTCGCACTTCGCCGAGACGGGCGTCATCCCGCGCTACGCCTTCCCCGGTCGCCTCATCGAGACCCGCTCGATGAAGATGGAGCAGCTCGGGATCCGCTCGGCCTCCGTCGCGATCGCTGAGAGTCCGCCCGGCCAGCAGGTGTTCCTGCGGAAGAAGGAGCACGTCATCGTCGGCGTCGACAAGACGCGGCAGCGTCACCCGGGCTACGCGCGCTTCTGGCGCTGCCGGCGCTGCGGGATCCGCGCGACAGAGGACGATCCGGTGCGCGCAGTGCCGCCGCGCCCGTGCCCCGAGTGCCAGGGGCGCGAATGGGAGGAGCTTGCACCAGGCATCGAGCCAACGGTCCTGGTCGCGCGAGAGCGCGGCCGCCCGGGAGACGTCGGACGCGCTCCGTCGCTAGCGGACGTCGATACCTACGTCCTCGGTGAAAAGGCACAGGCCGTGGCGAGCGCGCCGAGCGCGCTCGGAACCCTCACGCGTCTGGACGCGGTCGAGCTGCTGCGAGTGGTCCACCGGCGGGAGCTCACCGGTATCGCGGAACCGTTCCGGCTGTGCCGCGAGTGCGGCGCGGAGGTCGAGGCGCAGCCCGGCACCGCCAAGCGCGGGCGGCGCCGCGAGGGCCACCGGCTCTATTGGTTCTCGCCCGACTGCACCGGGCAGCCAGACGACGTTGTGCTCTTCTCGCGCTTGCAGACGCGCGCGCTCGCCCTCGACGTCGACCGGCGCCTGCTGCCGACGGATCCGCTCGCGCGCGAGCCGTTCCTCGTCTCGCTCAAGGCGGCACTCGTCGCCGCGGCGGAGCTGCTGGTGTCGGCCGTCCCGGGCGAGATCGACGCCGAGGTGAAGCCGGAGGCCGGACAGATCCTGCTCTTCGACACGGTCGAAGGTGGCGCCGGCTTCGTGGACACGCTCTTCGCGCGGATTGACGAGCTGCTCGATCGCACGGCTGACGTCGTGCTGGTCGACTGCACCTGCGAGTTCGGTTGCCCCAAGTGTCTGCTCTCGCCACGCCGCCGCGGCGACGTCGCGAAGATCAACAAGCAGGGTCTCATCGGCCTCGCGCAGGATCTCAAGCGCGTGGCCGCGCTGCGCCGGCTGAACGCCGCGAAGGCCGCGCGGCTCGAACGCGAGACCGAATTCGCGATCCCCGCGAACGGCGCGCTCCGCTTCCGCGGACGCGACATCCTCTCGCTCTGCGCGCTTCCAGACTCGATGGAGGGGGCGCTCGCGCTGCGCGACCGTGTCATTGCCGCGAACGACCGGCTCGACCTCGTCTCGCTCTACGCCTCTGATGCGCCGTTGCGCTGGCCAACGAGCGATGAGAACGTGCCCTGGCCGGATGGCTCGTACAGCTGGAGCGACATCCTGCTGCGGCGGGCCGCGCGCGGGGTGCGGGTCCGCGTGCTCGTGCGACCCCCGCGCGGGTTGCGCGAGCGGACTTCGCTCACGCGCTTGCTGCGCGGTGGCGTCGAGGTCCACGTGCTCGGCGGAAACGGCCCCATCGCCCACGCCAAAGTCGCCGTCATCGACGCCGGCACGCCTACCGGCTGTGCCGTTCACATGAGCGCGAACCTCTCCGGCGAGACGGCGAAGAACGCTGACATCTATGACTTCGGCGAAGGCGAGCAGAACGCCGAGTGGATCTCCGGCACCGCCGCGTACGTCGAGCGGCTGCTCGCGGCGTCCGTGCCATTCGACCCGGCCGCGCCCCTCCCAGCGGAGGGAGCTTCCCGGGCAGGGGCCCTGTGATCGCGCGCGTCCCGTTCGTGCGCACGCCGCCCAAGCGGCTGCGCGACGAACAGCTCTCGTTCCCTGAGGCGGCAGAGCGCGTGATGCGTCGCGAGGCGGTCAGCCTGCGGGCAGTCGCCGCCGACGACCGCGACACCTTCAAACGTTTCGAGCGAGAGCGCGGCGAGCTGTTCAAACTGCATGACGCCCACGGCATCGCGGTGGACCCCAAAGGACACATCAAAGGTAACCAGCTCGGGGCGCTGACGATGTCGATAGTGAACGCGGCCGACGACGCGCCGGCGGTCAAGCATTTCCAAGAGCACATGCTCGCGATCTACGCCGGCTTTTCACCGGAGCTGGAGAGCTTCTGCACGCTCAACCTCTGGGCAGGAACCTCTGATTCGGCCACTGTCGTGTTCCACGTCGTACGCGACGTCGCGGCGCGCGCACCGGCGCTCCTCACGCTTGAAGGGAAGTACCAGGTCGAACCGCCGAATGCGGTCTTCCCCTGGTTCGCGCGGAACGCCGACGCCACGAACGCGCCAAGCGCCTTCTATGACTGGAAGCACTTCCCCTACGCAAAGCGGAACGGCGACGAGCTGCTGCGCTTCCCCGCGCCGATCGCGTCCCGCCGGCTGCACCTGCGTTCGCGCGCGGGCGAGGTCTTCGCGACCTACGGCGAACTCATCACCATCACCGGCGCGCTCGAGCGCGTGCGTGGGAACGCAATGGACGTGCTGGTCCCACGCATCCACCCCGAGCCCGGCTGGGACCGCTACACCGTCAAGTTCGGCGAGGCCACGGCCCGCGCCCTCTGCGAGCAGATCGGCCGGATGCCATCGAAAGCGCCAATCGTCGCGCTTGTCGTTCGTGACTACCGCGGCGAGCCGACGCTCCTCGCCTACGAGACGACGACGGACCTCGGCATGATCGCGCACGTCATGGCGCGCGAGCTCGATCGGCGGGCACTCATCGGTCCCGGCCTGCGCGCAGGGACGATGCGGGACGTGAACGAGCTGCTCGGCCTGTGCACGGCCGCGGTCCGACGCAGTCTGTTACGTGCGACGGCCATGGCCGACCACGCGCGCGCCCTCGCGCTCCTGCGGTCCAGCTACCTCGACCCCTTCTTCACCTTCGATGCCGACGGCGTTTTCGCGCACCCGCGCGCGCTGGCCGACCGCTCCGCGCGCGAGCTCGCGGAGGCCGATCGTCTGCTCGCCGCGGGTGGACACCTAATTGCGCCGCTCAATCTCGTGGCGTTGAGAAAGGCAGTCCGACGCTTGCTCGAG
>Ga0105164_10001066_pt1 | contig 17825 bp, 21 predicted proteins | sample VDWuncwatermetaG_FD_89674 | JGI IMG/M metagenome (GOLD analysis project Ga0105164, IMG submission 89674) | Wastewater microbial communities from Netherlands to study Microbial Dark Matter (Phase II) - VDW unchlorinated drinking water | ecosystem: Environmental > Aquatic > Freshwater > Drinking...
GCCTTTCGGCGGGAATGCTTTTGGCGGAATTCAAAACCCCTTGGAATTTCTTGGCGGAAATGCCAGCCCAAGCCCGCGCCTCTGGCGCGGGCGCGGTCAATTCTGATGCTAATCAATTTTGGTGGACCCACCGGGAGTCGAACCCGGAACTCATCCATGCCATGGATGCGTGTTGCCATTATACTATAGGCCCATTTTAAATTAAAAATATTAAATCAATTTATTAATTTTAATTAATCTCAATTCGCTTTGCTCATTTGTTTGCGGTTAGGGAGAATCGGTTACAAATCTTAAAAAATTATAGCCGCTTCGCTCTTTAATTTTTTAGTTTGCGACCCCGCCTCGCGGTCTCGCTTCGCTCAACATCGCTCCGTCTTTTGATTCTCCACGCGAATGAAGCAGTTCATTCGCTCTAATCTTAATTCGCTTTGTTCATTTGCGGTTAGGGAGAATCGAACTCCCGTCTCAACCTTGGCAAGGTCGTGTCCTGCCACTAAACGATAACCGCTTAATGCTTATTTTGCCTTAATATTTGAAAAAATCAAGAAAATGTTATAATAATATTTATAGTATATGAAAAAAGAAATTTTTAAAATCAAAAGAATGCATTGCGCGTCCTGCGCCGCAACTATTGAAAAAGCCGTTAAAAAACTTGACGGTATAAATTCAGCGGAGGTAAATTTTGGATCAGAAACATTGCTTGCCGAGTTTGACGAACAAAAAATCTCGGCAAACGATTTGGCGAAAACAGTGGAATCGGCAGGATATAAACTGATAATTCCGGAGGAAAATAAATCAAGCGATGTAATGACCGAAAATTTCAAACACAAACATCATAAACAGAGTGAACATAAACGAAATATGAACCACTCAGAACATCTTAAAAACGAGTCGGTAAAAGAAATTCGCGATTTAAAAAATAAAACAATAATAGGAGCGGCGCTCTCTTTTATAATATTTTTAGGAAGTTTTCCGGAATGGTTTAATTTTGTTCCTCAAATTTTAACGAATAATTTTATTTTGCTTGCGCTTGCCACACCCGTTCAATTTTGGATAGGGGCAAAATTTTATAGCGGTTTAAAAATTATTTTTAAATACAGGACTGCCGATATGAACACGCTAATATCGCTTGGTACTCTTTCGGCATATTTTTACAGCGCGGCCGTCGCTTTTTTTCCGTCATTTTTTACCGCGGGCGACGCGCTTCCTAAAACATATTTTGACACGGCGGCGGTTATAATAACTTTAATTTTATTCGGCAGATATTTAGAAGCAGTGGCAAAAGGCAAAGCGTCTGACGCAATACAAAAATTGATGAAATTATCGCCTAAAACCGCGCGCGTCTTGCGCGGCGTCGAAGAAATTGAAATTAAAATAGAGGATGTTGCGGTAAACGATACTGTAATCGTCCGTCCCGGAGAAAAAATTCCAGTTGATGGAGTTATTACGGAAGGAGAATCTTCTATTGATGAATCAATGGTAACCGGCGAGAGCATGCCTGTTTCAAAAAAAGCCGGCGACAAAATAATAGGCGCAACAATAAATCAGTTTGGCTCTTTTAAATTTAAGGCGGAAAAAGTGGGAAAAGACACATTCCTTTCACAAATTATAAAAATGGTTGAAATGGCGCAGGGCTCAAAAGCGCCGATACAACGGTTGGCAGACAAGGTCTCTGGAATTTTCGTACCGATTGTTTTATCAATAGCCGTTATTGCTTTCACGCTATGGTTTATTTTTGGACCTGCGCCTGCGCTAACTTTCGCTATAATTAATTTTGTCGCCGTTTTAATAATTGCTTGTCCGTGCGCCTTGGGACTCGCGACTCCTATGGCAATGATAGCTGGAATTGGCAAAGGGGCGGAAAAAGGAATTTTAATCCGCGACGCCGCGTCTTTAGAAATCGCGCAAAAAATAAACGCAATAATTTTTGATAAAACAGGGACTATAACTTTTGGAAAACCGGTGGTTGCAAACATATTAACCTTCGGCGATTATTCGGAAAATGAAATTTTAAGAACAGCCGCGAGTTTAGAAAATAAATCCGAACATCCTTTGGCAAAAGCGATAATAGAAAAAGCGCGCGCGGAAAAACTTACGTTTTTTGATGTTGCTGATTTTGAAGCGCTGCCAGGAAAAGGGGTAAAAGGAAATATCGTTTCAGACGGGCAAAAAACAGAGATATTTTTGGGGAACCGCGAACTCGCGGGCGAAATCGGCGTTGATTTAAAAAATTATGAAGAAAAAATAGCGGAAATGGAAAACAAAGGAAAGACAGCAATGATTTTAATGTGGAATAAATCTGCGCTCGGATTAATAGCCGTTTCCGACACAATAAAGCCAGAGGCAAAAATGGCCGTGGAAAAAATAAAAAAACAGGGAATTGAGGTTTGGCTTATCACGGGAGATAATAGCCGCACAGCGCACGCGATAGGCAAAGAAGCGGGTATAGAAAATATAATGGCAAATGTTCTGCCGCAAAATAAAGCCGAAAAAGTTCTCGAATTGCAAGGAAGCGGAAAAAAAATTGCTATGATAGGAGACGGAATAAACGACGCTCCAGCACTATCGCAGGCGAATTTAGGAATAGCAATGGGCGAGGGAACCGACATCGCTATAGAATCGGCGGGCATAACTTTAATAAGAGGTGATTTAAATCTTATTCCCGAATTATTTAAATTGTCGCGGCAGACGTTAAAAATAGTAAAACAAAATCTTTTTTGGGCGTTTTTTTACAATGTTGCCTTTATACCGGTCGCGGCAGGAGCGCTTTATCCATTTTTTGGCATTTTGTTAAACCCGATTTTTGCCGCTGCCGCTATGGCTTTTTCCTCGCTTTCAGTAGTTTTAAATTCATTAAGATTAAAAAGAAAATAATTTGGTTAAGATTCAGGGAATTAAACTTGAATTCGGGCTAAATTTATCGCCTCACGCTAAAAATTTTCATTCGGGCTGCTGGGAATCGAACACAAATAAATTTCCTAACGGAAATTTTTCGCGTTCCCGCCTCGCGGCGCTCGCCTTGCCTCCGCTTGCGCTTTTGCAAACTCGCGCATTACTGCGGCTTTCGATTCCCAGCGCGAGTGAAGCAGTTCACTCGCTTCATCCCTCACTTCGTTCGGGCTGCTGGGAATCGGACCCAGTCTACCTGCTCCCAAAGCAGGCGTACCACCATCATACGCCAGCCCGATTTTTAAATGAGACAAGAATTATTCGCGGTGTAATTACATTGCGTTCGGTACTTCATATTAAATATAACCAAAATTTGAAAAAATACAAAAAAGATTTATGATATTAGTATGGCTGACGAAATGCAAAACATCTTAAAGGTTTTCGGGCTCGCGACTTTCGCTTTTTGGCTTGGGATTTTTTTAACCCCCATTTTAACGCATTACTTATATAAATATAAATGCTGGAAAAAAACCGCGCGGACAAAAGCGCTTTTAGGAGGTGAAGCAACAATATTTAATAGTTTGCATAAAGAAAAAGAAGTGAACACTCCAAGAATGGGCGGAATTTTAATATGGGTTATAACTTTTTTTGTAATATCGGTTCTTTATATTTTGGCAAAAAATTTTAACCACTCGGAACTCGCTCAAAAACTTAATTTTTTTAGCCGTTCGCAAACTTGGCTTCCGTTATTTACTTTAATATCCGCTTCAATTTTAGGGCTGATTGACGATTTGCTTCAAATAAAAGAAAAAGGGGGATATATGGCAGGTGGGGTAAGTTTAATCAAGAGAATAGCGGTGGTTGCATTAATAGGCGCGGTTGGCGCTTACTGGTTTTATTTTAAACTTGAAAAAAGCGCGGTCCTAATTCCGTTTTTAGGAGAAATAAATTTTGGACTTTTGTTTATACCGTTTTTTATTTTAATGATGATAGCATTGTTTAGCGGAGGGGTGATAGACGGGATAGATGGACTTGCCGGCGGAATTATGGCGAATATTTTTGCTGTTATGAGTGGTATCGCTTTTTTCCAAAATCAAATTGATCTTGCCGCATTTTGCGCTGTGATAACAGGCGCTTTACTTGCGTTTTTATGGTTTAATATTCCTCCGGCGCGATTTTATATGGGAGAGACGGGAATGCTTGGTCTCACAACCACTTTAACCGTTGTAGCATTTCTTACCAACTCTTCAATTGTACTTCCTATAATCGCGCTTCCGCTTTTTGCCGCTTCCGGCTCAGATGTAATTCAACTTATTTCTAAAAAATTTTTCGGAAAAAAAGTCTTTAGAGTCGCGCCTATACACCACCATTTTGAAGCGCTTGGCTGGCCGTCTTATAAAGTTACAATGCGTTTCTGGGTAATAAGCATAATTTTCGCCGTGATAGGAATGGTAATAATTTTAGTGGGGAAATAAAATTTACTTAAAAGTTAAAATTTAATATAATTAAATTATGGAAAATAAAATTTTAAGCGAAAAAGAAATTGCCGGACAAAAAAATGTTATTCGCAAACCGATAACAATAGACCTCTTGCATAACTAATTTTCTATTTCAATTTAAATATTTTGGCTACGGCTTTATAAAAATTTTTCGCCAATACTTATAGCATTAACCTCAAAATTTTTATTTCGTCTCGCCTAAAATCTTTAAAATTTCATAACAAAAATTAGTTATGCAAGAGGTCTAATAAAAATATGTCGCGATTTGGGAATAAATGATATTTTAAAAAAATAAAGCCCGCAAGCAAAATGTTCGCCGCGGGCGTTGTATTTTTGATAACATTATTTTTAATGTTTTAAAAATAATGTTATATTTTCTTTAAATTTTAAAATTGAAATTTTAGAATCAATTTTATTAAGTAATAATTCTATTTCTTGAATTTTATCCGCGTCAAATAAATTCTGTGAATTTATGATTTCGCTATATTTTCTAGCAATATCTGTAATTAGATAAAGCGAATCAACTCGTTTTAAAAATAAATCAATTTCATTTGAATGACTACCAAAAAATTTATTTAACGGTAGATTTTCACAAATTTTTGGAAACCCCCATTCGTTCAATAGATCAGCAATAAATGTCCATAAAATTCCGAACCATATATCTGATTTAGTTAATTTTTTCATTCCTTCCTCCTTTTATTTTTTTATATTTTTGTTATTATATTTTTAATGAGCAATAAAATGAACTATCAAAATAATAACAAAAATAAAAGAGGAAGTCAAACGCTTGCTAAGACAAAAATTTTTTCATACAACGATGAATTTGGACCTGAATATATAATAAAAATATACGACTCTAAAATTGATATGGAAGGTTATTTGGTAATAGACAATACCGTATTTGGTCCGGGAAAAGGAGGAATAAGAATGACTCCGAATGTTACAGAAGAAGAAGTCTTCCGTCTCGCGCGCGCGATGACTTTTAAAAACGCTTTGGCGGATATTCCTTTTGGCGGAGCAAAAGCGGGAATCAAATTTCCTGTTGTGAAACACGAGACTCCGATAGAAACAAAGGAACGAAAGAAAGAATTTATCCAAAGTTTTGCCCGCGCCATAAAACCGTTTACTCCAAAAAAATATATCGCGGGACCAGATGTAAATACAGGCGAGCGCGAAATGCAATGGTTCACAGAAGCAACAGGAATTTGGAAATCCGCGACAGGAAAACCGACTAATCTATGTATTAAAGTAAATTCTAAAAACAATAGCCATAGATGCGGTATTCCGCACGAGTTTGGAAGCACCGGTTTTAGTGTGGCAGAGGTCGCAAAAATTGCCGCTGAAATCGCCGGATTAAATATAAAAGGGGCAACTATCGCGATACACGGATTTGGTAATGTGGGCACTTTTACTTATAAATTTTTAACTGAAATGGGGGCGAAAATCGTGGCAATAGCGGATGTAAGCGGCGCGGTTTATGCAAAAGACGGTTTTGATGAAAAAATTATGAAAGAAATGATTACTGATATGAAATTGATAAGTGATTATCCTGCGGGTAAAAAAATTTCGTCGGAAGATTTTTGGAAAATTCCTGTTGATATTTTAATACCGGCGTCTGTCACGGATGTTATAAACGAAAAAAATAAAAATACAATAAAAGCGAAAATAATCGTTGAGGCCGGAAATATCCCAATGAGAGAAAATATAGAAGAAGAATTGTTTAAAAAAGGTATTATGATTGTTCCGGATTTTTTGGCTAATTCAGGAGGCGTAATTTCTTCTTACGCGGAGCACAGAGGACTTCATCCAAAAAAAATGTTTGAATTAATAACTCAAAAAATAAGCAAAACGGCGAAAACGATTTTAAAAGAAAGCGTAAATAAAAAAATAAATCCGAGAAAAATCGCGCTCGCTATGGCGAAAAAAAAAATTATAAAGAGAATGAACGAAAGAAAATAATTTTTGCCGTGAATTATATTGCCAAAGAAAAAATTTTAAAAAAACTATAGGAATCGCATTCCTATAGTTAAAGAATAAGACAAAACAAAGAACACGATAAAAACCAATTTGTTCAATTTAACATAATTCGCATAATTGTATAAATTGTGTTAAGAAAGAATAAAAAAACTGAATTTGCTTTTTTAAAAACAAACAGGTATAATATGGCATATATGTCTGATAATTGTTGTGAACATAATCATAATTGCATAGAAGAATTAAAACAGGACCATAAGAAAATTTTGGAAAGTATTGATGCGCTTCAAGTAGCCGTGCGCGACGGAATAAATAAAGAAGAAGTTAAAAAATTTTTGGATTTTACTCAAAGTTTTGCCGAACCGCATCATCACAAAGAAGAAAATGTTTTATTCCCAAAATTAGAAGAAAAAGGGATCCCGCGCGAAGGGGGTCCAATAGGAATGATGCTTTTGGATCACGAAACAAAAAGGGGATTTGTAAAAAATTTACGCGAAGCGTTAGAAAACAACGATGAAGGAAAAATAAAAGAAAATGCTCTCGCTATAATTAATTTAATGCGCGATCATATTTATAAAGAAGATAATATTTTATATCCGTGCGCCGAAGATGTTTTAACGGAAGTAGAAATGAACGAAATGGGCGCGAAGTGCTCTGAAATAAAAAGTTAACTTTGTTTCAACCCCTGCGGTTCAACCGCAGGGGTTATTTTTTTATTAAAAACTACAGGAATCGCATTCCTGTAGTTTTTAATAAATTATTGCAAAACAAAATAAATATGTTATATTGTCAAATATATGGACGAAAAAGAAAACAATAAATTATCGCTTTCCGTATTCCGCGAGATGTTTAGAAATTCTATACGGTTAACTAAAATAATATGGAAAGAAAAAAAGGGTATGATAATTACCTTAATTTTTGTTTTTCTTATAGTTTCCGCCACTCCGTTTATGCAGTCGGGTTCGCATGGGCTTTTAATAAACGAGCTTATTAAGATTGTTGGAGAAGGAGTAATAACTTCGAAATTAATTTTATTTATAGTGTTTGCTATATTTGCCTTATTTATTCCAGCGTTGCTTTTAAAAATTCATGAATATATTTCGCGAATTTTTTATTTTTTACTTGAAGAAAAATTTGATATTTTAGTTTTAAAGAAAAAAGGAGAGATTGATATTGCTTCGCATGAAGATCCAAAACAGAGAGACTTGTTAAATAAAATCAAGGAAAACGGAGTATGGAGAATTCAGAATTTTACATGGAGGCAGTTTTATATTTTGCAAAATATAATAGAAGTGGCAATAGCATCTATTATTTTAATTTTTTTCAAATGGTGGGTTTTTTTAATTTTACTGATAGGGACTTTGCCGGAATTTATTATTGAATTAAAATATGGAGAACACATTTGGAACATTCATACGGCGAGGGCTGAAATAAGAAGAAAATATTGGGAATTTCAAAGCCATTTTAATTCAATCGGTTCAATTACAGAATTAAAACTTTTTCAAAATACCGGACACTTTATTATACAGGTGAAAGAATTGCTTACGAATTTTTTGAATGAGCAAAAAGTTGTAGAAAAGAAAAAAATATTAAATCAACTTTGGTCAACTTCATTGTCGCAGTTTGCTATCGCATTTGCGGTCGTATTTTTTGTGATTGAGGTTGTAAATGGCAAATTACTTATAGGAACTTTGGTGTTTGTAATCGCATCTGTTTCAGATTTAAGAAGGTCTCTTTCTTCTCTTTTTGATAATTTGGGCAGACAATATCAAGATAGTTTGTTTGTATCTGATGTGTTTAAATTTCTTGATATTTCCGCGGTGTTAGAAAAACCTAAGAAAGGAGTAGTTTTAAATCCGCTAAAAACGCCGGAAATTATTTTTGAAAATGTTGATTTCGCGTATCCAGACAGTAAAAAATTAATCCTTAAAAATTTTTCGCTTAAAATTGAGGCAGGAGAGAAACTTGCCATAATAGGCGTAAATGGCGCAGGAAAAACGACTTTAATAAAACTTCTTTGCAGATTTTATGACCCTGTAAAAGGCAAAATTTTAATCAACGGGCATAATTTAAAAGAAATAGATTTAGAAAGCTGGTACGCAATGTTGGGAGCTCTTTTTCAGGATTATAGCCATTATCATTTTGTTGTCCGCGACGCGATAGCCGTAGGCAAAACTTCAACAGAACAAAAAATAGAAAAAGTTAAGGACGCAGCATATGCAAGTGAGGCCGATATATTTATTGAAGAATGGGAAAACTCGTATAATCAAATGTTGGGAAAAGAATTTTCAGAGGGAGTAGAGCCATCAATAGGACAATGGCAAAAACTGGCTTTAGCAAGAACTTTTTATCGCGATCCTAAAATTTTGATTTTAGACGAGCCAACTTCTTCTATTGACGCTGAAGCTGAAGCAAAAATATTTGAACGGCTTGAAAAACTTCCAAAAGATAGGACTGTTGTTTTAATTTCTCATAGATTTTCCACAGTTCGTTATGCAGATAAAATCGCTGTGCTTGACGATGGAGAATTAAAAGAGCTGGGAAAGCACGAAGAATTGCTTCATAAAAACGGCATATACGCCCGTCTCTTTAATCTGCAGGCAAAAGGATATAAGTAACATTAACAACTAAACCGTCGGAGTTAAATTTTTCAAAAATAAAAACCGAGAAAATTCGGTTTTTATTTGGGTGGCTAATAAAACTGCTAATTTATGTTTACGGAGTAATTTGTCCGCGTATTTCTCTGGTCGAGAAAAGATGTTGAATGAATATTCACATAAGTTTTTCCAGTTAAAATATCTGCTTCCTGCGATTCAAGAGTGGGTGGGGTTATACAAGTGTTTGACAAATCAATTCAAAACAGATAAACTGTATTTTAAGGTTCTTGCTTATAATTTGGTTTTAATTAAAACCTCTTTTTTAGCAGAAAGAGCGATTTACGCTTAAGCGGATTTATGTTAGTTAAATTATACAATCAAAACGCGGAAGAAACAGGCGAACTTGATTTGGAAGAAAAGATTTTCGGTTTGCCTTTTAATCCTGATTTAGTTCATCAGGTTGCCGTCTCAATGCAGGCAAATAAAAGACAGCCGCTTGCGCACGCGAAAGACAGAAGTGAAGTGCGAGGCGGAGGTAAAAAGCCATGGAAGCAAAAAGGCACCGGGAAAGCGCGGCACGGTTCTATTCGTTCTCCTATTTGGGTAGGAGGCGGCGCAACTCACGGACCGCTTAAACAAAAAAGTTATAAAAAGAAGATAAACAAAAAAATGAGACGAAAAGCGTTTCTTGTCGCGCTTTCTCAAAAGTTAAGGGATAATGAAATTTTATTTTTAAACAAACTTGAGCTTGAAAGCATAAAAACGAAAACCGCTAAATCGGTTATAAACGGACTTAAGATAATAAATGATTTTTCAAAATTGGGAGAAAAAGGCGGAAAGGCATTGATAAGTACTGAGGATTATGATATGAACACCTTTTTATCGTTTAGGAATTTGCCGTACGCTGAAATAAAGGAGGCAAAAAATATGGATGTTTTAGATTTGCTTACGAATAAATATTTATTATTAACGAAAAAAGCGGTTCAAGATATAAGAAAAAAGATTTAATAAAAATATGGCGATATTTGATTTTTTAAAAAAAAATAAAGAAAAAGATAGGTTTTTAAAAAAGAAGAAAATAAAAACCGGCAAATCAGTAAAAGAAGATGTGAAAACGGAAGTTGAAGATTTGACACAAGAAAAAGAAAAAAAGGAAAAAAAAGCCGATTTTAAAGAAGAATTTTTGGTCTTGGAAAATCCTATTTTAACTGAAAAAGCGACTGTATTAAACCAAATGGGGGCGTATGTTTTTAAGGTTGTGAGAAATGCCAATAAAATTATGATAAAGCGGGCGATAGAGAAGTTTTATAATGTAAAGGTATTAAATGTGAATACGATTAATATGCCGGCTAAAAAAATTTTTGTAAGAGGTAAATGGGGTTCGCGGCCGGGATATAAAAAGGCGATGGTTTATTTGCAAAAAGGTGAAAAAATTGAAATTTAAAATATGAAAAAATATAGTCCAACCACTCCTTCAAGAAGACATATGGAAGGAATAGAATTTAAAAAAATTTTAACCGCGAAAGAGCCGGAGAAATCTTTGGTTTTTGGAAAAAGGAAAACAGGAGCAAGGGGTTCAAATGGGAGAATTTCAGTGCGCCACAAAGGTGGAGGACATAAACGGCTTTTAAGAGATGTTGATTTTACTTATTTAAAAAAAGATATTCCGGCGCGAGTTTTAACTATTGAATACGACCCGAACAGAACTGGTTTTATTGCGCTTATTGTTTATAAAGACGGGGAGAAAAAATACATATTGGCGCCTCAAAAATTAAAAACAGGAGATGAAATTATTGTTTCGGAAAATGCTGAAGTAAAAGTTGGCAATCGTCTTCCTTTATATAAGATCCCAGTCGGTTCTTTGGTTTATAATGTTGAAATTATGCCGAATTGCGGCGCTCGGCTTGCCCGTTCTGCTGGAAATTATGCTGAACTTTTGGCAATTGATGAGAAGCATGCTACCATAAAACTTCCTTCAAGCGAAACACGAAAAGTGCTTAAAGGCGTGTGGGCAAGCGTAGGGCAGGTAACAAATGAAGAAAATAAACTAATGACAATCGGGAAAGCTGGAAGACAAAGGTGGCTCGGTGTGCGTCCTACTGTGCGCGGTTCGGCAATGAATCCTGTTGACCATCCTTATGGAGGGGGAGAAGGCAGGCAAAAGAGGGGCACAAGAAAACCGAAAAATATTTGGGGTAAAGTGACGGGAGGAGTTAAAACAAGAAATAAAAAGAAATATTCAAGTAAATTGATTATTCAAAGAAGAAAGAAGAAATAATTATGACACGTTCGCTTAAAAAAGGGCCTTATGTTGACCCGAAATTATTAAAAAAAGTAAGCCGTTTAAAACAGGGCGATAAAACGGTTATTAAAACATGGTCGCGACGGTCAGCGATATCCCCTGAAATGATAGGGTTTGTTTTCGGAGTACACAATGGAAAAGAATTTATACAAACAGTAATAACTGAAGAAATGGTGGGACACAGTTTGGGAGAGTTTAGCCAGACAAGAAAGTTCACGAGACACGGAGGAAAAATGCAGAAAGAAATAGAAGCAAAGAAAAAACAGGCGGAAATAGACTCTAAAAAAGCCGCAAAATAAATATATGGAAATAAAAGCAAAATTAAGTAATTTAAAAGTATCGCCGCGCAAGGTGCGTCTTGTTGCTGATTTAGTTAGAAATAAAAAAGCGGATGAAGCGGAAAAATTATTAAAATTCGCTTATAAGAAATCTGCAGGACCGATTTTAAAACTTCTTAAGTCTGCCATTAGCAACGCAAAAAATAATTTTAATATTGAAGAAGATGGTTTGTTTGTTAAAGAATTAAGGGTTGATAAAGGCCGCGTTCTTAAAAGATTTATGCCGCGGGCGCGGGGAGTGGCAAAAAGGATTAATAAAAGGACAAGCCATATTTTAATTGTTCTTGAAGAGCAAAGAACGGTTTAAAAAATAAACATGACTCATACAGTTCATCCATATTCATTTAGGTTAGGTATTTTAAGAGGCTGGAAGTCGCGCTGGTTTGCTGACGCTAAAAAATACAGAGATCAGTTAAAAATTGATATTATGGTGCGCGAATGGCTGTCTAAAAGATTGGAAAAAATGATGATTGATAATATTGAGATAGAACGGCTTGATTCGCTTTTTCATATTTTAATCAGCACATCGCGTCCCGGAGTATTAATAGGTAGAAGAGGAGAGGGAACTGAAAAACTTAAAAAAGAAATAAAGGAAAAAATAAAAAAAATAAACGGTGAAAATTCGGAAGTAAAAATTACGATAGAAGAAATAAAAGACGCGGAAAGTCGCGCTTCAATTATATCAAAAATGGTGAAAGAAGAACTTGAAAAAAGACGGCGTTTTAGAAGAGTTCTTAAAAAAATTATAGAAAAAACAATGGCAAACAGAAAAGTGCAGGGTGTAAAAATTGCGCTTTCCGGACGGCTTGACGGTTCTGAAATGGGAAGAAGGGAGTGGCTTAAAAGAGGAAAAATTCCGCTTCAAACACTTCGTTCCGATGTGGAATTTTCAAGAGAAAAAGCGCATTTGCCTTATGGAGATATAGGAATAAAGGTTTGGGTTTATAAAGGGGAGGTTTTTGAAAAATAATTAATATGTTATTTCCTAAAAAAGTAAAATATAGAAAGTGGCAAAGATTAAGAAAAAAAAATCCAGGGGTAGAAACGAGGGGGATTAGTTTGGCGTTTGGCTCTTACGGATTAAAGGCAATGACAGCCGGAGAAATCACCTCGCAACAGATTGAAGCGTCAAGAAAAGTAATGAGTCGTTTTGTCCAGAAAACGGGTAAATTGTGGATTAGGGTTTTTCCAGATAGAGCGGTTACCAAGAAACCGCCGGAAGTAAAAATGGGAAAAGGAAAAGGAGATCCTGTTGGATTTATGTTTAGGGCGCGCCGGGGAAGAATAATTTTTGAAATAGACGGATTAAAAAAGGATTTGGCGGAAAAAGCGTTAAGGGGAGCGGGAGCGAAATTAGCGATAAAAACAAAAATCGTGAGCCGAGAATAATTTTTGGTATGAAAATAAAGAATTTTAAACAATCATCAAAAGCGGAACTTTTAAACCTTCTTAAAGAAAAAAGGGGTGATTTGCAGTCGTTTTATTTTAAAATTACGAAAGGCAGAGTTAAAAATGTAAAGGAAGCGCGCGAGTTAAAAAAAGACATCGCGAGAATTTTAACAATATTAAAAAATACAAATTAGAAAATTCGCATATTCGCGCTAATTCGTATTTTATATTATTATGAAAAAAATATTAAAAGGAAAAATTGTTTCGGATAAAATGCAAAAAACTGCTGTGGTGGAAGTTCAGCGTTTTTTTAAACATCCGAAATATAAGAAATATATAAAACATTCAAAAAGATACAAAGCCCACGATGAAAACAAAGAATATAAAATTGGGGATAATGTTTTAATGGAAGAGACAAGACCATTGTCAAAGGATAAACATTTTAAAATAATTAAAAAAATTTAATTTATGATTCAACACAGAACAATGTTAAAAACGGCGGATAATAGCGGGGCAAAAATAGTCCAGTGTATTAAGGTTTTAGGAGGAACACGTAGACGGTACGCGCGTCTTGGAGATATAATTGTGGTTACGGTAAAAAGCGCCGAGCCGCGAAAAGCGGTTAAGAAAAAAGATATTGTAAAAGCTGTTATTGCGCGTCAAAGACAGCCGTTTAGAAGGGATGACGGTTCTTATGTTCGTTTTGATGATAATGCCGTAATAATAATTGACGATAAAAAAGAGCCAAAAGGCGGCCGTATTTTTGGTCCAATACCTCGCGAACTCCAAGAACGAGGATACGCGAAAATAATTTCTCTCGCGTCTAAGGTTGTGTAATTAACTAAATTGTATTAAAATTAAAACTTGAAACGTATTATTCAATTTCATATCTATAAAGGCGATAAATATTATATCGCTCAATGCGTTGATTTGCCTGTTATAACTCAAGCAAAAACTCTTGATGCTCTTGCGAAAAATATAAAAGAAGCTGTTGAGCTTCATTTGGAAGATGAAAATTTATCTGATTTTGATTTAGAAAAACATCCTTCTATTTTAGCAAACGTAGAATTGTCAGAAATTTATGCTTAAATTGAAAAATCTTTCAGGAAAAGATGTTATTAAAATTTTAGCAAGTTTTGATTTTTCTATTTTTGCTCAAAAAGACAATCATATAAAAATGAGAAGAATTGTTGAAAATGGTTTTAAATAAAGTTTAACCATTCCTAATCATAAAGAATTGGATAAGGGCACAATAAAAGCGATTTATAATCAAATTTTAAGGTATGTTCCGGAAAATGATTTAAAGAAATATTTTTATATTTAATATTTTATAAACCATCTAAAAGATGGACTTTTTTGTTTGTTGTGTTATTCTGATTTTAGATTTATTTTAACCTTTCGGATGACAACCTAAAGGGTGAAAAGCACATTGATAATTAAATAAAAAATAAAAAGGAGGAGAAAATGGAAAATAAAGATATTAAAGAATTTGTAGAAGATATTAAAGAATTTGATATGTATGGAGATAAAAAGAATCTTAATGAAAATATTTCTAATAAGTTTATTTTAATAGAAATATCGGTTTTTGGTAAAATAAAAAATATAATAAGATGCGCTGACTATTTTCTTAATTTTTCACATTTTACTATTTTAAATGTTTTTAAATCCATCATAAGTTTTGAACTTTATTATGAATATTTGAAAATTAAGTGTTTAGGAGGTGGATATGTGTATACAGAGATAGGAAAAGATTATTTGCATTTTGAGTTTTTAGATACAATTTGTGGCGAAGAAGTAACAATTAATACAATTAATAAGGCTCTCACAATAATAAACAAAGTTTTTTCAGATAGTGGTCATGTATATGAATTAAAAAATTATTAATTTTTTAATATTATTTATTTTGATAATGTTCCCTCTTTAACCATTTATGTTATTTAGATTAAAAATCAAGCGAGGCAGTTTTACTGTTCTCGCTTTTTGTTTTTTAAATTTCTAGTATAATATTTTTATGCGTTATTTGGGGCAGCATTTTTTGATTCAGAAAAATATTGTAAAGAAAATCGTGGATGTCGCTGATTTGAATAAAAACGATGTTGTTTTAGAGGTGGGACCGGGAAAAGGAGTTTTAACGGAGGAGTTGCTAAAGCGAGCGAAAAAAGTGATAGCGGTTGAAAAAGATAGGCGACTTTGCGATTTTTTGGGTGATAAGTTTAGTGATGAAATAAAAGAAGGAAGGTTGGTTTTGGCAGAAGGAGATATACTTAAAATTTTTAATCCGCCAGTTGGCGGACAATTTCTAATTTCTAAACAAATCTCAAATCCTAAATTACAAATTACAAATAAATCCGAAATTTTAAATTCTAAATTCGAAACAAATTCAAAATTACGAATTAAAAATTTTAAACAAAATCAGAATCAAGAATTAAAATTACCGGAAAAATATAAAATTGTGGCAAATATTCCTTATTATATTACTTCAAGATTTTTGAAAATTTTTTTGGAAGAAATTGAACCGTGTCCACAGAAAATGGTTTTGATGTTGCAAAAAGAAGTGGCGGAACGAATTTGCGGAAAACCGCCTAAAAGTATTTTAGCGGTTTCAGTGCAGGTTTATGGCAAGCCAAAAATTGCTTTTAAAGTTTCTGCAGGAAATTTTTTTCCTCCGCCAAAAGTTGATTCCGCTGTTTTAATAATTGACAATATTTCTAAAAAATGGTTTAATAGCATTACTGAAAAGGATTTTTTCGCGATTGTAAAATCGGGGTTTGCCAAAAAAAGAAAATTTTTAATAAATAATCTTTTAGGCGGATTAAATATTTCAAAAACGGAAATTGAAAGTGTTTTTAAAGAATGCGGGATTAATTTTAAGGCAAGAGCGGAAGAGTTGAAGTTAGAAGAGTGGAAATGTCTTACAAAAAATTTAAAATGTAAAAATCAAAATGAAAAATGACAATGTAAAATATAAAATTATTTAAACCTGTTCCGCCTTTGGCGGAATACCATAATTTTACATTTTGATATTTAAATTTTGATTTTAAGAAAATGGATTGGCATCAATATAAAAATAATTTTTTGAAGAACAGAGAGAGCGATGAAGTCGCTTTAATTGAGCGAGCATTTCTTTTTGCTTATGACGCGCATAAAAATCAAAAACGACTTTCAGGCGAACCATATTTTTTTCATCCGCTTAATATTTCAAAAAATATAATATCTTTAAATTTTGACGCGAAGACAATTGCCGCGGCTCTTCTTCATGATACGATTGAAGACACCAATATTTCTTTAAAAACTATAAAAAAGAATTTTGGAGAAGAGGTGGCATTTTTAGTTGACGGAATTACGAAGGTGAACAGTATTAAATATAAAGGCGCCGAGCGAAGCGTTGAATCAATTAAAAAAATGTTTTTGGCTGTGGCGCAAGATATAAGGGTTGTGATTTTAAAACTTTTTGACCGCTTAAACAATATGGAAACCCTTTTTGTTCATTCTAAGGAAAAACAAAAAAGAATTGCCGTGGAAACGCTTGATATTTATGCTTCCATAGCGGACCGTTTAGGAATAGGAGGACTAAAAGCAAAGTTGGAGGACTTAGCGTTTCCTTATGTTTATCCCGAAGAGCATAATTGGCTTTTGTCTCAAATAAAAGAAAAAATAAGCGAAAGGGAGGAATATTTGAAAAAATTAGTTCCGTCTGTTTCAAACGAATTAAAATTAAACGGCATTAATGATTTTAATGTAAGTTTTAGGGCAAAACATTATTATAGTATTTGGAAAAAATTACAGAGGTGCGATATGGATTTGTCGCGTATAAATGATTTAGCGGCTATGAGAATTATAGTTAAAAGTATTGAAGATTGTTATGTTGCGCTTGGGATTATTCATAAATTTTGGAAGCCCTTGCCCGGAAAAATTAAGGACTATATTGCGCTTCCGAAACCGAATGGGTATCAGAGTTTGCATACGACCGTTTTTTGTGAACAGGGAAAAATTACCGAGTTTCAAATAAGAACGGAGGAAATGGAAAGGGACTCGGAATACGGCATTGCCGCGCACTGGTTTTGGGAAGAATTGGGAAAACCGAAAAAAACCAATGTTGCGGTTTCTAACAAATTTTTATGGGTTAGTCAGCTTCGTGACTGGCAAAAAGAATTTAAAAAACAGGCAGGCGGTTCCAGCGAAGACTTTTTAGAATCTCTTAAAATTGATTTTTTTCGTGACAGAATTTTTGCGCTCACTCCGAAAGGCGATGTTATTGATTTGCCGGATGGAGCCACACCGCTTGATTTTGCTTATTCAATTCATTCTGAAATCGGAGATAAAGCAAACGGAGCCAAAGTGAACGGTAAAATGGTCTCTTTGTCTTATAAACTTTCTTTAGGGGATATTGTGGAAATTCTTGTGCAAAAAAATAGGAAGCCGAGTTTGGAATGGCTTAATTTTGTAAAAACCCAGCAAGCGAAAAATCGTATTAGGCGGCATTTTAAACTTGATGAAAATTCAAATAATCCGCATATTTTAAATTTCAGGCAGGAGTATAAAGTAGCGCTAAAAGTTGGCGACAGAATAGGACTTTTGAAGGACATAGGTCAGACATTCTCCGATTTTAAAATAAACATTCAAAAATTTAGAACAACGCGGCTTTCGTCAAAATACGCCGAGGTTTCGGCGGTGTTTTTTATGAAAGATAAAGGACAATTGGATAAATTAAAATCAAAATTGAGAGTTATTCCCGGAGTGTGTGAAGTGAAGATGGTTTAAATCCTCTTGTTTAATTTTTTTAAATTTGTTTTAATAAAATTATATTTTTGTTCTTTGACATTAGAATATATAAAAA
>Ga0105164_10001067_pt1 | contig 17825 bp, 20 predicted proteins | sample VDWuncwatermetaG_FD_89674 | JGI IMG/M metagenome (GOLD analysis project Ga0105164, IMG submission 89674) | Wastewater microbial communities from Netherlands to study Microbial Dark Matter (Phase II) - VDW unchlorinated drinking water | ecosystem: Environmental > Aquatic > Freshwater > Drinking...
CAATTCCATTTTTGACGTTACGCTGCGCTTTGACGAAATGGTGCTGGATTATCTGAAGACGCATCCGACCTGCCGCTATTTGTTTTTAAGCAGTGGTGCCGCCTACGGATCGAACTTCAATGACCCGGCGACCCGCGATACCGTTGCTACTGTGGCGATCAATAATCTGGCGCCGCATGAATGGTATGGTGTGGCGAAGCTGCACGCCGAATGCCGGCATCGCGCACATCCGGAATGGGCGATCATCGATATTCGCGTGTTTAATTATTTCAGTTGTACGCAGGATATCGAGGCACGTTTTTTAATCACCGACATATTGCGTGCGATACGCGATAAGGCGGTATTGCAGACATCGTCCGATGACATCGTGCGCGACTTTATGCATCCATCCGATTTTTACGGGCTGGTCAGTGTTCTGCTGGCAGCGCCGCCGAGCAATGCGGCTGTCGATTGTTACAGTCGTGCCCCGATCGACAAAGCGACGCTATTGTCTGTCATGCAGGCGAAATTCGGCTTGCAGTATGAAACCACGGCAGTTAAAAAGGGTGTTAATGCAACAGGTACCAAGCCGCATTACTACTCGCTGAACACAATAGCGTCTGATTTCGGTTATAAACCGGGCCTGTCGTCGATAGAGGGTGTGCTGCAGGAAACAGAGAGCATTTTAAGTATGACGAATGATGGGAAAAGAATCTATGGGTAGCGCAGAAGTTTTCCGCCCGCAACTCGCCGAAAGTTACCATCCTTGTTTGATAACCTGAGTTCGTTGTTTAATTGGATGCGTAAGTTCGGCAGCATTGCCGATCAGGTACTGGTCTCGGGCGGAAATTTTTTGACCATTGCAATTTGTGCGCACGTATTCTCACTCTCAGAGCAGGGCAAGTTCACCTATATTTTCGCCAGTTACATGGCCTTGTTATTGTTGAATGTGGCAGGGATTTTTCAGGGGGCGGCAGTTCGTGCTCCCGCGCAAGACAGCACATATCAAACATCTCTGGCCAGATTGCAGTTGCTGCAAGCAGCGCTGTTTTCGTTGCTGATCAGCGTGACGTGGTTTGGGGCAGGAAATATTTTCGGCTGGCAGGCAACTGCGACAGAAGCCGGATTATTATTTGCATTCCTGATTCTGCAACAATTGGCAGATTTTGACCGGCGTTCTGCCTATATCTTTTCCGGGACAAGACGGGCCGTCTATTCCAGTGCGGCACTCTATCCATTGCGTATCATCGGGCTGTTGGTTATCAGGCCGGAAACGGTAAGCCAGGTGTTGCTGGTGTTGATTGTCAGCGCGATTATTCCTGCGGTGTTAACTATTTCAGCCGCCAGCAAAAGCAGATCCAAAGCTGCTCCGTCTTGGTTAGATGCGACAAAGGCACACATTGCATACAGCAAGCTATTCATCGCAGGGGCCCCGCTGGGCTGGCTCTGGTCGTACATCCCGATCTTTATGCTGGGAACTATGCATGGCAAAGAACAAGCAGCCGTGCTAGCGAGCATTCGGGGCATATCTAACATAGCGAACGTATTGATGGAGCAACTCGAAACTAAGGTCGTGGCGGATTGGGCGCGAGTGCATCACGGATCGGGTACGCATGTCATGAAAGCCGCTGTGTCACGCTTGCTAAAATTCGGAATAATATTCTGGTTGTCGGGTATGACAGTCGTTGTTGTGTTCGGCAGGGAAATCGTCACGCTGGTCTTGGGCAACATTTATGTGCCACATTGGCATTTGCTGGTAATTGGATGGGGTGGATATGGCGTGTATTTTCTTGCTCGAGTGTCAGGCATCAAGCATCGAACACTAGGTGCCAACCAAGTTGAGTTCATCGGTAATTTGTGCGGCGTAGTGGCTGCAATTGCGGCCGGCTTCATGTTTATTCCCGCTTTCAGTGCGGCAGGCGCGGCATGGGTATATGCGATAATTTCGGCGGCTATGTTGATTGGTCAAATGAGCTACGCGAGGAAGTGAATCGGTGAGGTTGCCCCCGGCTCTTGCCAATGTTTGAGCTATTCGACGGCTGGGTGAATCTCCTGGTCTTGACTAAAAGACTGTGAAAATTTACTGATAAAATGACATCAGAGCATTGCGTATACGAGCGGAGAGTAAAGCTTCGGGGCGCGAAGCAGAAAAAAAATGAAGGGTTAGCTGTAACGACATGCTATGAAAAAACCAATATACGTCACCCAACCTTACCTCCCACCGTTGGAAGAGTTCATCCCTTACCTGCAAAAAATATGGGAAAACAAGATTCTCACCAACGGAGGTCCGTTTCATCAACAGTTAGAGCAAGCGCTCTGTGAATATTTAGGTGTCGAGCACATCGCCTTGTTCACCAATGGCACGATTGCTTTGGTCACCGCGCTTCAGGCATTACGTGTCACGGGTGAGGTAATTACCACTCCGTATTCATTCGTTGCCACCTCGCATTCTTTGTTATGGAATGGTATTAAGCCTGTGTTTGTGGATATTGATCCCAATACGCTTAATCTTAATCCTGAAAAAATTGAGGCTGCAATCACACCGCAGACTACGGCTATCATGCCGGTGCATTGTTATGGACATCCTTGTGATACTTATGCCATACAGAAGATTGCTGACAACTATAATCTTAAAGTCATATACGATGCGGCCCATGCTTTTGGGGTGCAAGACATGCAAGGCAGTGTGCTTCGGCATGGCGATATGTCAGTGTTGAGTTTCCATGCTACCAAGGTGTTCAATACCTTTGAGGGTGGTGCTATTGTTTGTCCTGATGCCAAGACGAAAGTGCGCATCGACCAATTGAAGAACTTCGGTCATGTTGGTGAAGTCAACGTGGTGGCCCCAGGCATCAACGGCAAGATGAGCGAATTCAATGCGGCACTGGGGTTGTTGCAGTTGAAATATGTAGGGCAGGCCATCGTGCGGCGCAAAGAGCTCGATGCGGCTTACCGTGCCCAGTTGAAGGCCGTGAGGGGAATCAGTTGTTTGAACGACTCAGGTGAAAAAATTGCCAACTATTCTTATTTTCCGATTCTGGTGGGAGAGGACTACCCGATAAGTCGCGATGCTCTTTACCAGAAGCTTAAAGATAACGGTATTCACCCGCGTCGCTATTTTTACCCGTTGATTTCTGACTTTCCGATGTATCGCGGCTTGCCCTCTTCACATAGAGAAAATCTCTCCGCAGCAACAGCAGCGGCGCAGCAAGTACTCTGCCTGCCGATCTATCCCGATCTCGACATGTCGGTAATCGAAGAAATTACCCGTTTCATCGCGGCTCAATCGGTGTTATGACGCTAATAATTCTATCGAGTTATGGGGGGAAGGGTATATGAAGGTCGCAATCATGCAACCTTATTTTTTCCCCTATATCGGCTATTTTCAGTTGATTGCCGCGGTGGATGTATTTGTTGTATACGACAATATCAAATATACGAAGAAGGGCTGGATCAGCCGTAACCGTATGCTGCAGAACGGGCGTGATGTGATGTTTTCGCTGCCGTTGAAAAGCGATTCGGACTATTTTGATGTGTGCGAACGGGAACTGGCGGCGGAGTTTAACCGCGACAAACTACTTAATCAATTTAAGGGAGCATATCGGCTTGCGCCTTATTTTGCGCAGACGTTTCCGCTGGTCGAGCAGATTGTACGGTATGAAGATACAAATTTGTTTAGTTTTGTGCATTACTCCATCATCAAGATATGTGAACATCTGGGGATTACAACAGAGATCAGGATATCTTCCGATATCAGCATCGACCATGAGTTGAAAAGTCAGGACAAGGTGCTAGCCTTGTGCGAGGCAGTCGGTGCGAATACCTATGTGAATGCTATTGGCGGAATGGAGCTGTATTCGAAGGATGTATTTCGGGAGAAACGCATTGAATTGAAATTTATCCGATCGCTTCCGTTAGAATACCCGCAGCTTGGCAATGAGTTCGTACCTTGGTTGTCGATCATCGACGTGATGATGTTCAATTCGCTTGATACGATTAAAACCTGCATCTCGTCTAACTATGAGTTGATCTGAATTATGTTCAAATGGAAAAAATTAGGTAAGGTGTTTACACCACAGAATGTCGAAGGGCGCAGTTGGCTGAAAGAATTCGCACAAGCTCCTGCGACATTGGTGTTTGATGATTTCGTACGTGTATATTTTTCCTGCCGCCCGCCGGTGGACGAAAACGGTCAGTATGTGAGTTACTCCGCCTATGTTGATCTGGATCGTGCCGATTTATTCAAGGTGAGGCATGTCGGTGAACAACCTATCCTGAGTCTGGGTGGGCTGGGCGAGTTCGACGAATTCGGCACTTATCCGGTCTCCGTCATCCGCAACGGTGACGAGGTGCGCGCCTATTACGCGGGCTGGACGCGCTGCGAATCCGTGCCTTTTAACGTGTCGATCGGTATAGCGACCAGTTGCAATGGTGGCGAAACTTTCACCAAGCTGGGGAACGGGCCTGTGTTGTCGTATTCACCGGACGAACCCTTTGTATTGAGCGGGCCGAAGATCCGGCGTTTCAACGACATCTGGTATTTGTGGTACATCGCGGGGCGCAAGTGGAAGATGGTTGATGGGCGCGCAGAGCCGGTCTACAAAATACGCATGGCGATATCGAGTGACGGTATCCATTGGAACAAGGTCAACAAAGACCTGATCGAAAGCCGCATTGAAGAAGACGAAGCGCAGGCCAGTCCGGATGTGTTTTTCGCCAACGGTAAATATCACATGTTCTTTTGCTACCGCTACAGCAGTCATTACCGTGGTAAAGAGAATGGTTATCGCATCGGTTACGCTTCCAGCAACAATTTGATCGACTGGGTACGCGACGATGCCAAAGCGGGTATTGATGTGTCCGAAGAAGGTTGGGATAGCGAAATGATCAGCTATCCACACGTGTTCGAACTGGATGGGACAACCTATATGGCTTACCTTGGTAATCAGGTTGGCAAGCACGGTTTTGGTCTTGCCGTACTCGATGGGAAGTTGGAGTAAGGGATGAGTACGATGAAGTGGAAAAAACTTGGTAAGATCTTTGATCCGACGCAGCACCAACTGCCGAACGACTGCGTGCAATTCGCGCAATCGCCACAAGCACTGGTGTTTGAGGATTTTGTGCGTATCTATTTTTCTACCCGCTCAGTAGACAAGAGCAACGGGAAATACCTCAGCCGCATCGCTTTCGTAGATATGCAGAAGAACCTGCGCGACGTGATTCGCGTATCGGACAAGACGGTCATACCGCTCGGCGATCTGGGTGCATTCGATGAGCATGGGATTTTTCCAATGAGCGTTCTGCGCCACGGTGATGCTGTGTATGGCTACACTTGCGGCTGGAATCGCAGAGTCTCGGTTTCGGTGGATACGGCCATTGGTCTGGCCATTAGCCGTGATGACGGTCTGACCTTTCAGCGCATCGGCGATGGGCCGGTGCTGGCGGCATCACTGCATGAACCTTGTCTGGTTGGTGATGGTTTTGTGAAGGTCATCGGCGGCGTGTTCCACATGTGGTACATCTTTGGTACAGGCTGGAAGAAATTTTCACCTGATGCACCGCCGGATCGCACTTACAAAATAGGTCATGCGGTTTCCAATGACGGCATCAACTGGATCAAGGAAGAGGCGCGGCAGATCATTACTGATCGTTTAGGCGTGGATGAAAGTCAGGCGTTACCGACGGTGATCGAGATTGATGGCCGACATCACATGTTCTTCTGCTATCGGCAGTCCACTGACTTCAGGAAAAATGCTGGGCGCGGCTACCGTATCGGTCACGCTTATTCGGATGATCTGTTGAACTGGACGAGGGATGACGATAATCCGCTTCTTGACACTACGTCAGGGGAATGGGACGCAGATATGCTGTGTTATCCCCATGTATTTGAGTGTGATTACAAGGTATATCTGCTCTATAACGGCAACGAGTTCGGGAAGTATGGTTTCGGCTTAGCGGTTCTGGAAGAATGAGCGTGAAAGTAGAGTATTTATCGAATCAGGCCTCCGAAGAGCAGATCGCCCAACACCTGTCTCAATGCGATGCCGATTTTGTGCCTCCTTTGAGTGGCAGGCTCGATATAAACGATTATGCGCATAAGATTGCCAGTAAAGCGGTGAGATTCGAGGCTTGGTCGGGCAGTACGCTGATCGGCCTGGTGGCGGCCTATTGCAATGACCACAAGACGCACACCGCATACATCACCAGTGTCAGCGTTTTGAAGAAATGGACGGGCAAAGGCATCGCTGCGCATTTGATTGAGCAGTGCGTTAAGCACGCGAAAACAACAGGAATGCAGCAGATCAGTCTGGAAGTGGCGAGCGATAATGCACCAGCGATTAAGTTATACGAGAAGAACGGGTTTGTTGCAGGCAGAACGAATTCGTCATTTGTTGCTATGAATAGAGTTTTGTAGAGGAGGGGCGGACATGAACGAAAAGCGCGACTATAACGTCGAAATAAAAGACACCAATGATCACAAATACGCCTACGGGTTTGATTTTGATGTGATGCATCCTTATATGATCAAATCGTTCGAGCCGTTCTTTAACAAAGGAAGCTTGCTTGAACTTGGCAGTTTTAAAGGTGACTTTACAAGAAGATTTCTGTCACACTTCGATGATGTCACCTGTGTAGAAGCGTCTGATGTTGCTGTTGCAGAAGCAAAAAACAAGCTGGGTGATAAGGTGAAGTTCGTCAACTCGCTCTTTGAGAATGCGTCCCTGCCTAGGCGCTATGACAATATTGTACTGACCCATGTGCTGGAACATTTGAACGACCCTGTGTTGGTGTTGAAACGTATCAATGATGAGTGGCTGAGTGAGGGCGGCAGATTCTTTCTGGTGTGCCCTAATGCGAATGCCCCTTCCAGACAAATAGCCGTCAAGATGGGGCTCATTTCTCACAATGCTGCAGTCACTCCGGCTGAAGCTGAGCATGGGCATCGCTGTACCTACACGCTGGATACGCTGGAGCGGGACGCTGTGGCCGCCGGATTGAAGGTGGTTCACCGCTCCGGAATTTTTTTCAAGGCGCTGGCGAATTTCCAGTGGGATCGCCTGCTGCAAACCGACATCATCTCCAAGGAGTATCTGGAAGGTTGCTATAAGCTGGGGCAACAGTACCCAGATCTGTGTTCCAGCATCTTCCTGATGTGCGAACGAGGCGAGAAATAATGAAGATTTCATTTGTTGTAGCCGTTTATCACAATGAGGGCGCGCTTTTCAAAACGCACGAAAAAATCCAGTCGGTCTTCGCAAATGAATTGGCGCACCATGAATACGAAATGGTTTTTGTGGATGATGGATCGAAGGACGGGTCTCTGAGGGAAATATTGGGCTTGCGGGAGCAAGATCACAGAGTCAAAGTGATCACCTTCACCCGCAACTTCGGTCAGATGGCGGCTATGTTGGCAGGTTTTAAGGAGGCCACGGGCGATGCAGTCATCAACATCTCTGCCGACTTGCAAGACCCGGTCGAACTGATTCCGCAAATGGTGGAGAAATGGCAAGGTGGTTCCGAGACTGTCATTTGCTACCGGACAGATCGCGCAGATACGCTATCAGCCAAACTATTTTCGCGCCTGGCCTACGGTGTGATGCGCTTATCGCATCCCCAGATACCACCTGGCGGGTTCGACTTTGTGCTGATGGATAGAAAGGTCATGGATGAATTCAATGCCATTGATGTAAGGCATCGGTATTTTCAAGGGGATCTGTTATGGACGGGATACCGCACCAGTTTCATTCCTTATGTTCGCTTGAAAAGAACAATCGGAAAATCCCAATACAACTTCGGGAAAAAACTGAAGAATTTCCTGGACGCGGTGCTGGATGCTTCCTACCTGCCTATCCGGTTCATTTCTCTTGTCGGGCTAATGACCTCAGCGCTTGGTGTGCTGTATAGTGCCAGCATTGTTGTTAGCTGGCTGCGCGGCGAAACCCCCTTCGCTGGATGGGCGCCTATCATGATCGCGATTCTGCTGGTGGGCGGCCTGATTATGGTGATGCTGGGTGTGATTGGGGAATACATTTGGCGCATAAATGAAGAAGTGCGCAAGAGACCGAACTACGTTGTGAGAGACAAGTACCTATGAGTGACGCACTGAAATATACAATAATCGATGGAATCAAGTGTTTTAGTCAAGATGTGGCAAGTTCCTACGATGACTATCCAGCTGATGGATTTGACATAACTGACAAAAGTGGCGAGAGCAGTTTTTGGGTTCGTTCACGCAACAGGCTTTTCAAAAGAATTGTACTAAATCAGTTGGTCACAACAGGAAAAACAAAGTTTCTGGAAATAGGCTGTGGGACTGGGGGATTCATCCAGAAAATTGTCGACAACGATAATTTGGAAATCACAGGTTCGGAAATTTATCTTCAAGGGCTTCTGTATGCAAAAAAAAATCTTCCTAATGTCGATTTCATTCAATTTGATATTACACAGGGAGTGATTGGCGAGGAGTTCGACATAATTGTCGCGTTTGACGTCATTGAGCATATCGAGAACGATATCGCCGCGATATCAAATATCAATAAGATGCTTCATAAGGGCGGGAGGGTAATCATTACGGTTCCCCAACATATGCTCCTGTGGAGCAAGCTGGACGAAATTGTTAAACACAAACGCAGATACTCAAGAAGGGAGCTGGTATCCAAACTCCAACAAAACGGATTCTATATCAGCTACTGCACTTCATTCCTGTTTGTCCTGTTTCCATTGATGTTGATTTCCAGGTTGTTTGACAAGGGGCGCGATCAACCACAAGCTGAAAAAGCAGCGCTTGAGAAGAGAGTCAAATTTTCCAGTTCCCTGAACTGGTTTTTTGATTTCTTCATGCGAATTGATGAGGCGCTTATTCGATTTGGTATTTCGCTTCCTTTTGGTGGGACGTTGGTAGTTGTAGCCACAAAGCGTTGAAATATAGTTCCAATTGGCATTGCCAATAAATTTCCAAGTCATATTGTCTGAATAATGCATAAATTTAAAATTGAGGTCACAAAATTCACGCTTGTTGGAGCAGCGAACTTTGTCCTGACATTGATTGTATTCACTGCGATGCTGAAAATGTTGGGGTTAAATTACTTACTCTCATTGGTGACAGCGTGGATCGTTGGCATGTTATTTTCATATGTAATGAATTTTTCTTATGTGTTCAAGCCGGAACAAAAAATTCAATTCAAGGAGCGATTCCTCAGATTTTTTTTGGCTAGCGCATTGTCGATAATATTGAACATGTTTGTTTTGAGTTATATCGTTGAACATACCAATTTTGATCCTTTCTATGTGCAGATGGCTTTGATACCCTTCATCGTTGTATTCAATTTTTCCACAGCAAAATTTTGGTCGCTACGCGTATCCAGCAATGGGAGCGATAATGAAACCCCGTCATAAAGATCAGAAATAAAATATTAAATTATTCGGTTTGGCTCACTTGGAGAAGTTAATGGTAACTGATCGGAATGCTGGTCACTCAAGCCAACGTCAGCGAAAGACTAAGAAATGAGAGTAAGCACAAAGAATCCCCAAGGTGGGGATTCTGAAATCAAATACGCTTCTGAGGCTTGGACTTCTCAGGTGAGATAATAGGAATTTTGAATATGCAATTAAGCTTAACAAACTGGACTCGTCTAGAAAAATTCGCCTGTATTTCGGTATGCATTCTATTTGTTATTTCGATGTGCGCTGGCATTCTTTTACCAATTTACACTGATGAAGTCGTTTCAAAGATTTATCACTCACGATTATTTGATGAGGGATTGGCGAACTGGACAACAGGATTGCCTCAATGCGCAACATCGTTTCATACACCTTTGCCTGTTGCCCTTTATTTTGGTGCATTAGTGTCTTCACTTACATATTATAACGTTGATCCAGTCCTGCTCAGGTTAATTGGAATGTTAAATATTCCGATCTTGGTAGCAATTTTTGTTTATCTGGTTCGGAAGATCAGCAAAGGCAGAGTTTCGTATCTTGGAGCCGTTGGGGGTGTTGTTGGATTTCTTGGATTAGGTGTTCTGCCTTTCCTGCTCATCATTAACAGGCCAGAACAGATATTAATTCTGAGCCTGATGTTTTTTATAGCGGCACCCATGCTGGCGAAAAACAAATCGCCGAATATTCAATTGGCCATTTCCGGCCTGTTTATAGCAGCAACTTCAATTTTCTTTTTTGCACATTCGTTAGCATTATTTTTCATTCCGGTTGTTTTCGTTTCTGCAGGTTACCTTGCATGGAGGCAAAATTACCGATTTGTAATAATGATGGTACTTTTCGGTGTTGTTGCTTACACAGCCTTTCAAAGTTACCACTACTCAAAGGATTTCACGCAGTGTGATGACGCACCAATAGTTGCCACTATTATGCGAAGCGGAACACTTGATCCACATTTAATTGCAACAAATCCAAAGGAATTTTTTCAAAAGGGTTTGCGCAATGTGATGACTGCATCTCCAGCAGTCATTGCGCGAGCGCTATTTGCACGGCAATATCAATCAGACTGGTTGCCGAAAAATCCAACATTGCATGCGGATTATTTCTTAATGATTGTCATAGCGCTAACAATGGTGATATTCGGTTTGTTACTTTATGGAGCCATCGGATTGCTTGTAGTAAGAGTGGTGTACTGCATCCGGCACAGATCAATAGATTTTAATACTGCCATTGCGATGTCTCTCGCGGCAGGTTTGTTTACACATGAATTTTTTTATAATACATGGAATTTTTATACCGCCTCCCTCGTTATATGCGTAAGTTTCGTGATTGCATTATTATCACTCTCATCATTTTCGCTATGTGAAAAAAACAGGCGGAGTGCCAGGGCGCTATTTCTGTTTGTCATGGTTGTATCGTTATTTAGTCAGGTTGAGTTATTGAAAACAACCTTGCCTCAACTGGCGACTATTCCTTCGGCCGCTACCAAGATAGCCGAGCAGCCATTGTCAATACCGGTGTTTCCATACCACGCCAATAAAGAACAAATATATCAAGCTGGTCAGGCATGCAATATAAGCAAATCAGGTAAAAACACTCGTATAGTAGTCGATGAATTCACTTCATTTGCATTTTTGCGTGCAGATGAACCGATCCTCATTAGCTATATTTCTGGATTTTTTGGCCAAGACATTGGTGAGGGTGGGTTGGTTGACTTCCTCAAATCAATCGGGAGTGCTGGACTAATAACGAGATGCTCCTCACTGCCCCAAGGGCTGTTGAATAGCGATATCCATCGGTTGGGGGGGGTCTGTTGTATTGGTCATGGATATCCTCAAAATGTAAATCAATAGATTTATACAGTCTATCCTGGAAGATGCTTGCAAGCTATTTTGTGCTGGAAATTCGGGGGGGAGGGTGAAAATGCGCTACACCAGGCAATCATTAACTATTGCACTTCGAACTTGAATGCGCGTAAAAAATTGAACAAAAAATATGACCAATCCACACCTTGCATATCGAGCTGATATCGATGGGCTCAGAGCACTTGCCATACTTGTTGTGGTAGCTTTCCATGCTTACCCTGAATGGTTACATGGCGGGTTTGTCGGGGTAGATGTTTTTTTTGTTATTTCCGGGTATTTAATTTCAGGAATATTGTTGCGTGGTCTGACTGCAAATAATTTTAGTTTTACCGAGTTTTACGCGCGACGAATCAAACGCATATTCCCTGCATTGTCACTGGTGCTTATTTCTTGCTTGGTGTTTGGCTGGTTTGCACTGCTTGCAGATGAATACAAGATGTTAGGTAAGCATAGCGCTGCCGGTGCCGCATTCATTTCGAATATTTTTTACTGGCAGGAAGCGGGATATTTCGATAAATCTGCAGAACTTAAACCGCTGTTGCATCTTTGGTCTTTAGGAATTGAAGAGCAGTTTTATATTTTTTGGCCCGTACTGCTGTTTTTTGCCCATAGATTTGGCTTTAATTTATTCAGGTTTATTTCGTTTTTCTGCCTTGCTTCATTTGCTGTGAATGTTGTTGCTACAGCGGGAGATACGGTTTTTAGTTTTTATTTGCCGCTTACACGAGCATGGGAGTTGCTGGCTGGGGGGTTGTTGGCATTTTTTAATCTCAATAAGCGCGAAGGATTAAATTTTAATCTTTTATGGCTGGACAGCAGGCTTAGTGGCAGTACAACAAGAAATACGAATATTAAACTATCAAATAACCTTAAATCCTGGCTCGGGTTGATTTTGGTGCTTATTGCGGCCGTCGGGTTTAATACGAAAATAAATTTCCCCGGATTTTTGGCTGCCGTTCCTGTATTGGGCGCAGTTTTAATTATCTCGGCAGGACCCCATGCGTGGGCTAACAAAAATTTGTTGGCTAGCAAGCTGATGGTTTTCCTCGGCTTGATTAGTTACCCGCTTTATTTGTGGCACTGGCCATTGCTGGCATTTCTTCGAATCATTGAGCCTGACGCAAGTTTTACTATGCGTTTTTCTACGGTGGCACTGAGCCTGTTGTTGGCATGGCTGACCTATCAGCTATTGGAAAAATATGTAAGGAAAAATAAAAGCTGGTTTGTAACTTTCACCTTATTGATCATCATGTTACTAATTGCCGGTGCTGGTTTTAATATCTACAGTCGTGATGGATTAGGTTTCAGACACAAGCAGATTGAAAGTCAGTTAGAGCCGCTTAAATGGGATGAAAAGGATCTGAATAGACAAAGTGATTGCCTGCGTGATTTTAAAAAACTGGGCATGGAGGGTTACTGCTTGCGCAGTAGTACGGCCCCTATTTCCGTTGCTCTAATTGGGGACAGTCATGCTAATCATTTGTTCTATGGTTTGGAACGTTTCTATTCCAGATTGGGCCAGGGTTTGATAAATCTAGGTTCCGGCGGCTGTCCTCCTTTTTATGATTTAGAGTCGAGGAACAAAAAAGTAGGTGAGGTCTGTCAGGGAAAAATGAATTATGTGCTCGATTATGTTGTAAGTTCACCGAGCATTAAAACAGTAGTTCTCTCTGGGAGCAGTATTCAATATACGTCAGGTGATGGTCCGGGGAACGAAATGCGTGAAGGTGACTTTGAATTAAGATCAATTGACGGCGGAGCAACTGCTCAGCGTAATGTTGAAATATTTGGACGTGCGATGGACCAAACATTGAGTCGTTTGCAGCATGCGGGTAAGGACGTGGTATTTGCCATTGATATTCCAGAAATGGGTTTTGACCCGAGAGCATGTTTTGCAAGTAGCTTTATGAAACTGACCCACCGTCTTCCCAAGACTCCCTGTGCAACGGTGAAGCAAGATGTGGTCAGCCGCAGTCAGATATACAGGGCCAAGGTAACTGAGATATTAAATAGATTTCCTTCCGTTAAGCGCTGGGATCCGGCAGATTATTTGTGTGATGAACAATATTGCTGGGCCGTGATAGATGGCAAAGCGATTTATCGGGATGCTGCTCATTTATCATTGGAAGGTTCGCTATATTTAGGAGATCACTTTTCTCCGAAGTAAGGTTTTTGTTAATTTCAGGTGCATCAAGTTATAGTAATGGAATGGACGCCCACTTCCTAAAATGCATCAAAGTGCCAAAGTAGTGGTTGCTTTATGACCACTCAAATAGAAAGGGGCATCCGAAATGAAGATTACGACAATTGGCATTGATTTGGCAAAAATTGTTTTCCAGATTCACGGTGTAGATGAACGCGGCAAGGTGGGCGTGCGCAAGCAATTGAAGCGTGCCGAAATGTCGGTTTACTTCTCCAATCTGGAGCCATGTTTGATTGGTATGGAAGCTTGTGGCAGCGCACATTACTGGGCGCGTAAGCTTGAGGGATATGGTCACACGGTTAAACTGATGGCGCCACAGTTCGTGAAGCCCTATGTCAAAACGAACAAGAACGACATGGCAGATGCTGAGGCGATCTGCGAAGCAGTTGCCAGGCCGAACATGAGGTTCGTGGCAATCAAGACGGTAGAGCAACAAGCAATCTTGTCAGTACACCGTGCACGGCAAGGCTTTGTGAAGGCCAGAACGGCACAAGGCATCCAGATCCGTGGTTTACTCTCAGAATTCGGGATCATCATCCCGCAGGGCATACGCTCGATCACCAAGCAGATACCGGAGATTCTGGAAGATGGTGAAAACGGGTTGCCTGGCACAATGCGCAACCTGCTCGAGCGATTGACCGTAAGCGCTCCACGAACCTCAGGCTGTTCAGCTCACCATTTCGCTGGTTAAATCCATGGCATGCAAATTCCACGGCAACAGCGCTTCAATTTCTTCAACCGTTCGGGAGGCGGGCAGGTCACGCATGACGCGGCGCAGCCACGCATAGGGCTCATGCCCGTTGGCCTTGGCCGTTTGCAGCAGCGAATAAATCACCGCGCTGGCATGTGCGCCGGCCGGGGTGTCACTGGGTAATCCCCCCATTTTTAGTTGGGGTCAGAAGTAGAGTTATTTAAAAGTGCCTGCTTCTGTTTCGGGGTGATGCCGCCGAGCGCCATGTGCGGGCGTTCGTGATTGTATGTCCACATCCATTTTGTTGCATAGTCCTGCACCTCGCTAATCGATTCAAACAGGTAGTGACTCAGCCAGTCGTAACGCACGGTGCGGTTGTAGCGTTCAATATAGGCGTTCTGCTGCGGATTGCCTGGCTGAATATAATCCAACCGAATTGAATTACTCGCTGCCCAGTTTTTCAGCGTGCCGCTGATGTATTCTGGCCCGTTGTCGCTGCGAATGGACACAGGCTTGCCGCGCCACTCAATGACCTGATCCAGCGATCTCACCACCCGATCTGCCGGCAACGAAAAATCAACATCAATCGCCAGAGCCTCGCGATTGAAATCCTCGATCAAATTGAACAGGCGGATGCTGCGCCCGTCGGATAACTGGTCATGCATGAAATCCATCGACCAGCACTGATTGATGGCGTCCGGTACCGCCAACGGCTCCGGTTTCTCGCGAACAATCCGCTTCCTTGGTTTGATCCGCAGGTTCAGTTCCAGCTCGCGGTAAATCCGATAGACCCGCTTGTGATTCCATGGGTAACCCTTCACATTGCGCAGATACAAAAAACACAGCCCGAACCCCCCAGTCCCTTTGATTGTGGGTGAGGCGGATCAGATGATCGGCAATCTCCACATTCTCAGCGGACAGCTTCGGTTGATAGCGGTAGCAGGTCTGACTGATGCCGAACGTCAGACAAGCCAGCTTAATGCTGATGCCCCTGTGCTCTACAGTTTGTTGCGCCATCTCGCGTCGGCAAGATGGCGTCACCACTTTTTTTGCATGGCCTCCTGAATGATCTCGGACTTCAGGCGTTCTTCGGCATACATCTTCTTAAGCCGGCGGTTCTCGTCTTCAAGCTCTTTGAGCCGTGACATCAATGATGCATCCATGCCGCCGAATTTACTTCGCCATTTGTAAAACGTAGCGGAACTCATGCCGTGCTCCCGGCAGAGCTCCGGCACTGGGCTACCGCCCTCGGCCTGTTTGAGAATTGCGATGATCTGACTGTCTGAAAATCGTGATTGCTTCATGTAAAACTGCCTCCATTTCCAAGTGAGAAAATTCTACTTCTAACTGCAACTAATTTCAGGGGGGATTACCACTGAACAGCCAGGCTTTGCGAGCAATTACGAACGGGCGAATCGCATTCTCGACCCGATTATTGTCGATCGGCAGATCGCCGCGCTCAACGTAACGAATCAACTTGCCCCAATAGTCGTGCAAATAGGACAGCGCGCGACCGAGCGCGCTGCCAGGCACGACAGCGGGCAGCGTTTTATCCAGCCACTCACGCAACTGGGCCAATATCGGCACACTGAGTTGCTGACGAGCCAGCAGTCGTTCCGTATCTTTGGCGTCCTTGCAATCCTTCTCAATGCCGTACAACTTGCCGATCAGCGCAACGGCTTCATCGGCGCGCCCTTTTTTGCCCTTGGCCTGCACACGCGTCGCCTCAACAAATTTGCGGCGCACATGCGCCCAACACACCAGATGCTCGATGCCCTCCGTTCTGGCGAGCGCGTTATAGCCCTCATAGCCGTCGGTCATCAAATAACCCTGGTAACCTTGCAACAGACGTGTCGGCACCGCCCCGCTGCGACTCGGATCGTAGTCGTAAATCACCACCGGTTTGCCGGGTGGGCCTCCGGCCTGCACCCACATATAACTGTTGGAGTTCGGCCGCTTATCCTTTTCCTTGAGCACCTGCACTACGGTTTCCCCCGGTGTCAGACTAGTTGTCGCCTCAAAAAATTTAACTTTGAGGTGTGGAGGCGAGAATGGTCATACGATATTCAGAAGCATTTATCGAGCAGGCGTTATTCAAGGTATATTCGCGTGGCAAGCGTTCGGTAAAGTCGGTCGCTGAGGAGCTAAACGTGAATTGTCATACGGTAACTTATTGGATGAGAAAAAGAGCAGTGGGTGCGGTTGGTCTGCCGGCGAATAAAGAGCGTCGCCCGAAAGATTGGACGCCTGAGCAGCAATTGATTGCATTGCATCAAACGCACGGCCTGTCGGGTGAAGCCCTGCAGACCTGGTGTCGAGAAAACGGCTTGTTTGCCCATCATTTATCCAGTTGGAAAACGGCTTTTTGTGCCGGTGCCAAGGCGGTCGATGGCAGTCAGGAAATACGTGTTTTAAAAGATGAGGTCAAGCAATTCAAGCGTGAAATAGCACGCAAAGATCACGCTTTGGCGGAGGCGGCGGCATTGCTGATCCTGCAAAAAAAATTCCGCGCGCTCTGGGAGGACGAGGTCAAATGACTTCCCTTGTAGAGCGCGGTGAGATTATCACCATGGTGCAAGAGGCCATAGATTCTGGCGCACGGCAGGAACGTGCCTGTACGGTTATTAGTCTTAGCGAACGCACCTTGCAGCGCTGGCAGATTGATCAGACACTCGGTGATCAACGTCCCTGTCGGGTGCAAACGCCGTCAAACAGGCTGAGTGTTCTGGAGCGTAAAAAGGTTTTGACGGTAGCTAACTCGGTTGAGTTTGGCAGTCTGCCGCCGTCTCAAATCGTACCGATATTGGCTGATCGTGGCGAATACATCGCTTCTGAATCAACGTTCTATCGTATTCTGAGAGCGGAGAATCAGCTGAAGCGCCGGGGCGCAGAACGCCCTGCGCAACGCCGCCACAAACCGCGCGCACTGTGCGCTACCGCGCCGAATCAGCTGTTTTGCTGGGACATTACCTATCTGCCAACACCGGTGAAGGGGCTCTATTTTTACCTGTATTTGTTTATGGATATTTTTAGCCGGAAAATCATTGGCTGGCAGATCTATGAATCGGAAAGTGGTGAACTGGCGGGCGACGTGATGCGTGATATTTGTGCGCGAGAAGGCATCAAGCCTGATCAGGTGGTGCTGCATTCTGACAACGGCCATCCGATGAAAGGCGCGACCATGCTGGCGACCTTACAAGCGCTGGGCGTCTCACCGTCGTTCAGTCGACCGGCGGTCAGCAATGATAATCCATACTCGGAATCGCTGTTTAAGACCTTGAAATACAGACCCGCTTATCCGCATCGGGCCTTTGAAAGTCTGCTCGCTGCGAGGCAATGGGTGGGTGTATTTGTGCAGTGGTATAACGAAGAGCATCGGCACAGCGCCATCAACTTTGTGACCCCGGCAGAACGCCATGCCGGCCTTGACACCGCATTATTGGAGAAGCGTGCCATCGTCTACGAAGCAGCGAAAAAACGATGTCCTGAACGTTGGAGCGGCACCACTAGAAACTGGCAGTCGGTTCTCGTTGTGCACTTGAATCCGGATCAGCAGATCGCTGCAAAAGACGAGAAAACGAAAGGGGAATTAGAGCTCAAAATGGCAGCATAATCGCAGGTAGTCAGGCGACAACTAGGTTGACAATTTCCG
>Ga0105164_10001068_pt1 | contig 17818 bp, 19 predicted proteins | sample VDWuncwatermetaG_FD_89674 | JGI IMG/M metagenome (GOLD analysis project Ga0105164, IMG submission 89674) | Wastewater microbial communities from Netherlands to study Microbial Dark Matter (Phase II) - VDW unchlorinated drinking water | ecosystem: Environmental > Aquatic > Freshwater > Drinking...
CATTTGATGTTAACCCTCGCACTCGCTTATTTCATTCCGACCTTTCAGGAATGGGAGGGAAGCCCAAACGCTCCCACGATCCTGACAACCCGCCGGCACGAGCTTCTCAAATTCGATTTCTGGAATGATGAAAACCCAGCCAATCACGGGCTTGTCGTGGGCTCGACAGGCGGCGGCAAAAGCTTTGCGGTCAATTACCTCATTAAGGACTTCCTTTTAAGCGATCCCAAAAATCATCATGTAATCGTGATCGATGTGGGTTTCAGTTACCGCAAACTCGCAAGAGCCTTTGGAGGCAAATATTACGAAATTGATCTTTCGGGGAAATATTCCCTCAATCCTTTCCCTGAAAAAGCCTATTTGGAACGCGGCAAGGAAACGGATTTTGAGCTTTTGACCTACCTCTCGGAGCTTCTCGGGAAAATGGTGGTGGATTCGGAATCGGAAAACCTCTCTGGTGCAGATTCTCAAGTTTTGGAGCACGTGATTTTGGAGGTTTACCGGAGGGTTGCTTTTCATGATGCGCCAAGGCTTTCGGATGTCAGACGTGTTCTCATTGAGGCGGGAAAGGGAAATGTCCTTGATTTTGATGATGAAGATCGAAACAAGGCCACTCATTACGGAAAGAATCTCGCGCTTTATACCGAAGGGCTTTACTCGAAGGTGCTGGATCAGCCTGGAAAACTCGCGATTGATTCACCGCTTCTTGTCTTTAACCTCCTGAAACTCGCGGATCATCCGAAACTTCAGTCCGTCATTTCCTTCATCATCCAGTCCCTTGTCCACGCGAAACTTGTAGACGTTGGTTTAAAGAAGCTGATTGTTTTTGATGAGACGCACATGCTCATGTCAGATCCCGCCTCCGTCAATCTCATCCGCACGCTTTACCGGATCGCAAGGAAATACAACACCTGTGTTTATTCGATCAGTCAAAGCCCGAATGATTTTCTTCAAAGCGCGGCCGCGGATGCCATGATCACTAACGCCCAGGTGCGCTGGATGCTTCCATTAAATGAAGGGCATGAGAGTTTGAGTCATTTTCATCTTGCGGATCATGAAATCGATGCTGTCCGGCACCTTCAAATGGTAAAGGGCCATTTCAGCGAATGCTTCATTAAATCGGGGGAAGAGGGAGTGGTGGCAAGGCTCTGGCCGTCGCCACTCGAATACTGGCTTTGCACGACCAATGCCGAGGACTGGCTTTGTGAGAAAAAAGTGAGGACTGAGCATCCGGACTGGGAAACGGGAGAAGTGCTTGAGTACCTTGCGAGGCATTTCCCGAACGGCGCAACGGGAGGCACACAAAGATGAGAAAATCGGTTCTTTTGCTCGTTCTTGCGACCTTTGTTTCGACGGGTGTGGGGACTGCGAGTGCATTAGTGGTGTTTGATCCCATTAACCACGCAACAAGCCTTTTGAGGAACGTCATTTTACAGGCCGAGCATCTTGAGAATCTTCTTGAAGCGGGAAAGAGGCTTCTTGAGCTTAAGAATCTGGTCAAGGAATTTGAATTTTTCAATCAAAAGCTGATCGCGGCCGGTTTCGATGAGATTGGAAATCTGGTCCAGAAATTCAGAACTTTTTTCGGGGATTCGGGAAAGATTTTGCTTCCCTTCGAAGAAGAAGCGTCAAAGACCTATCTTGAAACGGTTCGTCAAAACCCCTACTTTCAGGGGACTGGACCCCAGGTTGCCCAGATTGAGTTTGCTTCAAGCGGAGCGGAGTCTGGCGCCACGACTCTTCCCTATTACCTCACGCTCGTCCCGGACCCGCTCTCTCCCAACCATAAGTACATCACGTATGAGCAGGCCCAAATCGCAAACACGTTTGACCAAGCCGAGGCTTTGCGTGAGTACGCCGGCGAGCTTGCCAAAGATGGAATAGACCTTGAGGAAGCGGCAAGTCAAGCGAATTTACTCGGCGCAACCCGCCTTCAGGCAGCCTCCATGGGAAAACTTTATGAAGCGTTCGGCGTGCTTCTTTCCACTCAAGGGAGGCTTGCCGAGCTTAACGCAATCTCGCTTGAACAGACCTCCCGGGATGAGAAGTTCGATGAACTGGCCCGCAGAAAAGTGTTTGAGGACCTGGGAGAATTTGTTTACGGAAACCAGACGCCTGTAATCGAGGGAGGGGCTTTATGAAGCTCAATCCCTTAAACCTCATCCCGGCCATCAAGCAGTTCAAGATTTCTTCACTCGTCCCGTCTCTTGATTCGCTCATCCAGCATGCCGACCCGAGGATCATCCCAACGACTCACTGGCTCAGGTTTGTTGTGGACCAGACGATCATGCCGGCCGCATCCGCCATGCTTCTTTTTGCGCTTTGCTGTTCGCTCATCCAGGAGCAAAGACGGGCTGTCGTCGGGGCGTCCGATTTTACGCGCGTCCTTTATCGGCTTCTTTTTTTCGTGGGGATACTTGCCGGCTACCCTTTCTTCTTTCTGTGGCTTCTTGACGCCTCTCAAATGCTGGGAGACCTTTTCCTTCAGGACAGCCAGATTTCAATTTTGGCGGAGAAAATGTACACGAGCTTCGTTCACTGGGACTTGGGGAAGCTCCAACTTGCGAAGGCCGTCCTTGTGGGAATTGTCGCTTACGTCACGTACCTTGCCGCCTTCATTGTCTTTATGCTTTTCTTTTTCGCCCGGTTCATGATCCTGGCGATGCTCTTTGTGTTAGGGCCCCTGGTTTTTGCTTTCAGCGTGTGGGAGGTTACGTCACGATTTAAAATCTGGCTGATTCTAACGATCCAGTCTGCGCTCTGGACTGTGGTTTTGAAATTTATCATGGCGGTGTCACTCAGTTTCTCCCTTGATGAAATTTATGGAAGCGCTCAGGCGAATCTCATTTTCGTGATCGCGGCCAATGTCCTCTTTGTTTACCTATTGATCAAAACGCCTGCCATTACCTCCACGATTGTGGGCGGGGCCTCTTTCGGCTTCCTGGCTTCCGACATGATCCATCAGACGACGGATAAGACGCTTAAGGCAGCGGGCTGGATTCAGGAAAACGCTCCCCGCTACGGCGCCCGGGCGGTTCAGATGATCCAGACCTGGAAGAGCGGAGGCGAGGTCGAGGACCCTTCCAAGGCGCAAGCGCTGCGCCGGGACCCTTATGGGGCGCTTAAGCGCGTTAAATCTTTTTTGGGACCCGAGGATAAAAGATGAACCTTTTCAAATCAAAAGAGAAACGAGACCAGAGGGACTCCCGGAGCTACTACGAAGTATTCGGGGATACGGTCACACTTTTGAATACGTTTAAGGTTGTGGCCGTGATTCTTATGCTCATTATTTTCTTTCAGGCGTTTCTCATCCTGAAAGCTCAGGAGAAGCCGCCGCTTGTGATTCCCGTGGACTCACTCGGACGGGCCCGGGCGATTGAACACTATGAGACACAGGACAGGCGCGATGAAATCCAGATTCAGGCGTTTGTGAAGGAGTTCATGGAGGTTTATACGGCCTGGGACTCGAAATTTGTGGAGCTTAATTTTGCGAAGGCGCTTAACTACATGCACTCGGAATTCCAGAAACGCTCCGAGCAGGAGTTGATCAAGCCTGATCCCAATGACCCGGATCATGGAAGTCTTTTGGAAAAACTGAGGTCCCAGAAAATCTATTCCAAGCTTGAGATTCAGGAAATCCGCGTGGAAAAGGACAGCCCACAGTGGGTCAAGGTCTGGGTCGCGGGCATCAGGCGCGTTTTTAGTTACCTTGATTCAAACTACCCGCCGACTGAAACCATTTTTAACGCTTACATCACGCTGGCCAAGGTGCCCCGCACGAAAACCGAGCCTTACGGGCTCTTAGTCTATGACTACCGGGAGCATCTGGTCAAAGATATCTCTTCAAAGGAGGGAAGTGTATGAGCTTACGAAACTTTAACTTAAAGGAATTGCATAAAAGAAAGAAGGTGATCCTGCCTTTGTGTCTCATTGGAATCTTTTTATTGCACACCACTTTTGTTTTCGGTCAAAAGGACAAAGCAAACGCCGCCGGTGTCTTGCCCTCCTCGGCATCAGACCAGCACGAACTTTCAGCCGCAGAAACCATGCCTGAAGAAAAAGAATCCGTTCGATCCAAGTCTCCAGAGGTACCTCGGAAGCACACTTTAAAACGGATACCTGTGCTCACGCTTCGGGATAAGGCAGTTCTTGATGTGTGTCTGGGATATGGAATGCACATTACTCTGGAACTGCCCGAGAAGATCAAGGCTGTCATCCCTCCCGATGAAAATCTTGTTTCTGTGGATTATCTCGATAATCGTACCATCCTTAAAGGTATTGCTTATGCGGTGGGTGAAATCACAAACGTCACAATTATTACCGAATCCGAGAAGACGATCGATGTTTTGATCCGCATTGTAGAACCCGCCGAAAGCGATCTGGCCTTTAAATTCATCGTGCCTTCCAAAGAAATTTTCTCAGAAAGCCACGTCAAAAAAGAAGTTCAAAAAGCGACCGAGAAGCGCGAAGGGGAACTTGAAAAACGCGAAGCGAATCTCAAGGAAGTGACTGAAGAGCTTGCTGAAGACAAACTTAAAGAAAAACTCCTTCATGAAGAAACTGGCGCGAAGCGAGTCCATGAGAAAGAAGATGGTCTTGAGATGAAAGACCTCCAGGTCACAAAGCTTGGAGGGCGGGTGTATCTCAAGTTTACGCTCCGGAACCGATCGAAAGAGGATTTTCAGGTTGCATCCCTGATGCTCGGACGAGCCGTCACAGATCCCAAGAATTCTGACAAGGTCTTAGGCGTTGAAGACCTCGAGACTGATACCCCGACTTTTGAATCGGCGCTCATTCCGGCCGGAGGGGAAACCAAGGTGCTCGTTGCCTTTGATGCGCACCAGGTGCGCAACACGGAGAAAGTCGTGTTGAAAGTGGTTGAAGAAGGCGGGCTTGGGCGAGCCGTCGAATTCAAGAATCTAAAACTATTTACGAGGTGAACCCTGTGCCAGACCGGATTTATGCCAAAGACCCAGTGCCCGTGCGTGACAACAGAAAACTTTATGTCGTGATCTTTGTCGCCGTCACCGTCTTTCTTTGTGTCCAGATCGGGCTTCGCCTTTTTTCAGGCAGATTAAAGCACGGGGCGCTGGAGCATTTGGTCGAAGATAAGGGCCGGACTGTTTTTAAAGAACAGGATGTTCTGAGAGGTCTTGAGGTTTTCGGAAAAGGCGCAAGAGAGTCCGCGTTTCAGAAACTCCGCGAAAAAGAAATCAGGCAGACTCCTCAGGCTGCCGGAGTCCAAAAAGCCATGCTTGGGCCCGTGAGTATTCTCCGGCACGAAAAACAGAATATGGAGACACCCGCCTCGCTTTCTGATGTGCAAAAGCCCTTGGGCGTTCCGCTCGGGACGCAAGTTCTGGCGCTGCTTAAGACAAAGATCTTTTCCTTTAATATTGAAAACCATGTTGAGGCTGAAACGGTGAAGGATATCTATTACCTGGGAAAACTCAGGATCCCAAAAGGTACGAAGTTTTTTGGAACGGTCTCAGTCCTTCATTCCGAAAACCGGGTGAATGTGCGCTTTCACCGCCTGTTGATGCCTTGGGGCGAGGAGCGAACCTGTCAGGCTGTGGCGCACGCACTGGATGGATCAGGAGGGCTTAAAGGAAAAGTGAATCGGCACTGGTTTACGAAAAGTTTTTCGATTCTTGGGAAAACCGCACTTTCTGGGCTTACGCTTTTCACCGTCCCGAACCGCCAGAACGCGTTTTCAATCGACGATCAGCTCAGGCTTACGGCCGCCTCGAACCTAGCGCAGGAGGGATCCCGCGAGCTGGATACTTTAAGAATCGACAAGTCCATTACGGTGCCCGGCGGAATCATGATCAAAATCATCTTTCTTGAAAGTTTGTAAAGGGAGGAAGCAGTGACAAGGATTCTTACTTCTTTATTTTTGGCTGTGAATCTATTGAGAGCAAGCAGCGGATTGCTTCTTGCGAGCGAAACCGAGGCAATACCAGAAACGATTCGGACGCAAACCGTCATTTCCCTTGATCAAGCCATGGAACTCGTAAAAAAGAAGCATCCTGATATTTACTTACAAGAGATAGCGGTTGAGAAGGCGCGAGAGGAAGTGACGCTCGCAACTCGCGCATTCCTGCCGGATCTTAACCTCGATTATATCGTCTCAAGCGCTTCGAGTGGATGGGGACTCATTCTCACGGCAGCGAAGCTCCTACAGCCTGTTTTCTCATTCAGAAAACTCATGACCGAAAAGGAAGTAAAAAAAATCCTGAAGCAGAAAGAAGAGGTCTTGATTAGGTACCGGGAGCTTGAGGTTCGGCAGGGCGTGAGAGAACTTTACGTGACGCTTCTCATCGAGCGCGAGCTTGCCCGAATTCTCACTGAAAATGCAAAACGAAGCCAGGAACGATATGAACTTGTCGCGATTCATCACAAAGAAGGCGGGTTGAATGATGAAGAGCTTTTCAAAGAGAAACTCGGGCTTGAAACCGCACGTTCTGAGGCTCGGAAGGCCCTAACCTGGCTTCGCCAAAGCGAGTTTTCTTTTGAAAGACTCATCGGACTCCCGCATGGTGAGCTGTTTTCTCTTGAGCCGGTTTTCGTTCGGGAGTCAGGAGACTTTCCCTTGAATCTTGAAGAATGTATTGGCATGGCCTATGCGAAAAACCCCATTGTGAAGGCGCTTCTTCTGGAAGAAAAGGCAAGCCTGAAACGGCTTGGAATCAAAGACCCCATGTTTCGTGCGGACGGAGCTTTTCTTGGGCTTGGCGAAGCGGGCGGCGGGATTTTTTCGGGGAACCCAAGGTTTGGATTCACGGGAAATCTGACTCTTTACGATTGGGGAAAAGAACGGCTTAGGAAAAGAATCCTTGGGCTTGAACATTCCGAGCTTCGTCTCAAGCATGAGAAAGAGTTTCAGGCGTTTGAAGCGGCGATTGTCAAATCCTACTTTGAGCTGGAAAGACTTCAAAATGAGATCAGAGAGTCCGGCGTAAAGTCGGAACTTTTTCGTGAATCAAAGCGGCGCGGTGAGGTCTTGGGTGAGGTAGGCCGTATCCGGCAAACGGATATCCTTTCGCTTGAGAGCGAATATGCTCTGGAAAAATCTCAGGATTGGCAGAAACGTCTTGAGTACTTTCTTGTGCGGGAAAGGCTCACGAAAGACCTTGGTCTTTTTAGCCTCGATGAGCTTAGGGAGGCGGCCCCATGAAGTCTCTCAGGCACTGGTTCAATAAATACTTCGCAAATCCCGCAGTCTTTTTCAGTGTGGTCATTTTAGTCACTTATTTTCAGACATCTCTGGTGATGCGTACTCTTTTTTTTGAGCTTGGAACGGTTTATCCCTGGCTTTGGACTTTAGGGTTTGTGATTCTGGCCTTCAATATTTCACTTGTCTTTACGCAGACCCTTTTTTCACTTTTTGTGGAGGACACAGTCTTCCCTGAAGTCCCTTCAAGCGATCTCAAAGGAATCCGGACCGCCATTCTTGTCTGTGTCAAAAACGAAGATGAGGAAGTGCTTGAGAGAATCCGCTATACCCTCCGGGGAAATCTTGGAGACGGTGTTCATTTCTGGCTTCTTTCGGATTCGAGCGAGGACTATGTGACCAAAGAAAAGGAATGGGTCGCCAGACTTTGTGAGGAATTCGGAAGCGGCAAAATTTTCTACCGCGTCAGGCCGGTTCCTTTTGAACGCAAGCAGGGGAATTTGGCCGAGTGGCATGAGAAGCACGGGGACCCCTACGACTATCTATTCGTGACGGATGCGGACTCCACAATTCCTAGTGGTGCTCTCGCAAAGCTTCTCTCCAAAGCCGAGCATCCGGTGAATCAGGATATCGGGATATTTCAGTCCGCCATTTATATCGTTCACGATTACTCGCTCTTCTCCCGCGCCAATGCCATCGGACAGTTCTACGCCCAGAAACTTTATTTCCGTGTGAACCAGGCGGTTTTTAAACGCGCGATCGGCTTTGGGCACAACTGTCTCATCCGCTCCCGGTTGTTCCCGGAGTTGAAGCCGCCGGCGGGGGTGCTTTCGCATGACAATTGGGATACCGCTCTCGCTGACAGGGCAGGCTACAGGACCGTCTTTGTTCCGGACACCCTGACCTATGAGGAAGCGACACAGAATTACCTTGAAGAGCGCAGTCGGTCGAAAAGATGGATGAAGGGAACGCTTCAGGGCTGGCCGATCCTTTTTATGTCAAAGATTTCATGGACCACCAAATTCTATATTTTTTATCAGTGCTACATTTATCTGGTCCATCCTGTGCTGCTTCTTTGGTCGATCGCCGGATTTCTCTGGAGCTCGGACTGGTCGCGGGTTTCTTTATTTGTAGAAAGAAGCCGAGACGGTCTAAGACCTCTTCTTTGGGTGCTTCTTTTTACGCTGGGCACGCTTTACGGGCATAAGTTTTTTCTGTCCCGCTCATGGGCGGATCTGAAGCGCATTGCCTTTGAAGTTGTGGTCTCAACGTTGGTCTCGCTTAACAACATTTTTTATATCTCAGGTGACCTATTTTCCATTCCCTTTGAGGGAATCGTCTGGAAACCCATGTCGAAAGACCCCAACGCCCGGGTTTCCATCAAGGATTGCGCAAAGTCTTTGATTGGGGGAACTGTTTTTGGGTGGCTCACTCTAATCGGCGGGATTCTCTACTCGCCCTTCTGGGTGCTGGCAGGGTTTCCGATCTTAATGAGTCTTATTCTTTCCATCCCGGTTGTTTACTTCACTTCGAAGAACCTGGTCTGGGATCCCGGATACCTCGCGCGTTCGAGAGAGAATACATCACTACTGGAGGCATAACCTTTATGGCGGTCATTAAGGATTCAAAGGAAGCGGAGGAAAAGAAAACTGGAAGCGTGGAGGCGATCGCCGAGCCAGCGGCCGGGACTTTCGAGGAAGTCGAGTGCGCGAAGGCAAGACTCTTTCACTCCAAGAAGGAGGCGTTTGATATTTGGGGCATTAAAAATCATTTGCTTTTCATCGCAGGCACCATCGCCGCGCTTTGTGTCTCAGCCTCTCTTCCTTTCATCACGAGAGTGGAAGATCCCCAGGCGCTTGTAGTGCCGGCTCAGCTTGTGAGTATGGAGGCTTTAAAGGAAGGGAAAATTACGGATATCTTCGTCAAGGAAGGGGAGGCCGTCAAAAGAGGCCAGGTGATCGCACGGATTGTAGATTCACAGGATGAGCGTGAAATCACGAAAGTAAAGGGAGAGTCGAAGCTCGCCCAAGCCCGGCTTCATGTCCTTGATGCGAAGCGCATTTACTCACTTGAGCGCTATGAAGAGGATAAACGCCTGCTTGAAAAAAAGGTGATCTCCCGAGATGAGTTCCAGAAGACTGAGCTTTCCTTCAGAACGCTTGAAGAGGAAAGAGAGATTCTGAAGGCCGAGCTTCAAGCGCTGGGTGAAAAGCTGCTTGGGCTTGATCAAGAGAAAAATGAGGGCGTTGTCACCGCGCCCATCTCAGGCAATGTCATCTCGGACATTCAGGAAAAATACGGGACCTTTGTCACAAAGGGTGAATTTCTTCTCACCCTGGCAAGCCCTGAGCAAAGGCTTGAATTTTTCCTGGCCGAAGAAGACTACGGACGTGTGGATGTGGGCCATCCCGCAAAAATCAAATTCTATCCTTTCCCCACCAAAACCTTCCGCGGACGGGTGGTGGCGCTTAAACACTACGCCGAGCCGGTGGATAAGCATGGCTTTAAGAAAAACTTCATCAAGGTTTCTATCGACCTCGAGGATTTCCCGAAAGGGATCCGAAACGGCATGACTGCAAAAGTCAGGATCAAAGGCCGGCCGGTGAGTCTCCTAAACGGTATCCAGAGGAGGATCGGATGAAAGCTGTGATCCTGACCGGCACCTCAGCCGAACGATTGGAAACGCTCTTTCGAGAAAGACAGAAACCGAATCTCCGAGGAATTGTTTCATCTTTGGAAAGGTTTGGCGCCAATGAAGTTCTCATCACAGGTCAGAATATGATGAAGAGCCGGTTCAGTGGTTGGTTTGAGGGTAAACGAGACCGTTTCAGCACGTCTGTCCCGTTCCGGTTTCATCATGACTTCGTTCGTTCCAGGGAAGTGGACCCGCTTTTCAGTCTCCTCCTTCACGAGGACTTCGAAGATTCAGTTCTTTTGGTTTTTCTGGATGAAGGGATTCCACTTGATTTCGACGCATTTAAAAACACGCTTCATCTTCATCCCTATTCGCCTGTGATAGGAGTAAGAAAGCCTGGCTCAGGTCCGCTCGCATCTACTGTCTCGCTTGGTGAAAGAAACCGGATCACCCGTTTTTCATCCTCAAGTGGGCGCCTTAGAAACGAATGGGAACCTGCGGGAGGGTATTATTTCCCTGAGCGCTTTCTTTCCGAAGGAATCCCCGCGTTTGTTAAGTGTGCATCAAAGAGTATCCCGGCCTTTAAATCGTTTGTCTCCTGGTCGGTTAGGAATTTCAAGATTTACGCCCACGTCTTTGCCGCTCATCCGGGTCTCTAAGACCCTCTGCTGAAGTAAAAATTCTCTTTTGAAAGGAACCAGTATTTGTGAACGAAATCACTTCTGATTTCAACTCATCCCGTGTCGGTCCGAGGAAAATCACGGCTTCTGATTTTCTGGCCGCTCTTTTTGCCCCTTATTATGTAAGGGGCGAGAGAGGTTTTATCGAGATAAGACTGATCGCAAGGTCAGGCGTAAAAAGTTATTTCTTCCGGGGCCTTGAGACGCTTTGCCGCAAACATTTTGAGAGCCGAAAGACCAATACCTATTACGGGCTTTCACCCCGCGAGTGGCGTGAGGGAAAAAAAGATGCGGTGAAATGGCTTCTTGTCTTATGGGTCGATCTTGACGCAAAGAGTTTCGCGAACGGAAAGGAAGGAGCCTGGGATGCGCTCCGCCGTTTTGATCTCGTGCCTTCAGCCATTATCGATTCCGGTCACGGCCTTCAAGCGCTTTGGTTTCTTAAGGAACCTCTTGCCATTCAGGAAACGGCTGAAATTGAAGGTGTACTTCGGGGTCTTGCAAAGGCCTTGGGCGGAGATCCTGCGGTTTGTGAGATTGCGCGCGTATTCCGGCTTCCTGAAAGTTTCAATGTGAAGGACCTGGAAAATCCCATCCCTGTGAAGGTGAAATATTTCTCACCGCGCCTTCGTTATGCACTTTCTGATTTTGAAAAGTTCCGAATCCAGGTCTCAACACATAATGAAACATCCTCTGGCGAGGGGATCCGTGCGGAAACATCCGATGGCATTGAAAAAGTCCTTGCCTGTAAGGCGATCCGCTATGCGGAGGCGAATGCCCGCAAACTTCCGGAGCCTCTCTGGTGGTCGGCTCTTACCAACCTGCTTCCCTTTAAAGGAGGCCGCGAGAAAGCGCATGCGCTTTCTCAGGGCTATGAGAAAGGCCGGAACCGGTATTCCTTTAAGGAAACCGAAAGAAAAATCAGTCACATTCTTAAAACCTCACCCGGGCCGCACACCTGCGTAAAGATTGTCGAGTACGGCTACCCTTGCAGTTTTGTGGGGACCTGCCCCGTGGATTCGCCTGCTGGTCTTGCCTGGGCGGAGCCTGAGTTTATCGAAAGATTGCGCAAAGAACCCTATGAAATACGAGGAGGCGAATCATGAACTATCCGCGCAAATGGGAAGACATCACAAATGAGACATATGCTGGCTGTTCGAGGTTGAAAATCGCGGGCGGCAGGCCCCGCGTTTCCTGGTCAGCGAATTCGGAAGACGAAAACCTGATTTTCATTCCCGACCCGAAGCATGAGTGGGTACTTGAAGAAAACAGGCGTTGAAATGAGAACCTTAAACGTGAAAAGACTGTGGACCAAGACGGGATGCGATCCTTTGGATGAGGTTCGTTATGAAAAAAGACAGACTGTCATCCGGGACGAGAAAGGGACTGAAATCTTCCGCATGGACGGAGTGGAAGCGCCGAAATCGTGGTCGCAGCTTGCCGCCGACATTGCCGCTTCCAAATATTTTAGAAAGAAAGGTATCTCAGGAAAAGGTTTTGAGACAAGTGTCCGGGAGCTTGTGAAGCGCGTCAGCCGAACCATCCGTTTGGAAGGTGAAAACCAGGGTTATTTTTCAGATGTTGCTAATGCGGATGCTTTTGAAGCTGAGCTTGCCTACCTTTTGATTCACCAGATCGGCGCCTTTAATTCGCCGGTGTGGTTTAACTGTGGACTCAAGCATGCTTACGGCATTGAAGGAAGCGGAGGCAACTGGTTCTGGAATCCCAGAACTCAAGCGATTGAACAAACAAAAGACGCCTATTCCCACCCGCAGTCCTCAGCCTGTTTCATTCAGTCGGTTGAAGATGACCTCATGTCCATTTTTGAACTCGCAAAAAATGAAGCCAGGATTTTCAAGTACGGCTCTGGCACCGGAACAAACTTTTCAAAGATTAGGGGGCGCATGGAGCAGCTCTCAGGAGGCGGCACCTCTTCCGGGCTTATGTCGTTTCTTGCCGTGCTTGACCGGGGAGCCGGAGCAACGAAGTCAGGAGGAACCACAAGACGAGCTGCGAAGATGGTTTCCTTGGATATTGATCATCCCGAGATTGTGGATTTTATTGAATGGAAGGTGAGAGAAGAAAAGAAAGTGAAGGCTTTGATCCTGGAAGGATACCCAGCGGATTTTAACGGCGAAGCGTATCAGACGGTCTCGGGCCAGAACTCGAATAACTCTGTTTGTGTAACAGATGAATTCATAGAAGCGGTTTTAAATGACGGAATTCTTGAAACAAGGCTCAGGACCACGGGTGAAGTCTATGAGAGACATTCCGCCCGTTTGCTCATGAGAAAAATCGCGGAAGCAGCCTGGCAATGTGCCGATCCGGGAATTCATTTCCGAACCACCATGAACCGCTGGAACACGGTCCGAAACTCAGGGCTGGTCCGCGCCACGAACCCTTGCTCTGAGTTTGTCTTTCTGGATGATACGGCTTGTAATCTCGCTTCGATTAACCTCATGAAGTTTCTGGGTGATGCCGGCCGCTTTGATATTGAAGGATACCGCCATGCAATCCGAATCCTTTTTATCGCCCAGGAAATTCTGGTCGATTTTTCATCCTATCCCACACAGAGAATCGCTCAAAAGAGCCACGACTTCCGTCCACTTGGCCTGGGTTACGCAAACCTCGGAGCGCTTCTCATGGCGCTTGGAATCCCTTATGCGAGCGAAGCGGGGCGGGGAATGGCAGCCGCCCTTACGGCGATTCTGACAGGCCATGCCTATGCGGTTTCTAGCGAAATGGCAGAAGTGAAAAGTTCTTTTTCTGCTTACTCCGTCAATGAAAAGGTCATGCTCGGGGTGATGGCTCTGCACGCAGACCATGCCAGGGAGCTTTCCCGAGTTTTCCCCTCAGAACTTTCCAAGGCCGCAGTTTCGGATTGGGAGAAAGCCCTTGAACTTGGAAAACGGTTCGGATACCGGAACGCCCAGGCGACAGTGCTTGCACCCACGGGCACGATCGGGCTTTTAATGGATTGTGACACGACAGGCGTGGAACCTGATTTTGCGCTTGTAAAGTTTAAGAAACTTGCGGGAGGGGGAAACCTCAAGATCGTAAACGCCACGGTTGAAAGGGCGCTTACCAATCTCGGTTACTCCAAAGAAGAAAAGAGCGAAATCTTAGCCTACATCCGTGGGACGCTTTCCTTTGATAACACGTCTTCTATTAATAGGAAGACTCTCCAGGAGAAAGGACTCACGGACACGGAGATCAGAGAACTAGAAGAACGCCTCTCATCCGCCTTTCATCTCTCGGACGTATTCACGCCTGAAATCTTAAAAGACAATACAAAAACATCAGGTCGAGAGGCGCTTCGAAGCCTTGGATTCTCAAAAGATGAGATCGAAGAGGCGAACCGTTTAATCCTTGGCCAGCTTACGATTGAAGGAGCGCCTTATATAAAGGAAGAGGACCTTCCGGTTTTTGACTGCGCGAATCGCTCAGGAGCCATCGGACAAAGATTCCTTTCGCCGCAGGCCCATATTGACATGATGGCGGCCGTCCAGCCTTTTCTCTCAGGTGCCATTTCAAAGACCGTGAATCTCCCTCATGAAATCACAGTCGAGGAAATCGAGAGTTTATTTATTGAAGCGTGGCGCAAAGGACTCAAAGCCGTTGCCATTTACCGGGATGGCTCAAAGGCATCTCAACCGCTTGAAGGCAGCGGAAGTAAAGCGGCCGCTCAGGCAGTTCAATCCACACCCTTCCGCAAAAGAATGCCCAAGAAAAGAGCGGGCTTTAACTGGGAATCAAAAGTTGCGGGTCACAAGGTTTATGTAAGGACGGGGGAGTATGAGGACGGCGCATTAGGTGAGATTTTTATCGACATGCACAAAGAAGGCGCCGCCTACCGGAGCCTTCTTAACTGTTTTGCGATTGCCGTTTCACTGGGGCTTCAGTACGGAGTGCCGCTTGAGGAATTTGTGGATGTTTTTACCTTCACCCGCTTTGAACCTCACGGCATAGTGGACCATCCTAACATTAAACTTGCAACCTCTGTAATTGACTACATCTTCCGCCTGCTCGGACTTGAGTATCTCGGGATGACGGACTTTGTCCAGGTGAAGCCTGAACCGGAAGATCCGGCGCTTAAAGAAAATCAAACCCACAATCCGGCAAATGACACTTCATCCCATGCGCTTGACCAAGAGCTTCGAGGCGTGATGGGGGATGCGCCTTTTTGTCCGGATTGCGGACACTTAACTATCAGGAACGGCTCATGCTACCGCTGTCTTAATTGCGGGAGCTCGATGGGATGTTCCTAACCCAAGCCAAAGGAGGTACTGCGAAATGACAGAAGACAAAAGAAAAGAAAACCAAACGACTGAGGAAATAAAACCAGAGGGCGAGCTAGGAAAAATCCGGGAGGTTCAGTTAGTGACAAAGAGCGGGACCATCATGACGCATCTGATGACCTACACGGGGCCGAACGGAAGCGAGTACCGGCTTCATGACGCGGAGTACAAGGGCAAGCATTATTTTGATTTCAGGAAGTACGACCAGCGGACGCGCGGCGGAATACCGACAAGAGGCGGGATTCGTTTAAACCCGAGACTGCTTGAATTTCTTGAAGACTCGATGATGCGCTGGAGACGTTTTTACAAACAGACCACCATCAAGGAAGTTAAGCATGAAATTTAAAGGAAAGGTGGCGGACGGTAAATCTATGAAACGGTTTTTGCTTACGCTAACAATTCTTGGAGGAATCTCGCTATTCACGGCGCATTCCGTACTTTTAGCGTTACCACCACCCTCTTCGATTTCTATTGAGCTTATTGCAGGGGAGAAGGTCATTGACGCTTGGGTGGTGTTTACTCAGAAAGAACTTGACGAGGGACTCTCCGGCGTCTCGTGGCTTCGTGAAAATGAGGGGATGCTTTTTGTTCTTCCGAAGAAAGTAAAAACTAAATTCCACATGAAGGGGGTCAAAATTCCTTTGACTATCGCCTATCTCAATGGGCGGGGGAAGATTTTGAAAATCGAGGACATGGACCCAAAAACACCTGAGCGCGTCTACGTTGCTCCTGATGACACGCGTTTTGCCCTTGAAATGAATCAGGGGTGGTTTCGTCGAAACGGACTTAAAACAGGGGACCGGATCAGGAGGAAGCATTGAGTGCTGACAAATTTTCATTCATTCCAGGTAGTTTAATGAGAGCGATTATTCTAGCGGCTGGGTTTGGGACAAGACTCTATCCACTCACCAAAGACCGTCCCAAGGCCCTTCTTCCACTCGGCAGTAAAACCCTGCTTGATTATTTGGTTGAACCGCTTGAGAAACTTCCAATGGTGAGAGAAATCACCCTGATGACCAATGCCCGGTTTTATCTCGATTTTTACAAATGGAGGAAAAATTCCAGTTACCGGAAAGCCCTCTACATTGAAGATAACGAGACTTGTGTGCCTGAGAAAAGATCTGGTGCGATCCGGGATCTCCGGTTGGCGATTAACTCAAGAGAAAAACAGGATGAGGACTATCTTATTTTGTGTTCGGATAATTTCTTCGATTTTCCTATGAGTCATTTCCTTCTTCCCGTGCTCTCACACCCTCACACGGGATTCGTGGGTCTTTATGATGTGGGAGACAAATTGGAAGCGTCCAAATACGGTGTCGTCCAGATGGATCATGAGCACCGGATTATTGATTTTGAAGAAAAGCCCGCGAGTCCTAAATCCACTCTGGTAAGCGTTGGAGCTTACTATCTTCCGGGCGCATTTAAGCAGAGGCTCAATGAATATCTCGATCAGGGTTTCCCCGCCGACAAAATCGGGGACTTCATTTCTTATTTGAGCCGCAAAGAAAATCTCTACGGCGTTGAGTTTGAAGGGGCATGGTTCGACATCGGAAGCATTGAGTCTTATGAGAAAGCGAGGAAGCACCTCAATGCACCCGCTGACTAGGCAGCTCGCTTTGGGATTATTTCTTGCTCTTCCGCTGCTTTCAGCAAGTGCAGGGAGCGCTAACCCGGAGCAAATTTTATGGATTGAAACTTTTGATCATGAGGAAATCCCAAAAAGCATCGGTACCTGGGAGCACAACGTGCTTGATTCAAACCAAGGCATTCGGATCGCTCTCATCAATCAGAATGCGGCAAAAAAAGAAGGAGGAAAAGCGCTTGCGATTGATTTCGATGTGGATTCCCCCAATCCGGCGATGGTTGGAGTTTGGATTAAGCTCGAGAATCAAGATCTTTCATCATTTAACACCTTACATTTTAGCTTGAAGTCCGAAGGCAGGCGCTTTAGGGGAAGTGTGGCGGTTCAATTTACGGACAGCCTGTACCGGAAAGCCGCGTATTTGGTTTCCAATGTTCAAGAGGAGTGGAAGGAATACCGGATTCCACTGAAAAAGTTCGCTCGGATTGCCAACTGGTCCCAAGTTAAGGAATTCGAGATCATCATTGACGATATGAACGCCATTCCGAAGGAAGGGACTTTGTTGATTGATGAGATTTATGTTTCCAAGGAGCGCGGGAAATGAAGAGGAACCTTGTGCCGAGGACGGTTAGAGACTGGATCAAGGAATGCCATCTGGCTGCACGTAAGAAAGGTTTTTGGGAAAAAGAACGAAATGTCGGCGAGATGCTCATGCTCGTTGTCTCAGAACTCGGAGAAGCCATCGAAGCGCACCGGAGAAGTCATTTCGGGATGGAGCAGAAGGACACCTTCGAAGACGAAATCGCGGATACCGCGATCCGCTTATTTGATCTGTGCGGCGGGTTAGGTATCGATTTGGGGAAACAGATGGAATGGAAAATAAGTTTTAATAAAAGGCGGAAGAAGCGGCATGGCAAGGCCTACTGAAGTGAAAAAGGGAGCTAAAGCTTATGACTTATGACAGGTTTATAAAAAAGGAGGATTGACTAAAGCGATGGAAAAAATGTGGTTGAAGTGTTTAGCAATAGCGCTTGTTTTACCACTGCTCACGGGTTGTTCCACGATGTTTGGGCGTCAGCATGATGAGCAGGAAGTATTTTTTGACAGTAATGTCTCTGGTGTTGAAGTGAACTGCTCGGGAAGAAGAACGAAAACCCCGGGTGCGATGCCCTTGAAGCAAAGCACCGATCACAGTTGTGTCGCAGAACGCGAAGGCTATGAGCGTAAAGTCTTCAAAATCCCTTCAGGCCTTTCGTGGAGCGGGTTTGCTCATTCCACAGCACTGAACACGGCCTCTACTGGCTGGTGGACGATGGGGATTGGGACTGGGATCGGCTGGCTGGTCGATATCGCCTCAGGATCGATGAAGAATATCAAGAAGGATAGCTTCTTTCTTGAAATGACGCCCGTTCAGAAGGAGGCCCGGAGTGAAAAAGCTTCAGGTTAGTA
>Ga0105164_10001071_pt1 | contig 17779 bp, 17 predicted proteins | sample VDWuncwatermetaG_FD_89674 | JGI IMG/M metagenome (GOLD analysis project Ga0105164, IMG submission 89674) | Wastewater microbial communities from Netherlands to study Microbial Dark Matter (Phase II) - VDW unchlorinated drinking water | ecosystem: Environmental > Aquatic > Freshwater > Drinking...
ATCCCGCCCTGCGGCCGTTTCAAGAAGAGGATTTGCCTCTGCTGAAGCGTTTGCTGGCCGCTCAAGACCATGTGGGATCGCAGTACACCTTGGCCGGTCTTCTGGGGTGGAGCGATCTGCTGCGGCTCTGGTGGGCGGCTCTCGGAGAGGACGCCGTGGCGTTCTTTGCGCAGCAAGCCGGAGGCCTGTTCATGCCGGTTCCACCGCTCGGATCCCGGTTGACTTCGGACCTCATTGAGAAGGCTTGGGGGATCCTGCAGGAGGCGAACCACGGGACGGGGGTTTCCCGGGTGGAGGGGATTGAGCCGGAGGATGCGCCGCTGTTCGAGCGGATGGGTTTTTCTCTCCGGGAGGAGGAAGGGGAATATCTTTATTCGGCGCCTTCTTTGGCGCATCTCAAGGGGGATCCCTACCGCTCTCAGCGATGGGCGATCAACCGGTGCGCCCGGAGCCTCTCCTTTGAGATCCGGCCCTTCCGGCCGGGAGACCTTCTGCCCTGCCTGCAGCTCTACACGCGGTGGGCCGTCCGCCGGCAGAAGAAGAGCTCCGACGAGATGGAGCGGCGGCTGCTTCGAGACAGCCTTTTCTACCATCGAAGGCTCATGATGGACCGGGATCGCCTGCGTCTTTTGGGGAGGGTTCTCGTGTCGGAGGGAAAGGTGAGGGCGTACACGTTCGGCGGGCCTGTCTCCCGAGAGACCTTCTGCGTCTTTCTGGAAATATCGGAAGAGGCCGTCCCCGGCCTGGCGCAAACCCTGTTTCGAGAATTCTGCCGCGAGATCGCGGCCCAGGGGTATCGGTGGGTCAACGGGATGGACAGCTGCGGCCTGGACCGGCTGCAGCGGGCAAAACAGAGCTACCGGCCCGCGAAGCGGCCGGCGACGCTCACGGCTTTCGAGAGGGGGGAAGGGGATTCCGTCATTGGGATAGAAATGGAGCTGAAGGGGATCGAACGCCCTACGCTCGGGCTAACGCCCTCGCTCCGGGTCGGCCACTCGCCGCTCCAGAGGAAGTCGGTCCTCCCATAGGGTCGGACCTCCCTAGACAAAAGCAGTCGCGGCTCTCGTTCGAATCCCTTCTCCGGATGGCGTGCAGTTATAGGTAGAGAAATGGAGCTGAAGGGGATCGAACCCTCGGCCTCTACAGTGCGATTGTAGCGCTCTCCCAGCTGAGCTACAGCCCCATCTGTTCGGAATTCAATTTTAGTCTACCGATCCTTCGGGTCAGGCAGCTTCTCGGCGGGTTTGACCAGGTTGTTGAGCTCTTCGAGATCGGTGGAACGGCGGGTGATTTCTTCCCACGTGACGAGGCCTTTGGCGAACAGATCCGCGAAGGCGTGATTCATCGTGCACATGCCGGATTTTCTTCCGGTCTGCAGCGTGGATCGAAGCTGCTGGAGCTGATTCTCCCGGACCAGATTTCTGATGGAAGGCGTGGCGGCCATGACCTCGCAGGCGACCAGCCTTCCCTCGCCGGTGGTTTTCGGGATCAGCTGCTGGACCACGATGCCGATCAGCACAAGCGAAAGCTGCAGGCGGATCTGATGCTGATGGTGAGGGGGGAAGACGTCCACGATCCTCTGAATGGCGTGCACCGTGTCCGAGGTGTGCAGCGTGGTCAGGACCAGGTGCCCGGTCTCCGCAAGAGTCAGCGCGGCCGACATCGTTTCCAAGTCCCGCATCTCTCCGATCATGATGACGTCGGGATCCTCCCGGACGATGTGTTTCAGGGCCTCGCGGAAGGAGGTGGTGTCCACTCCCAGCTCCCGCTGATTGATGGTTGCTTTCTTGTGGTGGTGGAGATGCTCGATCGGATCTTCGATCGAGATGATGTGGCAGTTCCGCTGAACGTTGATGGTTTCGATCATTGCCGCCAGCGTGGTTGACTTGCCGCAACCGGTCGGTCCGCTGACGATGAAAAGCCCGCTGGGGCGATCGGCGAATTCCTCCAGAATGCCGGGCAACCCAAGCTCCCTAAGCGACGGGATCTCGAAGGGAATGATCCGAACCACCGAGGCGACCGATCCCCTCTGATAGAACAGGTTGACGCGGAAGCGGGATAACCCTTTGATGCTGTAGGCGGTATCCATCTCTTTCGTGCGCTCGAACTGCAGGATCATCTCCGGCGTCAGCATCTGGTAGGCCAGCGCCTTGCTTTGATCCGCATCGAGCGGAGGGACCGGCAGGGACACCAGCGTGCCGTCGATTCGCAGCCGAGGCGGCAACCCCGCCGTCAGGTGCAGGTCGGAAGCGCGCTTCTGGACCGCGGTTCTTAAGAGATCGTCAATGGTCATCGTAGGAGCCATTTATTGATCCCTCAGCGGATGATCGCTGCCGGAGGCGTTGTAGTGTGTGCCGTCGAAATCTTTGTCGATGACGATCTTCTTTCCGCCATAACCACCCCCGGCGGCGCGCGTCGCGGTGGCGGTGAAGGTGGCGGCGGTCGGTGCGGGGACGCTGAAACTCCAAGTGGTATTTCCGGAATTTGGATTGGTGATGTAATTGTTGGTTACGAGGGTATTGCTTTGCGCAGGATCGGGATCGAGCGTGCCGAAAGAGCCCTGATCGAGATAGTAGATCTTTTCAGCGCTGTGGACGGCGGAAAGAACGGCCTGGGCATCCTTGACCTTTGTTTTTTCAACGGCTTTTGAGAAGCCTGGAATGGCGATGGCGGCCAGGATGCCGATGATGATGATGATGATCAGCAGCTCCAGCAGCGTAAAACCGGATTTGAAAGTATTTTTCATTTAAGAAAATACACGGAACGGCGGGGCGGATTGATTGCAGCCCCGCCGTTCCGTCGTTCGCTTATAAGCCTGTGTAGACGAGCGGGGTTCTGCTGCCGTCATTGCTGACGGTGCCCGTCACTGTGACCCCCGACACGCTGCTGACATTTCCTGTAGCCACAATCTTGCAGGTTCCACCGGTCGTGGCGCTGGGGGTAAGCGCATAGGTGAAATTCGTCGTGTTAATGTCCACCATCAATTGCGGCATGGTGGCGGCAAATGCATCGCTATTTTCATTGTAATACAATATCTCGGCGGTCCCGAGCGCGTTGATGGCCTGTGCCGCTTCAGAGGTCCTGGCTCTCTTAGTCATCTTGGCGAAGCGAGGCAGAGCGAGGGCGGCGAGGATGCCGATGATGATCACCACGATGAGCAGCTCGAGCAGCGTGAAACCGGACTTTCTATTTTGCTTGAACATTTCTTGTTCCTCCTCTTAGGTCAGGCGCTTCACACTTAGAATAACACGACAATGATGCCGATTCTTCCCGGATTCCAGGGTGTTTTTTACCCTTTGACCACCGAAGTGAGCTCGAAGATCGGCAGGTACATGGAGATCACCAGCGTTCCGATGACCAGACCCATGCCGACCAGCATGATCGGCTCCAGGAGCGTCGTCATTCGTTCAACGGCGACGGCGACCTGCTCCTCGTAGTAGCGGCTGACCTGCGTCAGCATGTCCGGCAGTTTACCGGTTTGTTCCCCGACGGCGAGCATCTGTCCAACCATGGGCGGGAACAGGTCGGTCTGCTCCAGCGGTTCCGCCAGCGGACGTCCCTCGCGCACCCCTGCTTTCATGTTCTCGATCAGGCCGGCGATCACCTTGTTCTCGCAGGTGGTGATGACGATGTCAAGCGCGTGCAGGATCGGGACGCCGGCCTTGAGCAGGGTTCCCAGATTGGAGGCGAACTGCTCGGCGGCGACTCCTTGAAAAACCGGGCCGAAGATGGGCGCTTGCAGCCGGAGCTTGTCGAATTGCCACCTGCCCGGCTTGGTCTTCACGTATCCGATCAGGAGGGATACGCCTCCCGCGATGCTCGCGGCGACCAGGAGGAAGTAATGGCGCAGAAGGTTGGAGAAGGCGATGACCATCCGGGTCAGCCAGGGCAACTCAGCCCCGAATCCGGCAAACAGATCGGCGAAAGTCGGGATGATCTTCAGCGTGAAGATGAAGATCGCTACGATGGCGACCAAGAGCAGGACGGCGGGGTACATGAGCGCGGAGATCACTTTCCGCTGGACGGCCCCCGATTTCTCCAGATGGACGGCGATTTGTTCCAGCGCTTTGGTCAATCGGCCCGAAGCCTCTCCGGTTTCCACGAGACTGACCCAGAAGGGGGAGAAGATGGCTGGGTGCTTCGCCATGGCATCCCGGAAAGTCGAGCCGCCCCGGATGTCTTGGATCATGGCCAAAAGGGCGGCGCTTAGCTTCCGGGAGCGGATCTGTTCCTGGGCGGTCTCCAGCGCGCGCAGCAGCGGCAGCCCGGCTTCGGGCATGGCGGCCATTGATCGAGCGAAGACCACCAGGTCCGAGTGGGTGACCCTTTGGTGGTACCTCTTGGCCTTGACGGACAGCGTTCGGGCGGCGCCCCGGCGCTCCTGGATCATGACCACCAGGAGATCCCGGCTTTGAAGAATGGAGATTGCCTCGTCCGGGGTGGCGGCCTCCAGGATTCCTTGCTCCCTCTTTCCGGTGCGGCTCCTGGCCCGGTAGGTGAACTGGGCCACCTTTAGATCTCTCCGACGGTGACGCTGAAGGCTTCCTCCAGCGTGGTGATCCCGGCGGCGGCTTTGTCGAGGCCGCTTTCGAACAGCGTCTTCATGCCGTTTTTCCGGGCGATCTGCTTAAGCTCCTGCGCCGAGGCCTTGCGGATGATGGCATCCCGCACCCCGTCATCCACGCGGAGCACCTCGTAGATGGCGACGCGTCCTCGGAAGCCGGTGTTGCGGCATGCGGCGCATCCCCTAACGCGGCAATATTGGCCCTGCGGAAGCTTCACTTTCTGTTGGATGGCGGCCGGCGGCTCGTAAGATTCCTTGCACTCCGCGCAGAGCTTGCGGACAAGCCGCTGCGCGATCACCATCACCAGAGAAGGCGACAACAAGGCGGGCTCGATGCCCAGATCCGTCAGCCGGGTCACCGCCGAGGACGCGTCGTTCGTATGCAGCGTGGAGAGCACCAGGTGCCCGGTCAAGGCGGCCCGGACGCAGATCTCCGCAGTCTCCAGGTCGCGCACCTCCCCCAGCATGATGATGTCGGGGTCCTGCCGGAGAAACGCGCGCAGCCCGGCGGCGAAGGTGAGCCCGATCTGAGGCTTGGCCTGCACTTGGTTGATCCCCTCCATCTTGTACTCCACCGGGTCCTCGATGGTGATGAGGTTTTTGGCCGGGTTCTTGAGTTTTGACAATGTGGTGTAGAGGGTGGTGGATTTTCCGCTTCCGGTCGGGCCGGTGATGAAGATGAGGCCATAGGGGGTCGTGATCCCCTGCTGGTACTCCTCGAGGGCTTTGCCTTCCATCCCGAGCTGTTTGAAATCTCCGATCAGGTTGCTCTTATCCAGCAGACGGACGACGACCTTTTCGCCGTAGAGCACCGGGATGGTGGAAACGCGCAGGTCCACGGTCTTCTCCCCCAGCTTGATGGTGAAGCCTCCGTCCTGCGGCAGGCGTTTCTCCGAGATGTCCATGCGGGAGAGGATTTTGATGCGGGAGATGATCGCCAGCATGAGATGGGGCGCGGGCGGGTCCACGATTTGAAGGGCGCCGTCAATCCGGAACCGGATGGAAATGCGGTTGGCGTAAGGCTCGATGTGGATATCGCTGGCGCGCGCCTGGACGGCTTCCATCAGGAAGAGGTCCACCAGGCGGACCACCTGGGCCTGCCCCGCTTGAGCGGAGAGGTCCTCGACGGTTTGATGGGTTCCCGAGAGATCCTCCACCATTTCCACGACGCCATGCGCGCCGGGCCGCCTCTCCTCATAGCTGCCGGCCACCGCCTGTTTGAGGAGGTCCAGCTTCCCGTACGCTTCTTCGATGGCGGAGTGGATGTCGGAGCGGGTGGTGATGACGGGATTGATCGGGCAGCCGGTCATTCTCTTAAGGTTGTCGATCAGGATAAGGTCGAGAGGATCCACCATGGCCACCGCCAGGCCCTTCGGGCCCTTCGACAGCGGGAGCACCATCTCTTTGCGGATGACCTCGACGGGGAGGATGTTGCGCAGCCGGGGGTTATCCTCTTGTTTGAGCCCTTCCTTTTCGAATTGCCGGTAAGGGATGCCCAGCTGCCGGCTCAGCACCTCGGCCAACTGCTCCTCGGTGGCCAGCCTCAGGGCGATCAGCGCTTCGCCCAGCCGCTTGCCGGTGGTTTTCTGAAGGTTGATGGCCTCTTTGAGCTGCCCGTCGTTCAGCAGCCCTTCTTTGACTAGGATATCTCCCAGCCTAAGGTGTTTGCGGACGGCCATCTTTACCAGGCGAGGGTCTCTATCGTGTCAACGACTCCACGCTCCTTGAGGACCCGCTTCCGATGTCCTTTCAGGGCCTGCTCTTCCTTGCCGGATAAAGGGGACTGTTCCCGTTCCTTCGCGAATTTCGGTTTTGTTCCGGCGGCGTCGTCTTCCATGATATGGGGCGTGATGAAAATAAGGATCTCCGTGTTCTTTTTCTCCATCTCCGTGCGTTTGAACGGCAGGCCGATCAAAGGCAGGTCCCCCAGGCCGGGGATCCGGCGAGAGAGGTCCGTATTTTCCGACGAGATGAGGCCCGCGATCATTGCGGTGCTGCCGTTGGGGACCATCACCGAGGTTCTCGCGACCCGCCGGTTGGGATCCAGGAAGCTCGAAAAGCTGGTGGACTGGATCACTCGGGAAACCTCCGGCTCGATGATCATGGTGACGAAATCCTTGTCGTTCGCCATCGGAGTGACCCGCAGGATCGTCCCGACGGTCGTCCTCTCCGGTTCGGTGGTGATCGTTCCGGTCTGCGTCTGGGAGGAGGAAGTCACCCCGGTGACGGCCTCGGAGACGATCCGGATCTCAGCGACCTCGCCGGAGAGGGTCAGCAATCTCGGCCGCGCCAGGAACCGGACGTCCTTCTCGGTCGCCAGGAGTTTGAGGAGGGCGCTGACATCCGAGAGCGAAAGGGTCCCCAGGGTGCGGGTCCGGGTGGCGGTGTCCAGCAGCCCTTCCGCGAACGGAAAGTGGGTCGTGCGGCTCGGACCGACGTACGTCGCCACCTGCCCGGTGGAGGTCCCGTATTCGATCCCGAGCCGGCGCAGGGTATCCAGGGTGACCTCGAGCACCTCCGCCTCGATGTAGATCTGCTTCGGCTTGATGTCGATCTTGGCGATGGCCTCGTCAATCACCTTGATCCGCTCCGGGATGTCGGTCACGATCAGAGAGTTGGTGCGGGGATCCGCCATCACGGAGCCGTGCTCGGTGAGCAGGGATTTGATGATACGAAGCGCTCCTCCCGTTTGTTCACCGGTCCCGGTGCCTCCGCTCCCGCCGCTTGTTCCGGAAGTCCCCGACGTTGAGCCGGTACCGCCGCTGCCGGAGGATTCGAAGGTCTCCTTGATGAGGGAGCCGGTCAGGCCGAAAGTCTTGGTGACCTCCCCCGCCGTCGGAACCACCCTGGCGAACTTGAGTTGGTAGATCCGAGTGAGGGTTGGAATCTCAGGAGCCCCGGATTGCGTCACGACGAACAGGTTCTTCCTTTCCTTGTAGGTGATGGCCAGGCCGTTGGCTCTTAGAAGGGTGTCCAGCGCGTCCGAAATGGGAACCTGGTCGAAGAAGAGAGTCACCTTCTTCTCTTTCACTGCTTCCGATGCGGCGAAATTCATTCCCGCCTGTTTGGACAACAGCTTCAGCACATCCTCCAGGTAGGCCTGGGTGACGTCCATTGAGATGGTCGCTGATTTTTCCGTGGAGGGCTGAGCGGCAGTCACCTCCGCGGCGGGAAGCCGCACCGGAACGCCGAGCAGAAGCCCCAAGGCGGCTGTGATTGCGATGAAGCGTTGAATCAATAGGATTCCCTCCTCATTTGCGGAACAGCTGCTGCTTCAATTCGATCTTTTGGCCGTCTCTCGAGAGGATGACGCTGTCCCGGGTGATCGACTCCACCTCGGCATCTTGCACGCGATCCCCGACCGAAATGATCTGACGATCGATGATGGCCTGGGGTTTGGCGATCCCCCAGAAGATACCCTGGAGCTCCAAGTTCTTGGCCCCGATCTGAGGGGCGGGCAGGCGGCCCAGTTTCAGATTCCTCTCCTCTGCCCTCTTCCGCTCAAGTTCCGCGGCTTCTTGCTCCCGTTGCTGCAGGAGCTGAAGAAGCGGGGCGGGAAGGAGGAAGACGTCTCTGGGGATGCTCAGGTCGGGAGCGGGTGATTCAGGCGCCGGGGCGGGCGGCTCCGCCGGTTTGGCCGGCATCTCCGGGGCGGCGCTCGGTCCAGGCGTCAGGCCTGCGGCCACAAAAAGGATCAGCAGGAAAATCACCACGAGCTGCTGAATCTGCGTTCTCGTCACCCCACCACCTGCCTTCGGCCCTTCGGGCCGAGCTTCGCAGCGTCAAATTGGGTTAGCCATCCGCCGAAGGCGGATGAAGCAGGTGGTGGGGTCATTCCGATGCCTTCTGACGCGCTAGGGTCCCGACGAGAAACCGAACCTTCTGCGGGTCCTGCAGTTTGGCAATCGAGGCCGCCTCCGCGGAAGGAGCTCCGATATCCATCTGCTCCGCCCAAAACAGGGGCCGATGGTTCTCGACGGCTCGCAGGAACTTCAGAATATTGGCCAGATTGCCGGCGGCCATGATCTCGATCTGGAACCGCGTGTACGGCTCCACTAAAACCTCCGGCTCCGGCGTGACCGACTCGATCTGAAGCCCTGACTGGGCGGCCAGCTGGGAGATCTGGCCCGCCAGGACGGTCGCCCCTCCCTCCAGCAGGAGCTTTTCTTCCATCTTCCGCAGCTCTGTCCGTTGTTTGTGGAGGCCCAGAAACAGATCGGAACGCTCTTTCTCCTCGCTGTATCGGGCCTCCAGTCGTTGACGCTGCTCCTGCCATGGAAGCTGGATGCCCAGGATGCCGATGGCCAGCGTCAGCAGGCCCATGCCCAGAGTGACGATCAAGATCTGATGCGTGCGGTTGATATGGGACTTCGCCTCATTGATTTTGGAAAGGATAGAGAGAGACGAGCTCATGGCCGCATCCTTCTTCCGCCGCCGCGCGGCTCCGAGATTGCGATCCTGAGATCCTCTGCTCGAGAAGCGCAGGTCACGCGGAACTCCGTGACCTCTTCCTTTTGAAAGGATCCTCGCTGGGCCGAATCCAGAGAAAACTTTGAAAAGGTGGATTTGAAGATCGGGCTCTCCTGCAGCGCGGCGAGGAAGCGGGTGATCTTGTCCATCTCGATCTCCCGGTTGTTGGCATAGGTGCTGCCGACGATGCGCAGGATGGTTCGGCGGCTCGGGGTGGACGCCTTCTGGGGATCCTCCTCCGTCAGGTTTCGAAAGGCGAGGGTTTGAAGCCAGGCCTCCTCCGGGAGGTTTCGGGCTAATTCTATCAGCAGAGTCGAGGGCCCGGTCTTCAGCTCTGCAAAGGCCGCCAGAATGCTCTTCTCACGTCCCTCTCGGCCGCGCATCTCCCGGAGCTCGGCCAGACCGGCGTTGATTGGAACATTCTCGATCTTGACCTGCTGAGACCGGAGGCCGGCAATCTTTTGTTCAAAGTTGTACAGGTCGTAAAAGCAGACGCTGGTCCAGGCGCCCAGCAGAACGGCGGCCGCCGCGGCCTGCAGGAGAAACGGTTTCAGCAGGCCGTAGGATGCCCGGCGCTCATCCGGAGAAAGCAGGTTGATCCCCCGGGCCCGGTTTTCCAGGCCCCGCAGGGCCAACCCGATTGAGACGCTCAATCCGGCGGGGGCTGCCCTGGAACCCACAGTCCTCTTGAAAGGATCTCCGATTTCAACGGGCAGTTCCAGGCTGCCGAAGAGTTCTTGGATTCTCTTTGAATCTTCCGGCGACCCGAAGACGATAATTTTTCCGACTGCAGGCTCGCCGAGAAACCTCCGACGATAATAATCAATGGAAATGCGGGTCTCGTTCAACAGCGCTTCCATCAGTTCGGGCGGCGTCTGATCCGGCGCGCCGGAGGCGCGCAGGATGGTGACGTTTCGGCTGAGATAAAGGAGGTCATCCCGGGCGATGCTGATCGTGGCGGCGTCGTGCTCTATCGAGATGAGAGCGGCCACCTGCTGCCCGCCCGGCAGCTGGCCGTTCTGCCGGACCAACCGCATCAGGCTGACGGGCGCCGGCTCCAGGCAATGCGGCAGGAGCCTGCAATATTGGAACAGGGAGCCGTAGATGGCGACGGAGCTTTTCTTGACTCCAAAAAACATCACCCGCATCAGGCTGGGGTCGGAGCGCCGGATGACCACCTGATAATCGGTGATCAGATCCTCCAGTTTGAACGGGAGGTATTTCTTCGCTTCAAAGGCGATCGCCATCTTGCGCTCATGGGCCGGAATGGCCGGCATTTGGAAGCAGCGGATGACGACCGACTCCGAGGCGATGGCGGCGTAGATCGGCGTCGACGGGGGGATGCCCAGCTTGGAAAGCATCGCTTGAACCGAGCGATTGATGAACTCTTGATCGGTGTTCTCAAGAGGAGGAGCAACCGGCGGGGTTCCGGAGACCGCCGGCTCGCTGCCGGACCCCCCCACGCGGATCTGTTCCCGCCAGGAGCTCTTTTCAGGCAGTTTGACGCGGGCGTAGCTGGCAAGATGAGGATGCTGGAAGGACCCGGTCAGGGAGACGACATCGATGTTCTCGGCTCCGATGTAGATTGCCAGCGAGTTGCCCATGGCCTTCTAGCGCTCCATCATTTTGATGCAATCTTTCCATGTGCGGGGCTCGTTTGTCAATGGCTGGGTCAGCAAAGGCTGGACTGGAGCCATGTTAGGTAGGTGGAGTCTCCGTGCGTGACGGAAAGCGCCAGGACCTCAGGAACCTCGTAAGGGTGGTTCGCCCGGATCCACGCGTGCAGGGTTTTGAGGGAGCTCCGAACGGTTTTGATGACCATCAGGACTTCCGGATCGGAGGTCACCCTGCCCTTCCACCAATACCAGGAGCGGATACGGGGCACCAGATTAACGCAGGCCGCCAGTTTTTCGCCGAGGATACCCTGCGCGAGGCGTTTCGCTTCTTGGGCGGAAGGAACGGTGACCAGAACGACTCGGGCGGACCGCCCGGAGACGAGTGAGCCGGTGCGGCGGCGCTTCAAAGGATCTTCTTCAGTTTTTTCGGAGACTGACCCGGTAATCTCTTCCCTCTTCCCGGACGATGACATGCCCTTCTCGGGCAAGCCATCCGACACTCATGAGGACCAGGTCTCGGGGTTGCTTGATGCCGGCCTGCATCTGAGAGAAAAGGACCTCGCCGTGCTTGTCAAGGTAGTGCCAGATTTCGCCGGCAACGATGCCGATCTCGGTGATCACGCCAATATCCTACCTTGCGTGGATTGGGCGGTCAAGACGTCTTTCAGGAAGCGGCCCGTGTAGGAGCGTTCCGTCCGGGCGACCTCTTCCGGCGTTCCGCAGGCGACCAGCTCCCCGCCCCGCACGCCGCCCTCCGGGCCGAGGTCAATCAGATAGTCCGCCGTTTTGATCACGTCCATTTGGTGTTCGATGACGAGGACGGTGTTGCCCTGGTCCACCAGCGCATGCAGGACCTTCAGCAGCTTCTCCACGTCGGCCGGGTGCAGGCCGGTGGTCGGCTCATCCAGGATGTAGAGGGTTTTTCCGGTGGCGAGATGGGAAAGCTCGGTGGCCAGCTTCACCCGCTGCGCCTCCCCGCCCGATAGGGTGGTGGCCGGCTGCCCCACCTCGATGTAGCCGAGCCCCACGTCCACCAGCGTTTGCAGCCGGGTGCGGATCTTCGGGATCGCGTTGAAGAGGATGAGCGCCTCTTCGACGCTCATCCTCAGCACATCGGAGATGGAGCGGCCTTTGTAGAGGATCTCGAGCGTCGCGTCGTTGAACCGGCTTCCTTCGCAGACCTCGCAGGTCACATAGACCGCCGGCAGGAAGTGCATCTCCACCTTGATCACCCCTTCCCCCTCGCAGGCCTCGCAGCGGCCCCCTTTCACGTTGAAGCTGAAGCGGCCCGGCTTGTACCCGCGCGCTTTTGATTCCGGCGCCCGGGTGAACAGGTCCCGGATCTCGGAGAAGACGCCGGTGTAGGTGGCCGGGTTGGAGCGGGGCGTGCGGCCGATCGGCGCCTGGTCGATCACGATCACCTTGTCGATCAGCTCGATCCCGGTGATCCGGTCGTGGGCGCCGGGTTTCAGGCGGGCGCGGTACAGCTTGCGGGCGAGCGAGCGGTACAGGATGTCGTCCACCAGAGTGGATTTTCCGGAACCGGAGACGCCGGTGACGCAGGCGAATGTCCCCAGCGGGATCCGGACCGATATCTTCTTCAGGTTATGCTCCTGCGCCCCAGTAATCTCAAGGAACGGCCGGTCGCGATACGGGCGCCGGTTTGCCGGGACCGGGATCGACAGCTCTCCGCGGAGATACTTCGCGGTTAACGAACGGGGAGATTTCAAAATCTCCTCCAGCGACCCGGCCGCGACCACCTCGCCGCCGTGCTTGCCGGCGCCGGGACCCATGTCCACGATGAAATCGGCGGCCCGGATGGTCCCCTCGTCATGCTCCACCACGATGACGGTGTTGCCGATATCGCGCAGCGCCTCCAGGGTGTCCAGCAGGCGGCGCGTGTCCCGCTGATGCAGGCCGATGGAGGGCTCATCCAGCACGTAGAGGACGCCCACGAGCCCCGCCCCGATTTGGGTGGCCAGCCGGATCCTCTGCGCCTCTCCGCCGGAGAGGGTGGAGCTCGCCCGATCGAGGCTCAAATAGTCAAGGCCGACATTCACCATAAACTGGAGCCGGGCCCGGATTTCCTTCAGGATCTGCGCGGCGATCGTGAGCTCTTTCGGCGAGAGTTTCAGGGAATCCAAGAAGGGTAGGCCTTCCCCCACCGTCAGCCGGATCACCTCGACGATCGAGCGGCCGTTCACCTTTACCGCCAGCGCGTCCGGCTTCAGGCGGGCCCCCCGGCAGGTCGGACAGGGCTGGACCGACATGTACTTGCCCGCCTCTTCCTTAACAAACTCGGAGTCGCTCTCCCGGAACAGCCGTTCCAGGTTTGGGATCACCCCTTCGAACGGCCGGCCCCAGATCTCCACGTTCGGAGCGCCGTACAGGATTTTTTTCCGGATCCCCTCCGCCAGCTTGCGGAATGGAGTTTCCAGGTTGATCCCCACCTGGTCGGCGAACTCTCGGATCACGGCCCGGTGATAAAGGATGTAGCCGCGGCCGCCCCGGCGCCAGGGCTCCAGCGCCCCCCCGGCGATGGACTTGGAGGGATCCGGCACCACCAGGTCCTGGTCCACCTCCGGTTTGGTGCCGAGGCCGTGGCAGGTGGGACAGGCGCCGTACGGGCTGTTGAAAGAGAAGAGGCGCGGCTCCAATTCCGCCAGGCTGATCCCGCAGGAGGGACAGCCGTACCGCTCGCTGAAGAGGGTCTCCCGGCCGCCCGAGAGAACGATCACGGTTCCCTTGCCCGCCTTGAGCGCGGTTTCCGTGGAATCGGTCAGCCGCTGGCGGGATTTCGACTCTGCTTGCAGGCGGTCCACCACGACTTCAATCGTGTGGGTTTTCTTCTTGTCGAGGGAGACCGGAGAAGAGAGCTCGCGCAAAGTTCCGTCCACCCGCACCCGGACGAAACCTTCCTTCTGGATCTGCTTGAACATCTCCTGATACTCTCCCTTGCGCCCGCGCACCAGAGGGGCCAGGATGACAACCGCCTGCCCGCCGCAGCTCTTCAGCACCTGGTCCACGATCTCCTGGGCGGATTGTTTCCGGATCACGCGGCCGCAGTGATAGCAGGTCGGCGTCCCGATCCGGGCGAACAGGAGGCGCAGGTAGTCGTAGACCTCGGTCTGCGTGGCGACGATGGAGCGGGGATTGCCTCCGGCGGTCCGCTGCTCGATGGCGATGGCCGGCGAGAGCCCCTCGATCCGCTCGACGTTCGGTTTCTGGAGCTGCTCGAGGAACTGCCGCGCGTAGGCGGAGAGGCTCTCCACATAGCGGCGCTGGCCTTCGGCGTACAGCGTGTCGAACGCCAGCGACGATTTGCCCGAGCCGGAAAGGCCCGTGAAGACAACCAGGGCGTTACGGGGGATCGTCAGGTCCACCCCCTTAAGATTGTGTTCCCGGGCGCCGCGGATGATGATGGGTGACGGTTTCATTGAAGAGAGAAGAAATGCACCCCGCCGGAAAAGCAACCTGCGGCCGGCGGGGTGCTCTGGGGCTTAGCGCCGCTTCATCTTTGCAGCGGAGACGTCTCCCTGCTTATCGATGAAATACAAGTAACCGGATTTGCGCTTCACGCCGACCTTCAGGACCTTCGTGGGCGCGCCTCCCTTCTTGCCGCCGCGAGCCATCTTGGCCCTCGAGACGTCACCCTGCTTATCGAGGTAATAGAGATAGCCCTTCTCGCGTTTGATGCCTGCCTTTGTGACCTTTTCAGACATTTCTTTTAATCACCCCCTTTCTCTATTAGATTTTTGTTCTTACGTGCCGACCTTGAAGGGCTGCAGAATCTGCCGGAGCGTAGCCGCCGCCGACTGGATGGCCAGCCGGCTGGTTTTCGGGTTGTCCGCCGAGGCGACGTTCTCCGTTCGGGCCGTCAGCCTTCCGAAATCCCCGATTGCTTCCACTTCATGGATGTTGGTCCGGATCCTGGGATCCGCGATGATCTTCACCTTCGTGCGAACCGGCCCCAGTCCGGCCAGCGCCAGCGTGGCCGCTACGTTGATGTTCTGCGGGAACTCCGCCGCCGCCCTCCGCGCCGATCCCTGGAAGACTACCATAGGCTTGCGCAATCGTTCCAGATGAATCTTCCGACGGAGAATTCCGGGGGCGCCGGCCAGCGCGCGCGGCGGTTTGCGGGTGGTGAGCGTGACCGAACGGAGGCGGCCGACCGCCGCCCCTTTGACTCCGTCCAATCCGGCCAAGGCGCCGCTCGGCAAATAAAGGGGTGTCTTGCTCCGGACGGCCCGGCGCAGCAGCTGCGGTTTGCGCAGAAGCGCGCCGGTGGAGAGGATCAGCATGGCGCGGCGCCGGCGGATTGCCAGCGGAAGCAATTCAGTTACGGCCTGAGCGGAAGCGGCTTCGATCAAGAGGTCGCTGCGGTTGACGAGGGATTGAAGAGAGAGTACCGGGACCCGGGGACGCAGCGATCGCGCAAGCTGCCGGGCCTGCGCGGGACGAACATCGTGAAGACCGATCAAGCGGGCTGTTCCCCCAAAACTGCGTTGGATTTCACGGGCCAGGTGGGAGCCGATGTTCCCGCACCCCACCAGCCCTACTTTAACCACCTGAAGCTGATTTCAAAAACGTCATCCTCGCGGAAGCGAGGATCGAATCTTCCTCTCGATTCCCGCCCTCGATCGAGTCGAGGACAAGCTTTTCGCGGGAATGACAGCATTCGACCGGTCGACGAACACGACTTTCGGCTTGTACAGCCGGGCCTGCTCCTCTTCCATCAGGGCATACGAGATGATGATGATCTTGTCTCCGGCCTGCGCCCGGCGGGCGGCGGCCCCGTTCATGCAGATCGTCCCGGATCCGGCCGGCCCCTCCACGCAGTAGGTCTCGATGCGGCTGCCGTTGTTGAGGTTGACCACGTGCACCTGCTCGCCGGGCAGCAGCTCGGCGGACCGCAGCAGGTTCCGGTCAATGGTGATGGAGCCCTCGTACTGGAGGTTCGCCTCCGTCACGGTGGCCTGGTGGATCTTAGATTTCATCATGGACAGAAACATCATCTCACCTCGCAACAATCGATCAGACGCGTTTTTCCCACCCGCACCGCCAACAGCAGCAGCGCTTTACCCCGAACGACTTCGAGCGGCTCCAGCGTGTCGGGATCCACGACAGCAACATAATCAATGCGGACGCCCCGCGCTTGCCGGATCACCTGCCGCATCCGTCGGAGAATTTCATTTCTCCGACGATGTCCACATTCTATCAACCGTCTTCCCTCCTGTAAAGATTGAAACAGCACGGCGGCCGCACGCCGGGCTCCCGTCGGGAGACGGCGGTTGCGGGAGCTCATGGCCAGCCCGTCCGGTTCCCGTACCGTCGGCAGGACCTCCAGCCGGATGTCGAAATTGAGGTCCCGGATCATTTGCCGGACGATCCTCGCCTGCTGCGCGTCCTTCCGGCCGAAGTAGGCGGCGTCCGGCGTCACCAGATTGAACAGTTTCGCCACGACGGTGGCGACGCCTCGGAAATGCCCCGGCCGGAGTTTCCCCTCCCATCGCCGGCTCAAACTCGTCACCTCGACGAAGCTCTGGAATCCCGGAGGGTAGATCTGCCGCGCGCTCGGAACGAACAGGAGATCGGCGCCGGCCGCGGCGGCCAGTCGGCCGTCTTTCCCCAACGTGCGTGGATAGGAACGCAGGTCGGAAGACCGGTTGAATTGGATCGGATTGACGAAGATGCTCACGACGACCAGGTCCGTCTCTTTGCGGGCTCGCCGTATCAAGGAAAGGTGCCCCTCGTGCAGCGCCCCCATCGTGGGGACGAAGCCGATCTGTTTGCCCTGCTGCTTCGCGGCCCGGATCAGCCGGCGCAGGTCAGCCGGTCGGCGGACGATCCGCATGGGGGTGGCGCCATTCCGGAGCGATTTCGGCAAGAGGGATGAGAACGAACGGCCGTTCATGCAGCCGCGGGTGCGGCAATTCCAAACCGGGCCGGTTCAGCGTGAGGCCGTCGAAATCCAGTAGGTCGAGGTCAATCACGCGAGGGCCCCAGCGCTCATGCGCGGCAGGCCGGCCGATCTCTTCCTCGATTTTCTGAAGACTGCGCAGCAGCTCAAGAGGTTGTAGCTCCGTCTGCAGCTCAGCCGCGGCGTTGAGGAATTTCTCCTGCGGCGGGCCCCCCACCGGATCGGTCTCGTGGAAGGTGGAGGATTTCATGACGCGGGTCTTCGGCAACTCGCCGATCTTTTGGAGGGCCAGCCGCAATGCCTGCGCCCGGTCTCCCAGGTTGGAGCCGAGACCGATGAAAGCTACCGCCATATTTTAAGACGCTCGATCCGGCGGGCCGCTTCCTTCACGCGCGGCGTGGGGACGCTCAAGGAGAAGCGGACGTATCCTTCCCCGCAGTCGCCGAACCCGACGCCGGGCGCGGCGACGATCGCCTCTTTCTTGAGGAGCTCGGAGGCGACCTCCCGGGACCCGCGGCCCTTCGGGATGGGAGACCAGAGGTAGAAGGTGGCTTTGGGCGGCGTGACCGGCCAGCCGGATTTCCGGAGCGCCCGCACCATCAGGTCCCGCCGTGTTTGGTAGATCCGGCTCATTCGTTTCAGGTGCGCGCCGGAATCCTCCAGCGCCCGCACCCCGGCGATCTGGATTGCCTGGAAGACGCCTGAGTCGATGTTGGATTTCACCTTGGCCAGCGCCGAGATCATCTCCCGGTTCCCGCAGACCCAGCCGATCCGCCAGCCGGTCATGTTGCAGCTCTTCGAGAGGGAGTGGAACTCGATCCCTACCTCTTTGGCGCCGGGGACCTGCAGGAAGCTCGGATGCCGGAAGTTTCCAAAGGCAACCTCAGAGTAGGCCGCGTCATGGCAGACCGGCACCCCGGTTTTTTGTCCAAACCGGACAAGGTCACGAAAAAAAGAAAGGTCGGCTACCGCGGCCGTCGGGTTATTCGGGTAATTCAGGAAAAGGAGCTTGGCTCCCTTCGCTTGTTTCGCGAGCCGGCCGAGATCCGGGAGAAAACCGTTTTCGATCCGCAGCGGCACTGAAACCGGTTTTCCGCCGGCCAGAATTGTGCCGGTCCGGTACGGCGGATAACAAGGGTCCGGCACCAGCACCCGGTCGCCGGGGTTCACGTAAGCCAGCGGCAGATGGGCGATCCCCTCCTTGGAGCC
>Ga0105164_10001072_pt1 | contig 17755 bp, 20 predicted proteins | sample VDWuncwatermetaG_FD_89674 | JGI IMG/M metagenome (GOLD analysis project Ga0105164, IMG submission 89674) | Wastewater microbial communities from Netherlands to study Microbial Dark Matter (Phase II) - VDW unchlorinated drinking water | ecosystem: Environmental > Aquatic > Freshwater > Drinking...
GTTTAACACAATCTGACGATTTGCAGTCAGGACATTCCAGAGACATAACTATCACCTCTGGAATACCCTTAGAAATAGCTTATATATAAATACTCCGATAAATAGACAATGTCTTAATTTTTATAGAAATAATAGGGCGATAACAAACCTTTTATACCTAATTATTAATTTTACAAATATGGTATACTTGAATTATATTTTTTTGATGATTTTCATTATCATAATATTTTTTATTTTCGTGAATTATGATTCTTTAAGAAATAGATTAAGACCAATTTTATTTGGCAAGAAGGATGACAAGAAATACATCAAAATCTGTCCAAGATGCGGCTCGGATAAAATTGCTGTGGATTTCTCCAATCCGGCTGTTTGGGCTTATGGTACAACTACCAAATACAAATGTAAATCCTGTGGCTATATAGGCAGTTCATTCCCCGAAATTGTTGAAGGCTATGTCAAAACTTACAGGAAAGAAGCAAGGCTGGAATCAAAGAAAGGAAAATCAACAAAGTACGCTTTAATAGACGCAACAACAGGATATCCAATAGGAATGTATGAAATAATACTTGGCATTTTCGCTTTTTTATTTATACCTCTGCTGCTTTTATCTGGGGGTGATGATCTTATTTTTGCTGCATTTTTTCTATTTTATTTCTTGATAATATTTTATTTAGTAAGAAGAATTTACAAGATTAAACCTAAGAATTAAACACTTCCAAATCCTCATAGACAGGCCCTTGTGACTTTAGTGTTGACTTAACAAGCCTGAAATCCCTTACTGCAATTTTTTTGTTCCCAACATTTATTTTCCTGACTTGCTCTACAAACAATTTCTTGTCTTGGGGATGTTTGACCCTGCATAATGTGATGTGGGGCTCGAAGCCTTTTTCTTTCCTGAACATCTCTTTTAGCGATTCATCAATCTGACTTTGCAATTTAATTATTTTTTCTTCAGGCTTTAGCCCAACCCATACAACCCTTATGTAATTCTCGGTCGGGAAAATACCAACGGAATCAAGATAAGCTTCAAATGGCTCGAATTTCACCGACTTTAAAATAGAAATTATCTCCTCGACCTTATTCTGCTGCACCTCTCCAAGAAATTTCAATGTGAGGTGAAAAGACCTTACGAGGCTGAGCTTTGCATTTGAAGGCAGCTGTTTTTGGAGCTCCAAGAAATAATCCTTTAATTCGCTGAAGCCTATTGCGATGAAAAGTCTCATTTAGCAAAAACTGAATTTGTTTAATATTTATTGCACCATATTCGATGCAACTTTCAGCAAAGGGAACCTTCTTGCATTTTTTCCAACTTCGTTAAGATAAATGAAAATATCTTTCCACGCTTTTGAAAGTGTATCATCCCTGTAGGATATTTCAATTTTGCCGCAAAATTCTTTGACAATTTTTTTCATCCCTGGTAGATTTTTTCTGGACACCTGCGGAAACAAATGGTGCTCTATCTGGTAATTGAGGCCCCCCAACAAAATTGTAAGAAATGCGCCTCCTTTGACATTTCTTGATGAAATAACCTGCTGTGTAAGGTAGTTTGTGCTGTCCGCATCAGTGAAAGTTTTCATGCCAACATGATTTGGGGTGAATGCAACGCCAAGATAAAATCCTATAAGCATGGAGGTCAGAATGTATAGTACAAGAGCCTTGATTACACCTATAAAGTAGGCTGCCAATCCTATGAATAAAAAGAAATGCACAAGCATCAATAAAAAATCTATTAAAGATTCCTTTTTGTTCTTCCACATATATACCAAAGAATCCTTCCTGATAAGAAAAGAAATCATAAAAAATGCCAGCGGCAGCAGGAAAGACTGGTATCTTGTAAGCAGCCTTCCCACACCTTTCTTTTGGCCTGTTTTTTTCTCGTAGAACGAAAAAGGGTCCTGCTGCAAATCCGGATCAAGCTCTTCATGATTTGGATTTGCGTGATGCTCATTATGCTTATGCTTCCAGTAATTAAAGCTCCCCCCAAGTATTAATGAATGGCCCAAATAGCCGATCATAGTATTCACATTTTTTTTTCTGGATATGGCCCAGTGGCCGGCATCATGTCCAAGGTAGCCGAACTGAACGCAAATAAATGATATTGGAAATGCCATCAAAATTACCATATACCATTCACGCAGAAAAATCAAGGCTGCAAAACTGGATATCAATAAAACCAAATTCACTAGAATCATTATACTGTAATATAACGGAGTGTGGTTCAACAACCCCTCACTCTCAATTCTTTTTTTTAATTTGGCGTAATCCGAATTAGTTAAATCCATTTATAGAATACTGATGACACTACTATTTAAAACCACTCTTTTAGACAGCAAAAATTACCCTTCATATTGTGCCTTTTCGGCGCATAAAAATAAAAAAAAGAAACAGCTTACTGCTGGTCTTCTCCAAAGTCCTCTGAATCCTCTCCCGAGCTATCTTCGGAACTGGATTCCTCAGAGCTTGAGTCTACTCCTTCGCCTGACTCACCAGACCCAGAATCTTCGGAACTGGATTCCTCTCCTGTAGCCTGCCCCACCACTTCAGCAAAGCCGACTTTTGGAAGAACTCTTGTAATCTTTATCCTCACATTGTCCCCTTGCTTTGTGCCGGCCACAAACAGGACAAAACCGTCCTTCTTTGCTATGCCGTCGCCTTTCTCGCCGACAGCTTCTATCTTTACATCCAACTCATCGCCAACCTTGACTGGCGCAACAAAACTTCGCGAACCAAAATCGCGCCTTCCTCCCCTATCATTTCTCATATCTAAAACCTCTACATAATTTATGTTATCTTGTGCAATGCACAATAAACGCTGATATTGCTTTTGAGTATTTAAAGTTTTGGTAGCTAAAAGCTGAAACCCCCATCTACACATATGACCTCTCCAGTTATATAGCCTGCCTTTTCAGATGCCAAAAAGGCAACAAGGTTGGCAACATCTTCTGTTGTCCCAGCCCTTCCAAGAGGTATCATGGCCATTATTATCTTCCTCCTGATAAAAGGAACACTCTTTGTCATCTGGGTGTCTATGAATCCAGGAGCGACAGCATTCACAGTTATCCTCCTTTTTCCAAGCTCTTTTGCAAGAGATTTTGTGAAGCCGATAATGCCTGCCTTTGAAGCGGCATAATTTGTCTGGCCAAAATTGCCGCTTATGCCGACTATCGAGCTTATGCTGATTATCCTTCCATTATCCTTTATCAAACCAAGCGCATTTTTTGTGACATTAAATGTGCCGTCAAGATTTATTCTTAACACAAAGTCCCACTGTTCTTTGGTCATGTTCTTCAAAGTCTTGTCAGACAGCGCACCGGCATTATTTACAAGAATGTCAATCGACCCGAATTTTTTTCTTATGGATTCCATCATTGCCGCGCATTCCTCAAACTTCGATATGTCGGCCTTGACAGCAATGCACTCAACTCCAAGCTTCTTAATATCTGCTACGGCCTCATTTGCCTCGCTCTCATCCCTGTTGTAGTTTATGACCACATTGACATTGTTTTTTGCCAGCTCCATGGCAATTGATTTTCCAATCCCTCTCGAAGCGCCCGTCACCAATGCAACTCTTTTGTTTTCCATGTTGATCCTCCTCAATCAGACTTTTCCTTGACTGCAATTCCGTATACCCATTCAACTGTAAATGACTTGTTATCTGCCATTGGATTGTCTTTTTCAAGCTCTGCAAAAAGATTGTTGGCAGCCATTGTTATCAAGTCATCCCTGTCTTTTTCCTCTTCAGGCCCCGGATCTTTTCCTCCAATTTCGGGTAAAATGCCTGCCTGCAGCCTTTTTACCCTAAGGAAATCAAGCCAGTCACTGTAGGCAATCTTTATCAGCTTGTAATGAGATTTTTGGTTTGTAAATCCTGCTGACTCCAGTATCTTAAGATAAAACTCTTCAGGCCTTGGGTCAGGAAACACAAATTTCCTCTGCGAGCTTTCAAGCTCTATGTGCCTGTCAAGCTCTCCTAAATATTTTGAGAATTTTTTATCATTCTTTACTATATCTAATGCAAGGTCATGGACTCTCTTTACAGTGTCATCAACCATAAGGATTCCTTCCTTTCTTCCGCGCCTCATTATGTTGCCGCTTTGGAATGTGAAAGTGCCTTTCGGCTTCAAAGCCTCACTTATTCCATTAAAGGCTTCCTTTAAATCAGGTATAAGGTGGACGGTATTTGCGCATATGACATGGTCAGCTGCTTGCATCCCAATGGTCTCAGCCAGCGTAGCATATCTCTCATTATTCTTTTCCAGGAGATAGAACTGCACATTTGAATTTTTGCTCAGTATCTCATAGGCTTTTCCAAGCCATGCTGCGGAGTTGTCAACAAGAAGAAGCTTGAAATCAGCCTTCAGCTTATTAAGCAGCCTCATTGCCGAGACTCCTGTTCCGGCGCCGAAATCAACGACAATATTCTTGTCTTTTATCAGCGGCCTTACAAGATCAACCATCTCATCCAAGTTTTCAAGGTAATATTGCGCATTTACGACAGCATCATGATATGCAGTGGCTCCTTTTGAAGTCGGCTTTTCAGGATGCCATGGCTTTTTTGACATAATCTTGTTCATTATCATTTGCTTTTAAAGCTTGTTGTTCAATTATAAAATGATTTTGGAGCTTCTTAGCGATTGAATCAGTTCCTTTGGGTACCCAATACCTAAAAGTGTTTCATCGGAATGCTGCCCCAATACAGGCGCTTCCTTATATCTCAATTTAATTGAAGAAAAACTGGAAGGCATGGCAATCTGGCTTATCCCATTGATACTTATCAACGCCCTACTTTCTTTTATCTCTGGGTTATCTGCAAGGTCTTTTACTCTTATTACAGGCTCGCAGCAGAGATCATATTTATTATTTAATTTCTTCCACTCCTCCATTGTTTTTGCCTTGAAAATTTTTTTTAGTTCCGCGACTTTTTTAGCATTGTATTGCTGCGCTACGAGATCATTTCTTCCGATAACCCTGCAAAAATTTCCCCAAAATTTCTTTTCTATGGCTCCTAGCGTTATGCATTTGCCATCTTTTGTTTTATATATATTATAACATGGAGCAGCTCCCGATAATATGGATTTAGTTTTTGCATTCATCGATTCTCGGGCTATATGGATATTCAGCAAAGACATAGCACTTTTAACCATTGAAACGTCTATAAAAACCCCTTTTTTTGTGCTTTTTCTTGAATAAAGCGCCGACACAATTGAAAAAGCCGCGACAATGGCGCTTGTGCAGTCGGCTATCTGCAGACCCGGGACAAAATAATTATTTCCCAAAATATCAAGTATTCCTGCCATTGCATTGAAATTGAGGTCGTGCCCAGCTCTGTTTTTGTATGAGACTTTTTGGCCATAACCTGTTATGGAGCAGTAAATAATTCTTTTATTTACCCTCTTAAGTGTTTTGTAGTCTGCTCCCAAGGTTCTGGCTTTGCCAGGCCTAAAACCCTCAATTATTACATCAGATTTCCTAGCCAAATCCTTCAAAATTTTCTTTCCCTCTTGAGTTTTGAGGTTAACAGCTATACTTTTTTTGCTTCTGTTAAGAGCTTCGAAATAAGGGCTCTTTTCATCAATTCTTTCTATTTGCCTCATGCCATCCCCGGAAGGGCTTTCTATCTTAATTACTTCAGCGCCCAAATCTGCAAGAAAAAGTGAGCACATTGGTCCTGGCAATAGCACAGACAAATCAAGAACCCTGACCCCTTTGAGCAGCATTTTATTAACCTAAATTTTTTAAAATATGTATGGTTGCGGTGCTTCCCACCCCGCCTATGTTATGGGTTAGCCCATATTCTAGTTTTTTTGAAACTTGCCTTTCCCCAGCCTGCTTCCTCATCTGCTTGACGATTTCATAAACCTGCGATAATCCTGTAGGGCTTATAGGGTGACCTTTTGCTTTCAGCCCGCCGCTGGTGTTTACAGGCAAGTCTCCGTTGATTTTTGTTTTTCCTTTCCTAATAAGTATGCTTCCCTCTCCTTTTTTGCAAAACCCTAAATCTTCGTATGATATTAATTCCAGAGGAGTGAAAGCATCATGAAGCTCTGCAATGTCAATATCATCGGGGCTTATTCCAGCTTCCCTATATGCTTTCTCAGCAGCCATCCTTGTAGATTCAAGCGAAGTCATGTCTTCCCTCTCAAAAGAGCCTAAATAATCGTTTTCTAATGAAGAGCCAACAATCTCTACATCTGTTTCGTCCTTAGTGATTATTGCAGCTACAGAGCCATTGCATGAAACGCTGCAGTCAAACAACCTTAGAGGAGATGCAACAACTGGAGACCCTTTTATGTCCTCTAAAGTAATTTTTTTCTTGTAGAATTTTGCCTTAGGATTCAAATATGCATTTTGATGATTTTTATAAGCAACCAAGGCAAAATCGTCAGTCGTTGCGCCATATCGCATCATGTACTGCTGCGCCACAAGCGCATTCTGCGCCGGAAAATTTAATCCCTCTGTTTGCTCATATATTCTCTCCCCACCCATCAAAATTTCACCTACAATCATTTTGCTAGTATTGGCTACGAGCTTGTCGAAGCCTATTGCCAGGACATTCTCATAATTAGGGTTTTTTTCAAGCTGGACAGCTGTCCACAAAGCAGAGCCACCACCAGCACAGCCTGCTGGAACACTTATAATCGGAGCATTTTTCTTGAGCAAGCTGCTGATTATAGAAGCACTATGCCTTTGTCTTTCCCCGTTGCTGACAATATCCATGTTTGAAATAGAAATTGCATCTATCTCTTCCATTGACATATCGGCATCATCAAGCGCTTCAATTACTGACTCATATATCATCCGCTGACTGGTATCTAAATTAGTGTCAAACCTAGTGTGGCCGACTCCTTTTATGAACATTATTTCATCACCTTTGAAAGCAGCTTCTGCATCTTTGATTTGATTTTGTCGATATTTGTTATTTTAGGAGTTCCTTCAGTTATGAGCAACTTCTTCAACAATAAAATCTGCTCAACACTATCCATGTTTTCCTTTATAGAGGCAAATTCAAGACCCATGCTACCAAGTTTTTTAGCCGCACAATCGCCCAAAACAACTATCCTTTCCTTTTCCTTGAGTTCATTGGCATCAAGCAAAGGCCCCATTGCTATTATAATCTCCTGCCCCCTCAATCCAATCAGCTTTGATGTAAGGCTGTTCATCAGATTCAGACATGCAGGGCATGCTTTCCCGTCAATAACTTTTATGTCTGCATGCGGCGTCTCATTAGGAATTGGTTTCCTTATAGGGTACTTTAATGCATCAATCTCATTGCCAACAATCTCAATTTTCTTAGTATCAGTTGAATTTGAAACATATTCCGGCAGCATTAGCATCCCAACTTCGCAGAATGCAGCATCTATTGCAGCGGCGTCCTTTCCTGCCAATACAAGATTCATGAATGCAGGTTCGCCTGCCGCAAGCGGCCCCTGCCCCTGCATCCCGCTTGATACATCAGCAATTGTAATTACATTCTGCAAAGCATTCACAAGCTTTGGCAGGCTCTTGCCTATATCATTATAATACATTTCTCTCTGAGTTTTTTCGTCACAAAGCCGGGAAAAGTTTTCCATTGCCCCGGATAGCCCTATCTGGAAGTTAGTTTTCATTATAGGCGCGTTTATAATTTTCCTTCCCAAAGCTTTCTTGAAGATATTGAATTTTGTATCTCCGGCTTCAATTACCTCAAAAGGCCCTTTTGAGATGTCAGCAAAATCAACTCCATGGCGCTTACATACTTCCAATATTCCTGCTTTTGAAGCGGCATCCATTGTATCAGACCCTATTAATGCCTGTTCTGCCACAAGAATATTATCCTTCTTTACTCCGTAATCACCAAGCAACCTTAACAAAGCATCCAGAAAATCAGGATTGGTATTTACAGCCTGGTAAGGATAGGCTGCCAAGACAACAGAAGGTTTTATCAAAATCTTTTCCTCAGAGTCGAAGCCAACACCCTTCAACAATCTAATAGCTTCTTTTATGGCTTCATATATATCATACTTAATCTTGACTATCGCAACTGCATTCTCTGTTTTTGCTTTTTCCTGCACGAATTCCTCGCCTATCTTATAATCTTTCATTGTTTTCTTTGGAAGCCTATTGCCATACTCATCCTCAAGAAGGATTATGTTGTAAGGTATTAGGGGGTGCATCGGCGAAGGAATCATGACTTTAGTTATTCCAGCAACTTTCAATCTAGAACCTTTCTGCTTAATTATACCTCCCTTGCAGTACACGCATTTTTCAACGGGATAAATCCATTTTTTATTGCATTTTTCGCAAATCCACCTTATTATCATCATTAACCTCCAATTTTCTCTAGGATATGTACAGCTACCGTGCTCCCGGCCCCACCTATATTTTGTGCAAGGCCGTACTTTACATTATCAACTTGCCTTTCCCCAGCCTGCTTCCTCATCTGCTTGACGATTTCATAAACCTGTGACACGCCAGTCGCGCTTATAGGGTGACCTTTTGCTTTCAGCCCGCCGCTGGTGTTTACAGGCATCTCGCCATTGATGCTGGTATAACCATTCCTTATCAAATGTTTCCCCTCCCCTTTTTTGCAAAATCCAAGATCATCATATGATAGCAATTCAACAGATGTAAAAGCATCATGAAGCTCTGCAATGTCAATATCATCGGGGCTTATTCCGGCTTGCTTGTAAGCCTCATTTGCGGCAAGCCTTGTAGCTTCCCATGATGTCATATCCGCGCTTTCAAAAGCAGCCATTCTTCCAACAAACAGCGATGAACCCGATATTTTTATATCAGTCTCGTTTTTAGTCATGATTATGGCAGCAGCCCCGTTGACAGACAAGCTGCAGTCAAACAACCTTAGAGGAGATGCAACAACCGGGGATTTTTTTATCTGCTTCAATGTAACCTCTTTCTTATAGAACCTTGCCTTGGGATTTTTGTAGGCATTTTGATGATTTTTATAAGCAACCAAGGCAAAATCGTCAGTCGTTGCGCCGTATCTCATCATATACTGCTGCGCCACAAGAGCATTCTGGGCAGGAAAATTCAATCCCTCAGCCTGCTCATATATTCTTTCAGCTGCCATCATTATCTCATCTGTAACCCTGATTGAATTGTTTGTGAGGAGCCTTTCAACCCCTACAACTAATATGTTGTTGTAATCAATCTTATTTGCTGTCCAAAGCGCAGCCCCTCCACCTCCACAAACAGCTGTGGGATTTAGTATAGGCACCTGTTTTCTTAATATACTGCTCAAGACTCCGGAAAAAAGGCGCTGTCGCTCTCCACCGCTTTCTGCATCTGTAGAAGCTGATGCCACAACCACAGCGTCTATATCTTTTATATCAGAGTCTGAGTCTTCAATAGCCTCCATCACAGCTTCATATACAAGCTCCTGGCTTGTACCAGATTGCGCTCCAAATTTTGTCATGCCTACTCCTTTTATGTACATAGAATTACACCTTTATTTGGCGAATTTTGATCTGAATTCGCTTTTATTGACGATTGCAAGCATTATGAGGGCTTCAGCAACAACATTTTCCTGCAAAAATGCCTTGCCCTGCAGTATTGCCCCTCTTTCATCCTGGGCAATAAGGTCAAGCTCATACCTTACTTCATGGCCCGGAAGTATAGGAGCTAAAAATTTAACTTCTTTTAGCCTGTAAGCCAAGACATCCTTTTCTTTGTGGTTTGGTATATTGGCACGTGCAAGCAAAGTTGCAGCCTGGCCCAGGCCTTCAACAGTCAAAGCGCCCGGCATTATTGGAAAATCAACAAAGTGGCCTTTCAAAAAATCCTCTTTTCCGGTTATTTTTTTTGCAGCAACAATTCTGCTCTTTGACAGGCTTAGCACCCTGTCAATCATCAAAAAGTGCTCATTATATGGGATAATCTGCATTATCCCATCCTTGCCAATTTCTCCATTGGCATTCCTCATATTCCCAAAAAGCTCCATTTTTATACTCTTTATAGACTTTTGAATGATTTAAATAACTTTCTACTTTAGTATAATTAAAACTATATATTTTATCATATTTATTATAATATATGTTTTATATAAGTAAAAAGACATAATCTTTATATGTCGGAAACGCTTTTGCATTTCCGAGCATGCTCAAAAATCACGTTTTTGACAAAAGAAATAGCAAATTAAAGGTATATATGATCAGAGGCAAAAAGGCTAAATTGGAACTTAGTTTAAGGCAGAAAGTGATAGTTGATGCTGTAAACAAGCTCCTTAAGCCATTGGAAAAAGGCTATGTAATGATGAAAATCTCTGCCATCAAGGCAAAAGAAGCTTTTCCTTCAGCATATCATCATTTTGAGGGAATAATCAGGCAGCACATAATAACTCCTGGCAAGGGCATTTTCAAAAGCTCCGGGATAGAGGAAATGGGTAATATTATAACAGCCAATGTAATGAAAAGGCTTCCGCATGTTGACGAGTCCCAAGTTGAAGATATCATCAACAACCCTTCCAACAAATCATTCATGGAAGCCCTTACAAAAGGGTTTGGAATCAATAAAAACAAGGAAAAGAGCTATACAATTCTCGGAAAGAAGCAGGGCTTCAAAAGAATCCTGATTGCAAACCGGGGAGAGATTGCCTTAAGGATAATAAGGGCATGCCGAGAGCTTGGGATAGAAAGTGTCGTGATATATTCGGAAGATGAAAAAGACTCGCTTGCAGTCAAGTTTTCGGATAAATCCTACAATATAGGCAAGTCAAAGAACTATCTTGACATAAGAAAGATGGTGGGGTTGGCAAAACAAGCCGGATGCGACGCAATACACCCGGGTTATGGATTCCTTTCTGAAAACCCAAAATTTGCCAGGCTGTGCGAGAAAAAGAATATCAAGTTCATAGGGCCTTCTTCAAAAATGATAAAAAAACTTGGCGACAAGGTCGAGGCCAAGAAAGGCATGATGAAATATAATGTTCCTGTTATAGAAGGTGTCAAGGAAGACCTGAAGAGCTCGTCTCAGGCATTGAAGATAGCAAGAAAAATAGGCTTTCCAGTAATAATAAAAGCCTCTGCGGGCGGCGGAGGAAAAGGAATGAGAATAGTCACAAAAGAAGAAGAAGTGAAAGTGGCCTTTGAGAATGCCCAAAAAGAAGCGCAGAACGCATTTGGAGACAATTCAGTTTATATCGAAAAATATCTTGAGGATCCCCACCATATTGAATTCCAGATTTTGGCTGACAGATATGGTCATGTAATCCATCTTGGGGAAAGGGACTGCAGCATACAAAGAAGGCACCAAAAGCTTGTTGAGGAAGCTCCAAGCCCGGCATTGACCCATGATTTAAGGGAAGCTATGGGGAATGCTGCTGTAAATGCCATAAAGGAAATTGGATATGAAGGGGCAGGCACTGTTGAATTTTTGCTGGACAAAAGCAGGAATTTCTATTTCATCGAGATGAACACAAGAATACAGGTTGAGCACGGGGTTACAGAAATCATAACCAATGTAGACCTTGTGAAGGAGCAGATCAAGCTTGCAGAGGGAGCCAAACTGGCGTACAAGCAGGAAGACATCAGGATTGAGGGGCATGCGATTGAATGCAGGATAAACGCAGAGGACCCATTCAACGGATTTGCGCCGTCTCCCGGAACAATAGTCAACTATCTTCCGCCTGGAGGGCCTGGAATAAGAATAAGCAGCTCTGCACATACAGGATATAGGATATTGCCGCAATTCGATTCACTGATTGCGCTGCTTATATGCCATGGAAGGACAAGGCACGAGGCCATTGTACGAATGAAGAGATCACTGGATGAATTCATCATAGAGGGAGTTAAGACAACCATACCTTTCCACAGAGCAATCCTTGGCAAGAGGCAGTTTCTGAGGGGCAATATAACCACATCTTTCATCGAGAACAACAGGATAATGGAAGATCTCAAGGAAATAAAGGTTGCAAAGGAATCAGAAAAACTTCCGAAAGAAAAGCAGGTGTTAATAGTTACAACAGCTGTTGCGAAATATATTGAGGGCAAGCAGAATTTCAACCACAAGCCTAATGCATGGATAGCAGCAGCAAGGCAGGAATCATTGAATGAAGGCAGCTTTGAAGAGTGATTAAATGGATACAATAAAAAAGCTGAGAATGATTTTTCTCGAACCTACATCATTTTTCAGGCAGGTGAAGAATGAGAAGGGATACCTTCCAATATTATTATATTTCTTTGCGGCTTATATTTTATCATCTCTGGTGAGCTTCATATTTGACTTCGGTGATTTTAAGGCTAATATGATGAAGACTGCTCCATTCATCCCGATAACTGCATTTTTTCTGATTTTATTTGTTTTGATAATAGCTTTTGCAGCGCCATTCATAGGAGCAGGAATATCCCATCTTGGGATAATGATAGTTGGCGGTGCCGGAAAATTCTTCGATACTTTCAAAGCATCCACATACGCTTCTGTGCTATCGCCATTTTACGCGATAATCCTTGAAATCATAGGCTATTTTAACCCGTTCAACCTGAAAAACCCCGTATGGCCGGATTTTTTTAATGTATACACCTTCCTCTGGATCATTATTGCGATAATTTCAACAGTGCACATATTCTATGTAGAGTGCACGGGCCTTTCACAATACCACAAGATATCAAAGACAAGGGCGCTTGTGGCCATCCTGATAATACCAATCATCTTATTTATAATTCTTATAATAGGCATTCTTCTTTTCGCTTTTGCTCTCCTATAAATGGAAATGCAGTATGGTGCCTACCTTTTATTCCAAGACACATATAAAATAATCCTTAGAATGAATCAGAAAATGGCTTCTGATAATTACTCTATAATTATAGCAATGAACCTAAAGTATAGCCTAACGTTTGTCCTGCAAATACTCCAGCATCATCTTGGACTAATTTAGCAAATGTTTTTTTATCATCTCTTAATTTATCAACTACATCCATTGTTGTTGTAAATAATACTCCATATAATATAGGGTGAATTGCAGGACCAAAACCAACATATTTTTGTACCGCTCCCCCCAGAAATCCTATAGTTAGTCCAATTACTCCCTGACGAATATTTTCAGCTGAGATTTCCCTCCAATTATGCCTGCTTTTATATTTTCCCTCCTCAATAATTTTAAGAAGGACATCTGGGTTTAACCCTCTTTCTTCTGCAACTTTGGTTAAATCCTGATATGTTGCAGCAGAGTCGTAATCTATATCAATTTCAGAATATCTATCCTTTTCTCTTCTCACAGCTAATTTCAGTATCCTTCTTACATCTCTATCATTAAATCTCAAATCGTCTAATTGCATTCCATTACCCCTAAAATATTATATTTAACTATTAGCTAAGAGATTACACTTTATCAATCTTTCGATGATAAGTCATAAACATAAGAAAAGTTATTAAGTCCTCACACTACGTTATTAATATGTACAAAATTTATCATTTCAAGTCCTTAACCTCAACCCAGGACAAGGCGAGGGAATTGGCCAAAAAAGGAGTTGACAATGCAATTATTCTGGCAGATATGCAAACAAAGGGAAGAGGAAGGTTCCAAAGGAAATGGCATTCTGATAAGGATGGACTGTGGATGTCAATTTTGTTGAAGCCTAAAAATATACAGAACATCCAATATCTTACTTTTGCCGCGGCAGTTTCAGTCGTTAAATCAATAAAAAAAATAACCAAGATAAACACCAATATCAAATGGCCAAATGACGTGCATCACAAAGGGAAGAAATTATGCGGAATTCTCACTGAAAATGTTTTCGGAAAGGAGAATTATGTTATTGTAGGGATAGGATTGAATGTCAACCAGAATAAATTTCCTTCTGATATCAGAAACATAGCGACTTCAATAAAAATAATAAACAATAAAAAAATAAGCATCAAGGATTTGGCAAATAATATAACCGATGAATTCCTCAAAACCTACGAAAACCATTACAATAAAAATCAATTAAACAATATAACGAAAGAATGGAAGAAATATTGTGATACTATAGGCAAAAAAATATCAGTTGTAACGAAAAACGGGATATTAAGAGGCAAGGCTATGGGCGTTGATGAAAACTGCAGCCTTTTATTGAAGCTGGATAACGGAAAAATAATAAAAGTAATTGAGGGGGACATCAAAGTAAGATATTAGCCAATCTTCAGTTTCATCCTTATGCCTTTCGGTATTTCTATCGATTTCATCTTCTTTGCGTCTATAAAAACGTTTACAGTGTATCCTGATGCCAAAACTTTGCCATCTTTTTTTCTGACAACCATATTTTCAAATTTCACGCTTTTGTTTTTTATCTCCTTTATTCCTGTTTCAACCACAACCACATCATCATATCTTGCCGGTTTGTGATAATTGCAGTGGGCTTCTACAACAGGAATAAGAATCCCTTTCTTGTGCAATGCATTATAGTCAATATCGAGGCTCCTCAACAACTCGCGCCTTCCGGCCTCGAACCACCTTAGGTAGTTGGCGTAATAGACTACGCCTCCTGCATCGGTGTCAGCGTAGATTACCCTATGCTCTGTTTTGTGCATAATGACAGGATAATAAGGTTATATAAAATCGTTTCCACAATGTTTAAAAGAAGAGGCAAATTACCTAGCTTATGGGCATAATAAGCAACATACCGATTCTTAAGAAGATAATAGACATAGGATATGCGATGCTCATTGTAATAATAATAAGCGCTTTGGTTGGATTGATTCTTGCGTTCCCGGTCATGTGGCTGTGGAATTATGTATTTGGAATTTATCTTGAGATAAATGTGTTCCAGGCATGGGCGCTGAATGTCCTTACAGGCATATTATTCGGGCAAAGAAATTCTAGTAAATAACATCATAATATTTTATCTATTTTTATATATCTATCAAAATTATCAGACAAATTCTTAAAATTCTTGGAAAAAGGCAAAATACCTATGACAGGAACATTGTTTATTTGATAAATTATTTTTTTATTATCTTCTTCAATTTTTCCACCCTTGAAGTAATTCATTATTATTCCGATTATTTTGATATTCTTAGATTTAAGCGCATTTATAGTTAAGCTAGTATGATTAATTGTACCAAGCCCTGCCCTTGAAACAACTAAAGCAGAAACTGACAAATCTTTGATTAAATCAAGAACTGTATACCTCCTTGTTAATGGCACTATCAATCCTCCTGCACCTTCCATCAAGATGTAATCAAATTTTTTTGATATTTCCTTGTAATGTTTTTTTATTATATCAGCATCAACTTTTTTGTTTTCCAACTCAGCAGCCAAATGAGGCGAAGAAGCAAATTTAAAGCTATAATCATTAAACAAGCAACTTTCAGAAATTCCGCTTATATTCCTAACAAGCGCCAAATCAGGAGATTTTATTTTTCCTTTTAATAAATCCCCGCACTGCACCGGCTTGTAAACAGCCACTTTTTTACCTTTTCTAATTAAGGAAGCAGCTATGCAGGCAGTAATCAGAGTCTTACCAACATCAGTGTCTGTTCCGGTTATAAAAATAGTTTTGCCCATTATCTTACAACCATCGGCATGAATTCTGTCGAGCCGAACACGCCATAGATTTTGTTTTCTTTAAGCCAGATTGCCCTTTTCAAATAACCAAGCGCAGGCCCCAGAACATTAGATGCCATTGTAGTTTCATCACCAAGCATGAATTTATGCGAGCTTGTTTTGCCGTCAAATGTTTTTCCTGTTAGAGTCATTGTAGTTGTAACGGGCTTTTTTGCATGCCTTGTGTCCATAACCCCGCCAACACTTACTTGGTTTAATCTATCTACAACACCTATTTTTTTTAGTAAAATATCATCTGCATGCTCCATGTTGTGAAATTTTAAAATCCCGTTTGTTTTGTCAAGCAATGCTTCTACTTCTTCATCAGTCATTGACTTTGCTTTTTTTATCGTGTAGCCCGGCAAATGAGCAATATCTTCCCTTATGGTCCCTTTATACTCCTCCCAATTTGCAATGCCAACCCCCCAAAATATATCAACATTATCAACTTTGATGAATGATTGTGCTGCAAGCACAGCAGCTGCAGTCAGCAATCCGGGAGTTGCGCCTGTCCCGGTTATGTATGTTGATTTAGTTTTCTTGAAAAAAGTATGCATTTCAAACATTATCTTCATTGCCTGCGTCCTTTTTAGCGGGTCAGAAAAAGCGCCTTGATAACCGTTTTTCAGGAACCTTTTTGCAACAGAAGGGATAAATTCATTCGGGAGATTTGGCAGAGTGATGAGAATTCCCTCAATAACATTTGATTTTTTGATTATCTCGCCTATTGCATCGCTTGAAGATTTGCCTATTTTTGCAACAGACTCGTTTTTGCCTAAGGAGTATATCTTCCTCGGCTTTATACCTTTCTCGTCTATAGCATAACCGCGCTTATCACAAGTTGCCACAATCTTTACTTCTTTTTTCTTTTCTATAATTCTGGCGGCAGCTTTTCCAATTCCGCCTGCGCCTAAAATAGCTATGTTCATCAAACCACCTTTTAGGGGAAAGTTTATTAAGATTTAAATATGTAGCGGTTGTTATGAATATAAATCAAAAACTAAAAGAGCTTAAAAGAAAAAATCTTTTTAGGGAGTTCAGGACAATCAATAGTGCATGCAGTGATGTAGTAAAATTCAGAAACAAAGAGTACTTAATGCTGGCCTCTAACAATTATTTTGGCCTTAACACACATCCCAAAGTCATTTCTGCGGCTAAAAAAGCAATAGATAAATACGGCACTGGAAACACAGCATCAAGGCTAATTGTTAACCTGTATTTGCATGAGAAGCTTGAGAAAGAGCTTGCAAAATACAAGAAATGTGAAGCTGCTTTATTGTATTCCAGCGGCTTTGCAGCCAATGTCGGAATCATAAGTAGCATTGCAGGCAAAGGAGACATAATTCTGAGCGACGAGCTTAATCACGCAAGCATAATCGATGGCTGCAGGCTGAGCAGGGCGGAAATTATTGTATATAAGCATTGCGATATTGTGGATTTAGAATCGAAATTATCTAAAATCAAAAAATTCAATAAAAAAAGAAAAATTCTTGTTGTTACAGACAGCGTTTTTAGCATGCACGGTGATATTGCGCCATTAAGAGGCATTCTAAATTTGAAGAGGAAATTTTCTTTTTTATTCATGGTTGATGACGCGCATGCAACAGGCATTCTAGATACAAATTTTGATGGCATAGATATGCACATGGGAACTCTTTCAAAGGCATTGGGCTCTGAAGGGGGCTTTGTGGCTGCAGACAAAAAAATAATTGACTATCTAAGGAATACTTCGAGGCCTTTTATGTATTCCACCGGATTGTCTCCGTCAAGCACAGGAGCAGCATTAGCGGCATTGGAAATAGCCAAGAAAGATAAAAAACCGAGGGAAAAATTATTCTATAATGCAACATATCTTAGAGATAACCTGAGAAAAATTGGCTTTAATGCAGGAGGAGAACTGCAGATAATTCCTGTTTTTATTGGAAATAACAAAAAAGTAATGCAGTTCCAAAAATTGCTGGAACAAGGCAGAATTTTTGTTACGGGAATAAGGCCTCCTACAGTTCCTGATGCGATGCTAAGGATTTCTGTCAGCGCAATGCATAAAAAAGAGCAGCTTGATAGGGCATTGAAGGCGTTTGAAACGATTGGAAAGAAACTTAAAATCATAACCCAAAACTGCCGTGTGGCATGATTATCTGTTTTTTCTGACTATCACATAGGCTTTCTTGCCAATATACTTCTTAGAAGCAATAACCATTGCTCCATTGCCAAGCGGCTTTACAACTCCCTCAATTA
>Ga0105164_10001074_pt1 | contig 17747 bp, 16 predicted proteins | sample VDWuncwatermetaG_FD_89674 | JGI IMG/M metagenome (GOLD analysis project Ga0105164, IMG submission 89674) | Wastewater microbial communities from Netherlands to study Microbial Dark Matter (Phase II) - VDW unchlorinated drinking water | ecosystem: Environmental > Aquatic > Freshwater > Drinking...
ATCTGTAACTTTAGTTTCTGCATTTACATCTCTTTTAGATATGGCTCGCGAACATTATCCATTAATTCCAGCCAATGCTGTTAGAAACGATCTTTTAAATTCTAGAGAATTAATAAAAAAAATAACTTGTCCAGTATTTATAGTTCAGGGTGATAAAGATAGTATTGTTATGCCTAGCCATGCTTATAATCTATATGAAGCAGCCTCTGAACCTAAAAAGATTTTAATCTTGAGAGGTGCTGGACATAATGATTTAGTGCCTTTTTATAATGAAAAATACTATGAAAATTTAAAAGAATTGGTTTTATAGAACAATTAGGTATTACGAAAGAGCATGCTTGAAATTAAGATTTCTAATTGATAGTATTTATCCAATTAATTTAAGAAGGTTATATGATTTTATCTATTTCTGTTAGTACTGCTCAAAGTAGATTTTTACCACAAATTCCAATGAAATCGGTGAGATCATTGTTAGGAAGCAGAGCTATTTCAATGATTGCTACTCTGTTTGGGCATGCTATTCATCCCTTAGATGCAGCAGTAATTAGTACAAATTTTTTTAAACAGATTTCAGATAAAATTGGTGATGCTTCTATACTTAATACAAGAGCAATTCAGGAAGTAAATTTCCCGACTTCTGATGGAAGACTTTTACATGGTTACTATATTCCTGCTGAAATGCCAACTAAAAATGTAACTATGTTTTGCCATGGAAGAAGTGGTGATGTAAATTATTGGTGTCCTTCAATGCTTGCATTACAAAAGGGCTTGCAGGAGCATGAAAAAAATACAAACTTATTTATGTTTGACTATAGAGGTTATGGAAAAAGTGAAGGAAATAGACCTACTAGATTAACAGCACCTAAAGATGCATATGCTGCTTGGTGTTTTTTAAGAGCAGCTAGCTTTAAGCCTGAAAATATTCACGTAGTTGGGCACTCTACAGGATCTGCAGTAGCTCAAAAACTGGTTATATTGCTCTCACATTATAGAGGTGAAAACCCTGCTTCTTTAACATTGGCTTCTTCATTTTTATCCCCAAGAGCAGCTACTCTGTCTACAAAACCAGATATATCTAGTTTTAAATTATGGCTAGTCGGTGAAAAGATTTTAAATCCTGAAGTAATGATTTCACAAATAGATCCTAATATTCCTGTTACTTTTCTCCATGGAGAATCTGATGAATATTTTAGATCACATCATTCTCAGGATTTGTTTAATTTATCTAAATCACATGATAGGGCTATGTTTTTAACTCATTCAAAACACATTGATATATTTCAAAATCTAAGTAAAGAAACACTTCTAAGACTTACTGGATTATTCAATCAACAGAGCTAACTTCTTATTTATTATTACTTCAGGTCTATCAAGCTCTTCTTTAAAGTGATATCCAAAACCTACATCGCTAAATTGAATCTTTCCCATTTTTTCTTTATTGGTTAAAGTTATGGGCATGTTGATTTCAAGATTTGATAGCTTGAAAGAAAATACTGGAGTATGTCCAATAATTTGATAAACATTTGGAATGTCTATATCATCTAGGTTTGTGGGATAAATCTTAAGTGCAGAGATGCCTGTTCTTCTCCATATAAAAGAAGTATTTATATCGTTTTTCTTAGAGTACATATTAAATAAAGGATCATCTGTAAATGACTTCATCATTAGTTTCCAGTCAATTCTATTTGTCTTTTTGAATTCAATAAACATATCATATGCAAACTTTCCATGTTCTTTTAATCTTTCGTTTAATGTGTGAGCAAAAGTATAAACATCACTATTTTTTTCTAATCCAAGTTCTATAAAATCATCATTAATTGCAAAGCTGTGAATATATAAAATAGGGAAGTCTTGTAATTTATCATCTGCTACGTAAGCAGCTAATATATTTCCCTCAGCAATATTTTTTAATAAGCTTTCTGTAACTTGATAATTATTATTTATATCAATTACTGAATCCTGCGCTGGGAAAATCAAAGGGTATCCATTTGGATCTCTTTCAAAGAAAGCCATTTCATGGTTTCCTATTAATCTATAGACCTTTACGTCATTTTCAATTTGTTTATTTACCCAAAAATCAACACAGTCACTATTTTGTCCTCTATCGTAAAAATCTCCTAGAAAAATATAATCATGTGTCTTTTTTAGATTTAAGTCACTATCTAAGAGTCCATGTCTATATAGAGTAGTTATCATGTGAACTATATCTCCATGAATATCAGGGATATACACAGTTTCTCCATTTAAAAAAGATAAGTGGGCATCTTTTTTTATAGTCTTTAAGTGCTCTTTGAGTTTTTCAATTAACTTATTTGTTTTTTCTTCAATTAAAACGCTATCTGCATACTGCATTTTCCCAGCAGATTGAAATGTCTTTTTTGATTGTTTAAGAGATTGAGTCATAGTGGCTTATATGTGCCAGATATATTATTTATATCTTATCATGTATGGGCCCTATTAGACTTGATAAATCAAGCCTCTACTCCTTTGGTGAATCAAGTCCCTACGATCTCTTTGATTACGTTCTGGGCTATGACTATTCTTTGAATTTCTGATGTACCTTCGTAAATCTCAGTAATTTTTGCATCTCTTAAAAATCTTTCTGCATCATATTCTGTAGTATAGCCGTAGCCACCTAAAATCTGAAGTGCTTTATTTGCAGCCTTTGAAGCCAATTCACTACAAAAAAGTTTTGCTTCTGCTGCTGTCTTTGTAAATTTTTCACCTGTGTCATGTAAGTTTGCTGCCTGATAAGTTAATAATCTTCCTACTTCTATTTCAGTAGCCATTTCAGTCAGCATAAATTGAATAGCCTGAAAATCTGAAATCTTTTTTCCAAAAGCTTCTCTATGTTTTGCATATGAAGATGCTAAATCAAAACAAGCCTGTGCTATTCCTAATGCTTGAGATGCTATTCCAATTCTTCCACCATCGAGCGTAACCATGGCGATTTTAAAACCTTCTCCAGTACTCCCCAGTAAATTTTCTTTAGGTACTTTTACATTATCTAGAATTACCTGACATGTAGAACTAGCTCTGATTCCTAATTTATCTTCTAACTTACCGAACGAAACCCCAGCTATATTTTTTTCTATAATAAAGGCACTTACGCCCTTGTGTTTTGGTAAGGACGTTGCATGCAACGTCTCTACGGGTGTGGATTGTGCCAGAACTACATACACCTCTGCTTCTTTTCCATTTGTAATCCAGGCTTTTGTACCATTTAATAAATAGTGATCACCTTTATCTTCAGCTTTTGTAAGCATAGCCTGAGCATCAGATCCATTTCCTGGTTCTGATAAACAAAATGCTCCTAAAAATTCACCCTTAGCTAATTTTTTTAAATATTTTTCTTTTATAAAATCAGAACCAAAAATATTGATAGGGATTGAACAAAGAGATAAATGCGCAGCAAGTATTACACTAGTCGTGGCACAAACTCTGGCTATTTCTTCTATGACTATAGAGTAAGAAACATAGTCCATTCCCCCTCCGCCATATTTTTCAGGTAAAGTCAGTCCTGTCATTTCAAGCTGTGATAGTAGTTCAAAATTTTCTCTGGGAAATCTATGTGTCTTATCTATTTCTCTAGCTTTTTCTTTAAAGTTTTCTTCTGCTACATCACGTATTGTTTTTCTTAAGAGTTCTTGATCTTCAGTGAGTTTAAAGGTTTGAATGTCTTTTTCTAATACTTTTTCCATATTGAAGAGACACCGTTATATGAACCTTTCTTTTAGATCACTAGTACTATAAATATCTTCTCTTTCATCATTTAAAAAATCAAAAGCTTTGTCATTTTCTACTAGTTTCATTAAACCTACAGTTTCAGAGACATCAATATTTTCCTTAATATCTTCACTGATAACAATGATTTCTACATTTTCACCCTCATTTAAATTTAATGGATTTATGGGTTTTAAGAAGCCATTTTCAAATCTTGCTTTCACTTTAAATTTTCTACTCATACCTTTATTATACAGTAAAAGGTTATTACTTATCAACCCTTAGTCTTCTTAATAACTTCTTTTGCTGCTTCTGCAATCTTTTCTTTAGATAAACCGTAATGAATTAAAAGCTCATCGCCTTTTCCACTTTGACCGAATGTGTCCATTACACCAATTTTCTTAAGTGGTGATGGTAATTCTTCCGATAAGATTCCTGCTATAGCATCACCTAATCCAGCAATCACATTATGTTCTTCACAAGTTACTGCACAACCTGTTTTTCTAACTGAAGCTAAAATGGTTTCTTTGTCGAGTGGTTTAATGGTGGAAACATTTATAATTTCTGCACTGATTCCTTCTTTTTGAAGAAGCTCTTGTGCCCATAATGCACGGCTGACCATAACTCCACATGCAAAAATAGATACATCAATTCCAGGTTTAATAACCTGTGCTTTTCCTATTTCAAACTTATAATCTTTTTCATCAAATAATACAGGGACATTAGATCTGCCCAATCTCATATAAACTGGTCCAACAAACTTTGCGATTTCAAAAGTAGCAAGCTTTGCTTCTGTAGCATCAGCAGGGACAATAACTGTCATTCCTGGAATTACCCTCATGATTGCAAGATCTTCAATGATTTGATGTGATGCACCGTCTTCTCCTACTGTTAATCCAGCATGAGTAGCACATATTTTTACATTAAATTTATTATGGCAAACAGCGTTACGAACAAACTCCCATGCACGCCCTGCTGCAAACATAGCAAAGCTAGACGCAAAAGGGATTTTACCGCATGTAGAAAGTCCTGCTGCTACACCGATCATATTTTGTTCAGCTATTCCCATATTGAAAAATCTATCTGGAAATTCTTTAGCAAAAAACTTAGTCTGTGTAGATCCGCATAAGTCAGCATCTAAAACTACTACATTAGGATTTTCTTTTCCGAGCTCAGCAAGTGCTTTTCCATAAGCTACTCTGGTAGCAATCATTTCTTTAGATTCAACTACTGTTGCTCCCATTAGACTAGCTCCTTAAGTGCTTTAGCAAGTTCTTCATCGTTTGGTGCGACTCCATGCCATTTGACTTGGTCTTCCATAAATGAAACGCCTTTTCCTTTAATAGTGTGAGCAATAATTACACAAGGTTTATTTTCTTTTTGTCCGATTTCTTGTGTCTTTAAAATGGCGTCATAGATCTCGTTTAAATTATGTCCATCTACTTCCTGAACATGCCAGTTAAATGCCTCATATTTTTTCCCAATAGGTTCTAATGCCATAGTTTCTTCTGTCCAGCCGTCTAGCTGGATTCTGTTTCTATCTACAATAGCAGTTAAATTTCCTAAGTGATAATGTCCTGCTGACATAATAGCTTCCCAGGATGAACCTTCCTGAAGCTCGCCATCACTTTGAAGTAAGTAAATCCTATTTTTAAATTTGTTTAATCTGGATCCGAGTGCAGCACCGACAGCAAAAGTAGAACCTTGTCCGAGCGATCCTGTAGAAGTTTCTACTCCAGGTACACGAAGTCTGTCTGTGTGACCTTGATATGGAGAACCTAATTGTCTAAAAGTAAGTAAATCATCACCTTTAAAATATCCAGCTTTTGCAAGAATAGAATAAACAAGTGGTGTTGCATGTCCTTTGCTAACTACAAGCCTGTCTCTGTCTGGTTTTTCAGGATTCTTAGGATCGTAATTCATCACTGCAAAATATAAAACAGCAGCAATTTCACATGCTGACATTGATCCGCCAGGGTGGCCTGAAGCCTGAGCATTTACCATTTTAAGGATGGTTTTCCGGAGATCTTTACAGATTTCTGTGAGTTCTTTATGTTTTTTCTCTGTGAGTGGCATGAGATAAATAATTCTAGCGCAATTGTCATTCCCGCGAAAGCGGGAATCTACAATGGTAATTCTTTAATATTTAGTTCTGGATTCCCAATCAAGTTGGGAATGACATAATACATTCAGTCCCAGTTCTTTAACTTCATAACGTCACGCACTTTATGCAAGGTTTCTTTTACGGTTTTTCTTGCTCTTTTATTTCCTATATCTAGTATTTCAAGAATTTCTTTTTCATTTTTCAAAGATTGTCTTTTTTCTCTGATTGACTTGAAATAATCATTCATGATATTTGCTAATCTGGTTTTACAGTCCATACATCCTATAGCAGCAGAGTGACACTCTTTTTTTACAGTCTCTAAAGTATTTTTATCTGCAAAAATCTCATAGTGTTTATATGCTACCTGACAATTTTCTACATTTCCTGGATCTGTTTTTTTCATCCTGGCAGGATCAGTAATCATTTGTTTTACTTTTTTCAATGTCTCTTCAGGACTGTCTTCCATCTTTATGTCATTTCCATAAGACTTACTCATTTTTCTGCCGTCCACTCCAGGAACCGATGGTGTTTCAGTAAGTAAATGCTGTGGCTCAGGAAATAAATCTGTTTTATAAATATGGTTAAATCTTCTGGCAATATCTCTGCTCATTTCTAAATGTGCTACTTGATCTTTTCCTACTGGAACAGATTCACCGAGTACACTTAAAATATCAGCTGTTTGTAAAACTGGATAACCAAGAAGTCCATAGGTGATTTCTTCTTTTGCTTTTTCTTCATCTTCAGCAAGAAGTCTAACCATTTCTTTCAATGTAGGATCTCTCTCCACCCAGTTTTGGAATGTAACCATTGAAAGTAAAAGATGTAATTCTGCTACTTCAGGAATAGCTGATTGAACATAGAGAGTGCATTTGTTTGGATCGATATCAGAAGCTAAAATGTCTTTTGCTACTTCTATTGTGTTTTGATTTAATTCATGAGTGTCTTTATATTTAGTAGTAAGTGTATGCCAGTCAGCTATGAAATAAAAACATTCATGCTCGTTTTGTAATTTTTTCCAGTTTCTAAGTACACCTAAATAATGTCCGATGTGGAGTGAACCTGTAGGTCTTATGCCTGAGAGTAATCTTTTTTTAGCCACGGAATTTATTATATCGTAACAACGTCATTGCGAGGAGTGTAACGACGAAGCAATCTCACAATCGTCACACGTTAATAGATTGCCACGCCTCATTTCATTCGGCTCGCAATGACGAGTCTCTTACGATATAATTGCTTTATGCCAGAAAATAAAAAACTAAAAGTAGCAGTTATTCAAATGACTAGCGGTTCTGATAAAGAAAAGAACATAGAATCAGCTATTAAACTAATAAATTATGGTGTAAAAAAGGGAGCAGAATTCATTGCTCTTCCTGAAGTCTTTAATTTTAGAGGACATTTAGATGAAGCAGCAAAAGCTGCAGAAGAAATTCCTGGACCTTCTACTGATAAGCTTTCAAAGTTAGCTAAAGAAAATAAAGTTTGGATTTTAATTGGCAGCATGATGGAAATAATTCGAGCTGAGAGCCGAGAAGTGCGAACTGAGAAAAAAAATCACAGCTCCCGGCTCGCAGCTCTCAGCTCGAAACCATATAACACGTCAGTTCTCATAGATGAAAAAGGAAAAATCGTTGCTAAATACAGTAAGATGCATTTGTTTGATATTAAGTTAAAAGGAAAAGAAATATTAGAATCCAGTAGAAATCAAGCTGGTGAAAAACCTTGTTTAACAGAAGTTCATGGTATAAAAACTGCTCTTAGTATTTGTTATGATTTACGATTCCCAGAATTGTTTAGAGATCATTCAGAAAAAGGTGCAGAAATGATTTGTGTACCATCTTCATTTACAAAAGTTACGGGTGAGGCTCATTGGGAAACATTGCTTAGAGCTAGAGCTATTGAAAACCAATGTTTTGTTCTAGCCCCGAACCAGGCAGGAATAGGATCTGGCGGAGTGAAAACTTATGGTCACAGTATGATTATCGATCCATGGGGAAAAATCTTAGCTGAAGCACCAGATACAGGTGAAGCAGTAATTACTAGTGATTTAGATTTTACTTACTTGAAAAAAATTAGAGAGAACTTGCCTTGTTTAAAACATAGGAAGATGTGATTTTGGTCAAGACGTCGTTTACAACGTCTCTACGTTAATATCGTCTCTTGTTTATTTGCACCAAATAATGTGCTTACTTCTTTATTTTGAATAATGGCCATCATTAAAATATCTCCACCTGGATAGCCGTAATATCCGTCGATTAAAAAACCATTGTCATGAATTTGATCTTGTAAAACTTTTGGCTTTATTTTTTGAACTGAATTATCTATTTCTTCTTTCTTGAAACCCGAAAACATTTTTTCAATAAATCCAATTTCTGTATTTGCTGAAACAATTAACATCCCTGTGGGAAGAAGAAGGCGGCGTACTTCTTTATAGAAAGATGCCGTGTCGTAGGGGGTAGAGCCGTTGTATACAACGGCTCTACCGGAAATTAACGAATAATCTATCACTATGCGTGTAAATGTATTATCTTTTAAATCTTCTGTTGAAGGTGAAATTGAAATCGAATTATTTTCTTTTATTTGATCAGTAAATTCTTCTCCCCATTCCCCTATGATAAGAATGGATTGTCCTTTACCAATGGCTTTTAATATTCTTTTTTTAATTTTTTCTGGTTTTGTGATCATTCTTTTTCCAAATTTTCAATTCTAAAATGTAGGAGTTCCCCATAAGCCGGGTCCTGTTTATGCAGTCATCTATCTAGGAGTAATGTCACCATTACCCTCAAGCGATGTCGGCAGAATTGAGCAGCGGGCCGCTGTTTATCAATCCTATACCTTAATCTTGCACCTTTAGTGGGGTTTACCAGGATTACAGTCACCTGTAAAACTAGTGAGCTCTTACCTCACTGTTGCATCCTTACTGTACATCCCGAAGGATGTATTAGCGGTGTACTTTTCTGTGGCACTTTCCTCACGCTCACGCGCACTTCGCATTACGAAGCGACCAGCCCTATGGTGCCCGGACTTTCCTCATCTCATAAAAATTACCAGTAAACTGGCATATTTTTTTATAAAACGTAACTGCTTGTGGAACTCCCATAAAGAATTATAGATGGTTAAAATTAAGGGTTAAGGCGTTTTAATTTGTAAATCTTTTAATTATATCTAAAAAATAACTATATCTGATGAATATATTCTTGAATTTTAATTCAAGATTTAAGGTTCCTAAAAAAATATAATTCTAAAGTAATGTTATAAAAAAATGAATCCACTAGGAGATTTAGATATTTACTTGAAAAGACATTTGTTCCTGGTGTGTTCCTTTGTAAAATTTACGTTACATTATTTATACTATGTTAAAAAGTTTCTTTATATGCCTATAATGTCCCTGTTGCCCTTATTAGGGTTGGATCAATATATTTATGGAGGTTCTAGTGAAGAAATTTTTTTCATGTTTAGTACTTTTTTCATTTGTACTAAATAATAGCTTAATTATCTCTCCTGTATTTGCAAAAAAAGCAGGATCGTCAGGATTATCTATTAAAGCTTCAGATGGAAGTAATATTGTATATGGTAGCGTACTCGCTCCAAGAAATAACAGATTAAGAATTAAACTAACAGGTTCATTACTAACTGCTATTAGAGAAGATGGAATTGATAGTGCACAAATCACAATTACAAAAATTGCTTCTGCAGAAGGTGAAACTAGTAGTATTTATTCAATATCCTCAGATGATGTAGATCTTTTAGGTAGAAATTTAATTCTCGATGTAGTTCCTTGTACTGATGCTTCTGGTGCTACGGTTACAGCAGGTGCATTAGCAGCAGGAACTTATACTTTAACTATTTCAGCTGGTGATATAAGTGCTTCTGGAGCCTTTGAATTTAAACCTCCAGCAGTTGTAGTCGGTACAGTAGATCCTGGTGATGATGGAAGCTGTAGCGGTGGTACAAATAGTATTAATTCTGTTTCAGGTAGTGCGATAGGACAGCTTGTTGCCCTTTCAAGTAATTGTACTTATTTTAATGAAGTGTTAGCACCCAGAGTATCATCTTCTACGAGTGGAATGTCTGGAATGAGTGGAATGTCTGGAATGAGTGGCAAAAATAGATTCCAAGTTGATGCAGGATCTGACGATACCAGTGGTGATGGTGCTACTGATGAGACCAGCGGTGACGGTACTGTTGCTGATGACTCTTCCTTTACTTATGAAGATCCAATCTTAGGTGAAACAGATAATGCTGTTTCTACAAATACAGTTGAAGTTACTAATGAAACTACTGGAGAAACACAGGTAGAAGAAATAAGTGCTCCAATTGTACTCTCTGATGATGAAAATTCAGCACCTGCTGATCAAGGTACTGATGCAGCCTATGAAGCAGTATTAGATCTAGTCGTAGGAGATCAAAATGATGATGGTGTTACTAATGAAGAAGATATACAAGAATTAGCTGATAGTCCAGAAGGCGAGGAAGTTCTTGCTCAGCTAGAACAAGCACTTGATGACTCAACAGTAACTGAAGAAATTACAGAAGATGGAAGTGCTGGTGAAGTCTCAGGTGAGGCATTTGAACCAGCTTCTGACTGTGGCGATAAGATTAAGAGTGTAGTTGGTGAAGTTGATCCAGGATCAGCTACTGACTCTGATCTTAAAACCATTGGTGAAAAATTGATTCCAGAGATTTTAACTGGAAGTTTAATTAGCTGTGTACCACCTTTTGTTAAAGATTTCATTCCTAATTTCTTTAAAGATCTTTGTGGTAGTAGTGATGCACGTTGTGATGAAGGGTTAATTGCTTTTGCTAAAAAATTCTTATTTAATGTAGGAAGACAAAACGACCAAGGTGGACCAGATCCAAAAGAAATTTGTAATAAATTAAGAACTTTCAAACCATGTAAAGGAGTTGGATGTCCTCCTCCACCATGTTTCCCAGATCAAATCAAGGCACTTTTAAAAGAAGCATGTCCTGATGTTCTTGCATTAATTCCAGATTCAAAATGTGAAATCCCACCTCCAGTATGTAACATTCAGCCAAGAGGTCCTAGAGGCGGACAACCTCCAGTAGGCGGGACTAGTGGAAGTATTCAGCCATCACCTCCAGGTGGAACAAGTGGTTCTCCTCAGCCAATTAGAATGGCACAAACAGCTTCTGGTCAACCTCCAGCAGGTGGATCAAGCGGTAACTGTACTCCAGAAAAAATAGAAGCTTGTAAAGCATCTTTTGAATCTTTACCAGTTTGTGTTGCAGGTGAACAACCAATATTCAATCAAGACACTTGTTGTCCTTCATGTAGACCTCCCTCTGGTACTCCACCAACAGGTGGATCAAATGGTCAACCTCCACAAGGCGGCGACCAATGTATGGATGCAAGAGGACCTCAGCAACCTAGTATTTGTAAACCATGTAAAGTCGGTTCACAAAAAGGTACACCACAAGGATGTTTTGGACCAGAACTTAGGCAGCTTCCTGAATGCATTCTTCCTACCGTCGAATGTGTTAGCTTTGATGTACTAGGACTAGAAAATAAATCAAATGGAATAAATGATGGTGTTTGTGTGTTTACTGATGGTATGGGAAATCCAGAACCACCAAAAGATCCAAATACTTGTAGACCACTTCCACAGCCTGACATTAGAAAACAATGTGGTGGATTTACACCTCCTCCAACATGCGGTATTTCTGAAGCAGGAATAGAAGAAGGTTTCGACATCCGTTGTTGTGGCGGTCCTGGTGGTCCTGGCGGTCCTGGTGGTCCTGGCGGTCCTGGTGGTCCTGGTGGTCCTGGTGGTCCTGGCGGTCCTGGCGGCCCTGGTGGTCCTGGCGGTCCACTTACTACAAACATGGTAAACATGTCTAATCGTTTCCAAGCAACCTCTACTTCAAGTGGAGATCTTTGTGCTGGTAAAACATGTGACGATGGTAATTCATGTACCATTGACGGCTGTGATCCAGCTGTTGGTTGTATAAGTAAGCCAGATCCAGCATGCAATACTTCAAGTACATCTTCTACAAGTGGAACACCTACTGATGCTTGTGCTGGTAAAACATGTGATGACGGTAATTCATGTACGATAGATGGCTGTGATCCAGCTATTGGTTGTATAAGTAAGCCAGATCCAGCATGTAATACATCAAGTACATCTTCTACTAGTGGGCAACCACCATGTGATCCAGCAAGTGAAAACTGTTCTCCACCAACAGATGGAACAAGCGGGCAACCACCAGAAGGAGACTTCGTAGATTGTCTACAAAACCCAACAGATCCAAGATGTAAGAGAGGCAGCGGTAAACCTCCTATTGAGTTCTGTATTCGTGGAAAACTCTGCTCTAATCTTGATAACTTTGACAACCCAGATTTTGGTAAGCCAAAAGCTGAAGTCTTACAACAAATAATTGAAGAGTGTAAGAAACAAGGTGATCAAGGTGGAACAAGCGGACAACCTCCAACAGGTGGAATGGGCGGACAACCTCCAACAGGTGGAATGGGTGGACAACCTCCTAATTCAGCCTGTGTTGAAGGATGTAAGTCTGAGTGTGGTACTGATAGAGCTTGTGCAGAAAGCTGTATCAGGGAAAACTGTAAACCACCAACAGGTGGAACAAGCGGTCAACCTCCAACAGGCGGAACCAGTGGTTGTACTGAAGAAAAAGTAAGAGCTTGTATAGAAACTACACCAGCTTGTGCTCCTGGTGAAAACCCTGCAAAAATTGAAGGTAGTTGTTGCCCTTCATGTAAACCAAGTTCAGGTGGAACAGGCGGAACAAGTGGACAACCTCCATGTGATCCAGCAACAGATCCAAACTGTAAACCACCAACTGATGGTGGAACTACAGGTCCTAGTGGCTGCCCACAAGGTCAGGTGAAAGATCCAACAACTGGTCAATGTAAGCCAGCTGACGGTGGAACAGGTACTAGTGGTGGATGTCCACAAGGACAAGTAAAAGATCCAACAACTGGTCAATGTAAACCAGCTGATGGTGGAACACAACCACCTCCAGGTGGAACTGGTACAACATTCCAGTGTCCTTCAGGCACATCGTTATGTCCAAACACAAAAGATGTTTGTGTTACAGACACAACTAAATGTCCTCCTCCTCCTCAGTAGCCATCTAAAATCGTAAAATGCTTAAGACCCTTCGAAAGAGGGGTCTTTTTTTTAAGGCAGTTCACTACTTTATTCTTTGTAAATCAAAATATTTCTCTTGAAGCCAAACAGGCTTAATAAAAAGTTTTTCTTGTAATTCCGGACTCCAGTATTTTAATTTTCCTTGAGGAATACTTTTTACTTTTCTATCGATAGGACTATTTGATCCAATTAAAAATGCCCATACTGTACATGGATAACAAGGAATAACTGAAATAGCAGCATCTACATATTTAAAAGCTGCTCTCATATTTTCAAGAGCTGTTTTAAATTCTTTTTCCTGGAGAACGATAGATCCACTTTGTGAAATATAAATTCCATCTTCTTTTAAAGTCTTGCTGGCATTTTTGTAAAATTCTTTGCTAATCAATCCTGCTGCAAATCCTTCTGGATCTGTGGAGTCACATAAAATTGCATCATAATAATTCTCTTTAGCATTTTTCACATATTCTATAGCATCTTCTACTTTGATTTTTAATTTTGGGTTTTCAAGTTCTGAAGCTATTACAGGGAAATATTTTTTAGAAACATTTATAACTTCTTCATCTATTTCTACCATCTCTACTTCTTCTATACTTTTATATCTAAGTGCTTCTCTGGCTGTGCCACCATCTCCACCACCTATTACCATTACTTTTTTTGGATTTGGGTGCATGGATAATGCTATGTGACCAATAGATTCATGATAGTAAAACTCATCTTTATCGGTAGTCATTAAAATATCATCTAAAAGTAAAACCTTTCCTACTGTATCTGTTTGGAAAACATCGATTTTTTGATATTTACTTTGTCCTGTATAAAGATGCTCTTTAACTTTAAGTGCAATAGAAGCTCCTAAGTAAGTCTCATAAAACCAACCATCTTTAAACATACGTTTTCTCCTTAGCTATTTTTTGTTTACTTTTTTCAATTACATCTTTTAACCAGGTTTGAGTAGCACCTTTTTGACCTTGATAGTGACCTTTGTGTTTATATGATTTCATTACGGGTAAGTTTCTTTGAAAAACCATTTGGGCTATTGGTTGGCCATTTCTTAAAATTAGTGGGGCCTTGCCTTGATTTGTGAGTTCTACTACAGCTTCACCTTCAAATCCTGAATCAAAAAGCCCAGCAGATTCTACATAAAGTCCTACCCTAGCCCAGCTAGATTTGCCTTGTAATACTCCATGTAAAGTAGAGCCAAAACGAAAATATTCCTGTGTAGTAGCTAAAACAAAATCCCCTGGCTTTAAAGCAAACTCTTCTGCTATAAGTTCTTCAAATGACCCGTCATTAAGCTGAATAGCATAGTATTTATTTAGGTGTACATCTAAGCTATTTGGTTGTATGGCTTCATCTCTGTAATTATCTATTTTTAAAAGCCCTAATTTTAAGCAGAGCCTTAATTGCCAATCTACAAGATTTCCACTTGAAAAAAATAGAAAATAAATTGAAAAAATTGATAGGATTAAAAATAATGTTAATAAAATCATGATGAAATATTATATTTCGTAGGGTCCTTGCATGCAATGACCTTACATGATAATGCCAATTTAACCCCTTCTACTATAAGTTTATGCTCTTCTTCTAAAACCCTTGCCGCTAGTGTATCTACAGTATCATCTGGTAAGATAGGCACCTTCTTTTGACAAATTACTGGACCTTCATCAATTCCTAAAGTTACATAATGAACTGAGCAACCACTTTCTTTTTCATTATTTTTCAATACTGCTTCATGAACTTTTTTTCCATACATTCCTTTTCCGCCAAAATCAGGAAGTAATGCAGGGTGAATATTAATTATTTTATTTTCAAAAGCATTAATAAGAGTACCTGTAAGTATTTTTAAATAGCCTGCTAAAACTATTAAGTCTACGTCTTGTGTTTTTAGAATCCCTACAATTTTTTTGTCAAAGTCTTCATTAGAATTAAAATTTTTTGGATTTAAGAAAATACTTTTAATGTTATTAAGATTTGCTCTTTCAAGAGCATAAGCATCTTTTTTGTTTGATATTACAATGGCTATTTCAACATCTGTTAAATCTTTATTTTTTATAGCATCTATTATTGCTTGTAGGTTGCTCCCTGAGCCAGATGCAAGTACTGCTAATCTTTTCATTGATTTATTTGCTAACTAGTTTTTTAGTAATAGTTCTAATCACGATTTCTTTTAAAGCATATGCCGTTTTTTTTGTTGGGGTAGGTTTGAAACCTCCCCTTACATCCTTATTTGTTTTTTTCATACTCACCTCTTTGTTTTGTTAGACTTGATAAATCAAGTCTCTACCCGCGGTTTACCTTTATATAATGCCTGCTTTAAGCAAATCCTTTAAATCTACGATACCAATTACATGACTATTTTTATCTAAAACAATCAAGTCAGAGATTCTAAATTCTTCCATCAAGTTAAGAGCACTTACAGCCAAATCTTCTTCTTTTATAGTCTTTGGATTTTTATTCATCAAGTCTTTTGCTTTCATAGAGCTTAAATTGTTTTGGTGTTTGACAAGAGCTCTTCTTATATCACCATCAGTAATACTTCCTGAAAGTTTATTGTCTTCTAAAACTGTAGTAAATCCAAGTTTCTTATTATTTATTTCTTCTACTATGTCATTAAAACCAGCTTCTGGAATGACTTTTGGAATGTCAGTGTTTTTTCTCATAATGTCGGAAACTTTAATTAACTGTTTGCCTAGCGAACCACCGGGATGTGATTTAGCAAAATCTTCTTTTGTAAAGTTTTTTGCTTGCATTAAAGTAACTGCTAAAGCATCACCAAGAGCAAGAGTCGCTGTGGTGCTAGCTGTGGGAGCAAGGTTTAATGGACATGCTTCTTTTTCGATTTTTACAAATAGAGCTACATCACTGTTTCCAGAAAGTGTAGAATCTTCTTTTCCAGTTATAGAAATAAGTTTTAATCCAGAGCGTTTAATGGATGTTAAAACTTTTTTTAATTCATCCGTCTCTCCACTGAAAGAAAGTGCAAGCATTATGTCTTCTTTTCCTAGCATTCCAAAATCACCGTGGCTAAGTTCGGCTGGGTGAACAAAAAATGATGGTGAACCTGTGCTAGCAAATGTGGCTGCAATTTTACTTCCTATATGACCGGACTTTCCCATACCAGTAACTACGATTTTCCCTTTGCAATTAAGTAATAATTCAATAGCTGATTCAAAAGCTTTTGATTGATTCTTTTCAATGTCTATCATTAAGTCTTTAATAGCTTGATTTTCTATTTCTAAAACTTGTAAGCACTCTTTTAGATATTTAGATATTAATTGTGTTGTCATCGGTAATATGATAACAGGGGGCTGTATAATAAAAAAATGGTAATACGTTCAAAACAAAAGTTAAATTACTCTAATTCAAAGCCTTTTAACATAGTACTTGTAGAGCCTGAGATACCACCAAATACCGGGAATATTGCCAGGCTTTGTGCTGCTACCAGTACAAAATTACATTTAGTTCACCCTTTAGGTTTTAAGATTTCAGATAAAGAATTAAAACGTGCTGGCCTGGATTACTGGCATTTGTTGGATGTGAAAGAATATGAAAGTTGGGAAAGCTTTATTGCTACACGTCATTGCGAGGAGGCTGAGCTTGTCGAAGCCGACGAAGCAATCTCGAGAACGTTAGTAGATTGCCACGCCTCACTTCGTTCGGCTCGCAATGACGTGGGGCGTTATTGGTTTATATCTACACGCGGTGAAAAAAATATTTGGGAAGTAGAATTCATTCCAGGTGATTATTTGATTTTTGGAAGTGAGACTAGAGGGTTAAGTGAAGATATTTTAAATAATATTCCAAAAGAAAGTATAGTTTCAATTCCTATGAATGGGAAAACAAGAAGTTTAAATCTTTCAACATCTGCTGGAATTGTTTTGTATGAGGGACTTAGACAAGTTGTGACTGATAGAAAATTGGTAGAGGTCGTGCCTGTATGAGCATAGAAACACCTATTTATGATGCTCTCCAAAAGTATTTATCAAAGTCACCTATCCGTATGCATGTCCCATTTCACAACGGTATAGCAAATAATGCAGTATTTCCAAAAGGCTTATATGAGTTAGATATTTCTGAAGTTACTGGTTTTGATGTAAGTGGTGAATCTGATCCCATATTTCAATCTGAAAAAATTACTGCAGATTTTTTTAACGTAAATCATTCTTTTTATCTTGTAAATGGAGCGAGTGTAGGGCTCTTGGCTAGTATGATTGCACTTAGAAAATATGGTAAGAAAGTTGTTTTAGCCAGAAATGTTCATAAATCAGTTTTAAATGGAGTTGTTCTTGCTGGGTTAGAGCCTATTTGGTTAGAGGTAGATTTTTTAAATGAATGGGGAATCTTCTCTAAAATAAATCCAGAGAAGTTAGAAAAACTTTTAAAAGAAAATACTGATATTGCTGGATGTGTAATAGTTTCACCTACTTATGAAGGTGTGATTTCTGACGTGAAAGCTATTGCTGATATCTGTCACAGAAAAAATATTCCATTGGTAGTAGATGAAGCTCATGGAGCACATATTCCTTTTCTCGCCCCATCGCCCTGTCGCCCTGTCGCCCCATCTGACCTAATAATCCAATCCTGGCATAAGTCTCTTGGAGCTTTATCTCAAACAGCTGTTTTACATTTAGTGAATGAAAAGTATTTTAATTACATTGATATAAAACGTTCACTTGATTTAGTGTCTTCTACTAGCCCTTCTTTTTTACTTCTTTTATCACTTGAATTAACAAGAAAGCATCTTGTAGAATTTGGTACCTCATTTTTAAAAGGCTTATATATAAATTCTAATC
>Ga0105164_10001075_pt1 | contig 17733 bp, 15 predicted proteins | sample VDWuncwatermetaG_FD_89674 | JGI IMG/M metagenome (GOLD analysis project Ga0105164, IMG submission 89674) | Wastewater microbial communities from Netherlands to study Microbial Dark Matter (Phase II) - VDW unchlorinated drinking water | ecosystem: Environmental > Aquatic > Freshwater > Drinking...
CTCATCTGGCAAAACAGCAATTGCCCTCACCTCCCTTCGGAGCCAGTATTCCTCCTCACGATAGTTATCTGTACAATGATACCCCCATGTCTCTCTCTCCTCTGATTCGCTTCGGCACTTCAACGTGGGCCTATGAAGGTTGGCAAGGACAGGTTTATCGACGACCGTACCCCAAGACAACCTTTGCACGTGAATGCTTAGGCGAGTATTGCCAATACCGCTACAACGGCGAACCGCTCTTTCGCACCGTCGGCAATGATTCCACCTTCTACCGCCCACCCACGACGAACCAGCTTGGCCACTATCTCAAGCAGATTCCAGAAGACTTCGAGATGTGTTTCAAGGTCTGGGAAGAAATTACCATTCCACGTTTTGCGAATCACGTTCGCTACGGTCCCAAGGCCGGACAACCGAATCTTCGCTTTCTCGACGCAAGGCTGTTCAATGATCTGGTTCTGGCGCCATACCGTGAAACCAAATTCGAGCCGCACATGGGGCCGTTCATTTTTGAGTTTCAGAGGCACAGCCTGACCACCGACGAGTTTTGCTCACAGCTTAATCGATTCTTCAGCGAGATCCCCCAGGACTTTGACTATGCAGTCGAGATCCGCAATGCCGGCTTGCTCGGGCCGGACTATCGGAAGGTCTTAGAGAGCCACGGTGTGGCGCACGTCTACAACCACTGGTCCTACATGCCACCGTTGCTGCAACAACACACACGTATGGAAGAACGTTTCACGGCACCGTTCACGGTTGTCCGTCTGCTCACACCGCTCAACATGAGCTACGAAGCAGCCAAGAAACGAGCATCCCCCTACAACACAATCGTGGGAGAGCTGCCTCAGATGCGCAAAGAAACCGTAACCCTCATCAAGCAGGCTGTGGGAGAGAATCGCCGGGCCTATCTGCTGGTGAACAATCGATCAGAAGGGAATGCGCCGCTCACGGTGCAAACACTCGTAAGCCACCTACGCCATGAAGAATAACGGCAATGTGAGACCCATTATGTGGGACTGATGATCGCCTCTCCGTCCGGCTTGGCGTCATCGATAAAGACTCGACGGCCGTCAACTCGTAATCGGCCTTCGGCGAAGAGCTGCACGGCGCGAGGATAGACTTTGTGTTCCTGCACGAGGATTCTGGCAGCGAGAGTTTCTGGCGTATCGTCGTCCAAGATGGGCACAGCAGCTTGGATGATGATCGGACCTTCATCCACACCTTCTGTCACGAAATGCACAGTACAGCCCGCCAATTTGCAACCCCAATCGATCGCCTTCTTTTGCACATCCAATCCGGGAAATGACGGCAGGAGGGAGGGATGGATATTCATCATGTGGTTGGCATAGGCATTCACCAGCACTGCCGTGACGATTTTCATGTACCCTGCGAGTAAGACGAGTTCGACATTATGTTGCTGAAGTACTTCCAGCAATGATCGATCGTAGGCTTCACGACTGTCAGGCCGACCAACAAATGGCTTCGGATCGACGAACAGATCATTGAGCTCGTGCTTCCGTGCCCGCTCCAATGCAACTGCATCCTTTTTGTTGCTGATGACGGCGACAATCTGAGCTTGCACCTGCCCTGCTTCGATCGCATCGATGATCGCTTGCAAGTTCGAGCCTCGACCGGATGCCAGTACCGCCACCCGCAACGGAATCACTCGGCTAATCGACATACTCGACCTCCGGCTCCTCCCCGGTGGAGGCAACGATTTCGCCGATCTGCCAGCCTCGGTCTCCCAAAGCCTCGGCGCGAGCCAGCACTCCGGACACGGAATCAGGTGGGACCACGAGGATCAACCCAATGCCCATGTTGAACACCCGATACATCTCCTCACGATCGACCTGTCCCAACCGGCTCATCACCCCAAAGATCGGCGGTGCCGACCAGGCCGTCCGAGCAATCCTCGCCCGCACGCCATTCGGAAACACGCGTGGCAAATTCTCCGTAATACCCCCTCCGGTAATGTGGGCGATGCCTTTGATCGGAAACTCCTCGACTAACGCTAAAATCTGCTTCGCATAAATTCTGGTGGGTGTCAGGAGCACCTCACCGATGGACCCCTCAAGCTCGGAGAGACGGCTGGCAACTGTCAACTTGGCTTGCTCAAACAGGACCCGCCGGGCCAGTGAGTAGCCGTTGCTATGAAGTCCCGATGAAGCCAATCCGATGACGGCATCCCCAGGCACAATGTGCCGACCATCGATCATCTTGGGGCGATCGACAGCGCCGACGGCAAAACCGGCCAGATCGTACTCCCCATCAGGATAGAATGAAGGCATTTCTGCGGTTTCACCCCCGATCAGCGCACATCCGGCTTGACGACAGCCGTCGGCGATACCGGCTACCACTTCCTGAGCCTTTGAAACAGATAACTTCCCGGTGGCGAAATAGTCGAGAAAAAATAACGGCTCCGCCCCGCTCACCACGATATCATTGACACACATCGCCACCAGATCGATCCCGACGGTATCGTGTTTGTCCATCATGAACGCGATCTTCAGTTTAGTCCCGACCCCATCGGTTCCGGATACGAGCACCGGCTCCTTATATTTCCCGGCTTGAAAACCAAAGAGGCCGCCAAAGCCTCCAAGCTCGGTCAGAACTTCAGGGCGAAACGTCGATCGAACAAACGGCTTGATGCGATCGACAAACTCATCGCCTGCATCGATATCCACACCAGCATCACGATAGGTCGTCATGAATAGATATCCCGAAAAGCTACGGTTGTAATGAGGCTGAAACTCAGCCTTACATATGTTCGGGCGCATCTTAGCGGAGGGTCCAACAGAGGTCAACGCGGCTGTCTGAAGCCACCCGACACGACTCCATCTACCCCGCCTTCTGTTTTTTTCTTGCCGCTCTTGGAATACGCCCTATACTAGGCTTGTCACATGTCTGCACTCTTCCGGCGAACAAACCGACCAAGGAGGGGTTGGTGGCTATTTTAATCGTTGACGACTCTCCCGATGAACGTCTGTTACTCCATCACATCTTGAAGACCGCGGGGTATCGGGATTTGATCACTGTCTCCTCCGCTCGTGATGTCTTCATGCATTTGGACTACGATCATGAAGGCGCAAACGGCCTCAAGACGGATCTTATTTTGATGGATATCAAGATGCCGGACATGGACGGAGTGGAGGCTTGCCGTCGCATCAAAGCCATCGACGCGTTTGTAGGGATTCCGATTATCATCGTGACGGCGCGGGACCAAAGGGACTTCTTACAAGCTGCCTTCGACGCCGGGGCGACAGACTATATCAGAAAACCAGTGGAACGGGTGGAACTCCTGGCGAGAGTCAAAGCTACGCTCAAGCTCAAACAGGAAACAGAGGAACGAAATCACTGGGAACAGGAGCTGACCAAAGTCATCAGCGAGCTCGATCGTACCCTGCGCGACATGGCGACATTACAGCAATTGATCCCTGTCTGCCCATCGTGCAAGAAATCACATCCCGCGCATATGTCTGACACCGCTCTCGACGAGTATGTACAGAGCCACCCCCAGACGAAGTTTCAGGATCTCGTCTGCTCCGCGTGCGCCGGGCGCTGATCCTACCGCTGCGATCCTTAGCTTTCCGGACGCATCTCCACATCGAGCAATTTAATCTTCCGGTGAAGATGACTGCGCTCGATCTTGAGATCGTCCGCGGTCCGTGAAATATTCCAATGGTGTTCCCGAAGTTTACGGCTGATGTATTCCTTCTCGAACGCATTCCGAGCGTCTCGCAGGGAGTCATAAGATTTACTAAGAAGTGGATTGGCCGCGTGATTGCCCACCGGCACCACCCCGACGGTTCGTCCCTGTAGCGACAAGGTAGCCTGCGAGGCGTCGATCACAAACCCAGGCACCATGATCATGAGCCGCTCGATCAGGTTCCTCAATTCCCGAATGTTCCCTGGCCATTCGTATTGCTGAAATACGGCCATCGCCTCAGGCGAGACTTCCTTTATTCGCAACCCTTGCTCCTCGACATGCGTCTTCATGAAATGCCGCACAAGAGCCGGGATATCTTCTTGCCGCTCCCGCAGTGGAGGCACGACAATCGGCACCACATTGAGACGGTAGTACAAATCCTCCCGAAAGTGTCCCTTGCCGATTTCTTTTTCCAATTCCTTATTGGAAGCCGCCAGCACCCGCACATCAACCTTCATCAATTTGGTCCCGCCGACTCGCGTGAACTGCTGTTCCTGTAACGCCCGCAACACTTTCGCCTGCGTACTGAGGCTCATATCGCCGATTTCGTCCAGAAACAACGTGCCCCCATCGGCCTGCTCGAACTGACCACGCTTCATGGAGGTGGCTCCGGTGAAGGAACCTTTTTCGTGACCGAACAATTCGCTCTCAATCAATGTCTCAGGGATGGCGGCACAATTGACAGCCACGAACGGATGGTCCGATCGGGTGCTGTGACTATGAATGGCTCGAGCGACCAACTCCTTCCCTGTTCCGTTCTCGCCCCCGATCAATACCCGACTGTTCGTGGGCCCTGCCGTTTCGATAAGCTCCCGTAGCCGCTGCATGGCCGGAGACTGTCCGACCAACTCAAACTTTTGCTGAACCTTAGTCCGCAACGACCGGTTCTCTTGCGCCAATCGAAACTGCTCCAACGCTTGCTTGACACGGAATGTGACATTCTCCAGCGACAACGGTTTCTCGATGTAGTCGTACGCACCCAGCTTGATAGCTTTCACGGCCGTCTCGATGGACCCATGCCCGGAAATCATCATGATCTGAGTCGCAGGCACAAATTCTTTGACACGACGTAACGTCTCCAGTCCGTCCATTTCCGGCATCCAGATGTCCAGAATCATGAGATCTGGTGGATCAGTCCCATAGATTTTCAACGCCTCGACCCCATTGGCGGCTACTGACACCTCATACCCTTCATCTTCGAGGATGCTTCGCAGGGACGTGCGAATCGCCTCTTCGTCATCCACCACTAGAATCGATGCCGACATACTCCCCCTCTCCTTACCGCGTACGTCTCACCGGTCTACCCTACACCGGCAAATCGAATGTAAATACGGCGCCCTTCGGGTGATGGTTCCCAACTTGGATCTGTCCATCATGGTCCGTGATAATCCTGCGAACGATCGCCAACCCCAACCCGGTTCCGGTCTTCTTACGGGTAAAATACGGCACAAACAACCGTTCCTGATCCTCCGGCGTGATACCAGGCCCCTCATCCGCCACGGCGACGACTGCGCGACGGCGTTTCGTATCATACTTCGTCCCGACCCACAGTCGCCCTTTTTGATTCATTGCTTGAACCGCGTTGTCGAAAAGATTGACGAATACACGTCTCAGTTGTTCTCGGTCGAAATTGATGGCCGGCAGCTCATCATCCAGTTCCACAATAAGCTCAATATCCTTCTGCGCCTCGCGATAGAGAGTGATCACTTCCCGTACCACGTCATGCAGGGATTGCCGCGTCATTTGCGGAACAGGCAGACGGGCGAATTTTGAAAATTCGTCCAGCATCTGTTTCAGACTCCCAACTTCGTTGATGATGACATTCGTGGCGTCGTCGAACACGCGATCCAGGTCGGGGGACTTCTCGAAGAACTTCTTGCGTAATCGCTGCGCCGATAGTTGAATCGGCGTTAGTGGATTCTTGATTTCATGGGCGACGCGCTTCGCGACTTCCTGCCACGCGGCCACTTTCTGCGCCTTGATCAACTCCGTCAGATCTTCAAAGACCAGCACAAACCCCAAATCCTTGTTCGCCTCATCCCGCATGCGGGAACCTTTCAACCCAATCGTGATCAGCTTCCCTTGGATATCCAACTGCCCTTCCAAGTCCAACGCGTCACGCTCATCGGCCAGCATACGGTCATAGGCGGTCTGGAACGAGTCGAGACCGAACTCCTTGAACGCCTCATTGGCCAGCCGTCCTTTGAACCGGTCGGCAGCCAACCCAAGAATACGCTCGGCCGATGGGTTGAAGGTGGTGATCATCCCGCTCCGATCGATCGAAACTAGGCCAGCGGCAATGGTGTCGACGACTGTTTCGATATAGGCACGTCGGCGATCCAACTCGACATTGGTGTTCCGTAGAGTCAAGTTGGCTTCCTCAAGCTTCGATTTGCCTCCCTGCAGATCCTGCGTCATCCGATTGAACGACTCGATCAACGTCCCAATTTCATCGGTTGCCTTGGCATCGATCTGCACCGACAGATCGCCCTGGGCAACAGCTTCGGTCGCTTCCGCCAACCGTTGAATCGGAACGGTGATACCGCGCGCCACATAGAACCCGAACCACGTCGCACTGAAGAGAATCAAGACCGCCACAACAGCCACGAACAGGTACGCCCCGGCTTTGATCGGGTTTTTCATCGCCTTGATCTGCTTGTATGCCGTGTATTGACGGCCAATCCCCTCCATCTTGGTCAGCAGGGATTCAGGGACGTAGGTTTCCACGACCACGACCCCCTCAATCTCGCCTCGCCGGCTTCCGGAGGCCACTGGGATGGCGGCGCGCACTAACCGTCCCGTCTGGGCTTCCTGGACAGAGGTAAACTCCTGCTTGCCGTTAATGACTTGCAAGACCAGCTGACTGATCGGCAGATCCAACACCCCGGAGGGAATGTCACTATCAAGGGCCTTGGTGAGGGTCTCCATCTTGTTCGAAAACACTTCGATCCCGGCAACGCCGTATTCCATGCGTTTCCGAGCCATCGCGGCGATCAAGAGATCCCGCTGGACGGGCGTCAACAGGTCTTCGCGAAACAGTTCTTGAGAAATCGCCCGTGCGCTGTTCACCGCGAGCGCGACATGCCCCGCATGCTGCATGCGAGCCACCTCGTACGAATCTTTCATCACTTTTTCGATATGCTCGCTGAACCAAACATCGACCGCCTTGTTGACCAGCCCACTCGCGACGATTGCCAGGAGCAGCGTCGGAATCAACGAGAACCCAATAAAGGCCGCGATGAGCTTGGTGCGAAATCCTGACCCAACGAGACGGTGCCGGCGTTCGAAATAGGCCTTGATCAGATTCCTGGACAACAACAGGACCAACACAACAAAGCCGATCAGGTCTAAATTGACCAGCAGGAGAACCAGTGCGTAGCTCGTCGTCGGCAGGAAAGAGCCGTTCTCTTCGGAGCCCGGCGCCACAACTTGTGAGTAATACAGCGTGAGGGCCACGCAGGGGATCAGAAGGATGAGCACGATCCAGACAGGGCGAAGATGAGGTGGTTTTCGCTCCGGCTTCTTCGGTTGGTCGGCCAAAGCTGTACGGACGTGACCGCCCATCGCCACGGGCAGAACCTCCGGAAGTCCTCCGGAGGCTGATCCAAATGCACCCGTGGGATGGTTGAGCTCTGGCATTCACCTGCCCTCTAGAGACTATTCATACATGGAAACAGAAGCCTGTCTCACTATAGCCGACTTACAAGACAGTCTCAAAGTTTGCCGCACAACTCGCAGCGTCCAGAGACCCGGCGGCATAGTAGGACCGAAAGATGGGATACTACTTCGGTGATGCCAGCGTGACATACTTCATGCGAAGTGCATACAGCATGTCCCGCAGGACCGTCTGCTCGTCAGTGGTCAGATTGCCTTTCGTCTTGTCTTCCAAGACAGACAATAGATCGATGATTTCCTTGGCTTGAGGCAGGTTGACAGGTATCGATGCCTGGTTCGGGTCCAGTTGCTCGCCCATGAGCATGAGCGACGACGAGCCCAATGAGATCACAAACGACGAGAAGGTGACCGAAGGCGCTTGCGCTGGTTCCGCCGCCGAAGTCGCGGAGATCGACGGTTTTGAAGGCGACGCTGCGACCGGAGCGGCCTCGGCTCCTCCCTTAGCTCGCCGATCACGAATGACAAACCCTTGCTCCTCCTCTGCCATTTTTCCCTTCTCCCCTCACATTCCCAAATATTTTCGTACCCTACCATAGGGTCTATTCGGTCGCAAGCCGTGACGGAGATTGAAGAGACCGTCATACTCGGTATAGAGTGGCCTAGCATCAGGCTCGGCACAGGATAAAAGAGAAGCGGTCGCCATCAATGTCGACACATTTTACAAAAGTTGTTGAACTGATGGCTGCGCTCCGCGCACAAAACGGCTGTCCGTGGGACCGGAAGCAGACTCATGAGTCACTGAAACCCTACCTCCTCGAAGAAACGTACGAAGTCCTCGAGACTATCGATCAGGGCAATCTGGCCAAGCTACGGGAAGAGCTGGGCGACGTGCTGTTACAGGTAATTTTCCACAGCCAGATAGCCGCCGAAGCCGGCAACTTTACCGTGGAGGAAGTACTGGACACCCTCGCCGAAAAACTTGTCCGGCGGCATCCCCACGTCTTTGGAAACGGCGACCAGGCCGGCACCCTCACCAACAGCGAGCAGGTCTTGAACCAATGGGAACACATCAAACGCGCCGAACGCGAGGCAGCCGGCGGCACCCAGTCCGCACTGGACGGCGTGCCGAAAACCCTGCCGGCCTTGCTGAGGGCTTACCAGACACAAGCCAGAGCCGCCCGGGTTGGATTTGATTGGCCGCACAATGCGGCAGGCCTCGAACAAATCTTCGGAAAAGTGGCGGAGGAAGTCGGCGAGTTGAAGGAGGCACTGGCTCAGGCAGAGTCAGGCCCAAACCAGCCCGACAGGCAAACCGATATTGAATCGGAACTAGGAGATATTCTGTTCTCTCTGGTCAACCTCGCTCGCTGCGTGAAGGTGAATCCTGAAGAGGCGCTTCGCCGGTCGACCAATCGCTTCATCGATCGATTTCATCTGGTGGAAACGCAAGCAGCGGCAAAAGGCACGGCGCTAACGGACATGACGCTGGCTGAAATGGACGAGCTGTGGGATGAAGCCAAGCGACGATTACAAAAACCACAACCGGACACCACCTCACACGCTGGAGATCGCGCCCCATGACGAAGGACAAAGGACCCTACGAAGAGGGAAAGCGTGCCGGCGCTCATCCGCTGCTCGTGGTATTCGGCATCCTCATGGGACTCTGGTTGTTCGTGGCCCTGATCGTCCCCAGTTCGAGGAACAAACAAGCCGCCGGGACTGAAGGTCCCAATGTCTCGGTCATCGAGGATCCGGAAGCCGCGCCTGTCATGTTTACGGTCCAGACGACTATCTTGGAGATGAACACCCTGGGCTTAATCGTTCCCTCGCAAGCGACGGATAGCCAGATCGTCGCTCTCTTGAACCGCCTCAAGCAAGCACGCCTGAAAGGCACCCTCGGTGAATTGCTTCCATCGACCACACCCGGCCACAAACTGGGCGATCACACCATTGCCGACATCTATATCTTTTCAGACAAGCAACTCGCGGAAGCAAATACGATCCGTACGCTGACCCGAGGAGCCCATGCGCCCGGGACGCTGTACCCGAATGGCGTTCCGTTCGAGGTGGCCATGGAGCACGTTCGTGGCTACTACCGTATCGACTTGAATGATACCGGCAGCCCAGACAAGGGATCCCTTGGTTTCGCCGACGAATCAGGCGTTCACTCAAAACACTATAAAAGAATTTTTTGACGAATCGGGTCGGTACCCTTTCCCTTAGCCCGCATTATTCATGACAGTTCGTCGCGAAATCGCCAAGCCGCGTCGTGAGACCGGCGCGCGGAGCCCGGAGGGCCTGAGGCGTACTCGTGTAGTACGTCGAAGGCCCGATAGGCGAGCCCGCTGGCCGCAGGCTTGTCGGAACAGCGGATCGGCGATTGCAGCAGAAGAGTCATGAATAATGCGGGTTAGAGCGTCAGATCCCGATGCGTCTCCTCACTTCTTCCCGGACAGCCGATTGATCCGCTGCAAATAACGCCTCTACCTTCGGGAACAGATGGGCCAGTGGGCCGATAAATGGCTCCAGCAGCATGTCACGTCGTTCCGTCAACATGCCTTCCCCGTCAGCCACCTGCATCTTCCAGCCGGCAATCGTTTTGGAGAGGATGTTGCTCATCATCAATTGCTGGCCGGGCGAGCCGACAGCCACTCCGACGAGACGACGCTTCAGTACCTCTAGTTCATCCGGTATGGAGACTTTCACGCGCACGCCATGTGGCGTCGCCCAGGTGGATCGTTGAATTGAATAGTCGAAGGAAAAGACCTGCTCTCGCGGCTCACGAAACGGACCGTTGATGTCTATGATGGCAAAGGGGTTATCAGTTGACGACATGATTCGCTCGTTTTCCTCGGTGACAATGACACCCGCTATCGCCTGTACTATAAGAGCTTGAAGTTAGGGAGGACAAGAGGCTATCTATAGAGGAGCACTCTACTAGATACAAGGTACAGCGCTGCGGCGTTTGACGCAGCAGCCAGGTTTTTGCGGCTCCCCCACTACGACGGCAGTGATGGAGACCAGAGCACGAGACAGCGTTCTGACACACTGATATACTCCGACCAAGGATTCCCTCGGGAGAAGGTATGGCCAAGAAAGGCTATCCTGGACTCGTCCTAGTGCCACCCAGCGATCGAACGATCCTGAGGCGCCGACTGCTCCTTTGTGCGTTGTTCATCATCGCGCTCGTCTGGGGCGCGTCGACACTAGGCGTATGGCCACTGGTCTCCGACGACAGGGCGAACTGTCAACCAGGCGTCGCACAGGAAGGCTCGAATGGCCTGGTTGAAAAATGCGGTCAACCGCAATCAGTAACGGAACCCTTACCAAATCAGAACGAGTTCAGCCTTACGCCCGTCTCACAGGCTGAAGGCCTGGCTGAATCTAATAATCCTCCACCTTTCCCTCCCCTTGATCCAGATCAGCACACGACCCACAGCAATCACAACCAAGACTCACAGCCTAAGTCTCCCGAGCCGGCCGACCACCCGACTGACCACAGCGTGGTACCTCCAAGTAACGAAAAAACAGCGGCAGGCATGCCGGCCTCAAAACCAGCCCAAAATCAGGAGAACGACGTTCGCTTGGCCGATCGGCTCGCGACACAACGCCATCAAAGCCGAAACTCAACACCCAAGTCCTCCGAGCTCATCAACCATCCCATTGACCTCAACATTGCATCATCAGCAAACAAACAATCGACATTAAATTCATCGACCTCAAGACCTGTTCAAGAGTCAGACAGCGATGCTCGCCTAGCCGAACAGGGCGATGCCTTTGCCCAGTATCGCCTCGGCCGCTATTACGCACAGCGAGACGGGCGACAGGCCCCAGAGTCAGTCAGTTGGTACAAGAAAGCGTCTCCCGGTCTGCATCGCCTGGCGGAGACCGGTAATGGACAAGCGATGTACGTCCTCGGGGTGATGTACGCCTATGGACGCGGAGTACCAAGAAGTACCAATGAGGCTCGCCGATGGCTGACCATGGCAGTCGAACACAAGATTACGGCGGCTCAGGTGGTTCTCGCGAACCTGGCAATGCCACCTCATGGCAATCCCAGTCCGAAATCAGCTGAACCGGCAAAACACTTCAAGCTGCAGAACTGAAGCAATCTGACTACCCCATGGTCGCAGACCACATCCTTCACCTCGCCGGGAAACAGATCGCCAACCCCAGTGGGTCACTTGCGATCTACTCCATACGCGATTTGACGTTCAAGGTCAGCAGCATCGAAGCTGTATCATTCTTTCTTGCACCATAATTTCCGCCTACGATTGATGAGTAGCTGGAGACCCTCCAATCTGGCTTGAAAGGTTTTGTTCTTCATCGGGCGAGAAATGGATTAGAAAACTCCTTTCCAGGTACGAAGCCGCCGATTATTTGCTTTCGCTGAATTTCTTTTTCCAGGTAGCGAGCAAATTCGGAGGGGGGCCAATCGGCTCAAAGTTTTTTAACAGCGGAACATTGTCTTTCTGAACCCACATCAGATCGTGATTGTAGGAATCACGAGGACCCCAACTACCCGTGAACGTCGTACCGTCCGGGGTAAAGGTCCAGCACATATCTTCGCCGGCTGTGTTGATCGTATCGCCGAGGTTCAATGGCTCTTGCCATTCGCCCTTTGGATTCTTGTGGGAAATCCACATATCATGCCCGCCACGAGAGCCCATGTCCGGGCGCGTACTGGTGATAATGAGACTCTTCCCGTCTTTCGATAGGCCGGTCCAGTGCATATGGTCTCGATAGGGCGAATTGAGGCGTGGCCCTAGACTCTCAGGCTTCTGCCACACACCGTCTTTCTTTTCAACTTTCCAGACGTCGCTGTCTTGTGTCACTCCAGGCTGCTGGTAGTTGAAATAGATCAGACTGTCGGACGCAATGATGGGACAATGTTCTTCACCGGTCGGCGTATTGATGTGGGGAAGCTCTGGAACCTCATTCCAATTTCTGGCCGGTTGCCAGACGCCATTGAGTTTCTGTGTGACATAGAGGTCGCCGGTGGTGAGATTGCCCGGCTCGTACCTGGTGAAATAGATTGCATTCCCGTCATCGGAGAGGCTTGGCTCCAGTTCCCAAGCGGATGTGTTGATATTCGGCCCCACGGCAGGATCAATGCCTGGCCCCAAATTAAACGGGACTTGCCACTCTCCCTTTACCTTGTGGGCCATCCAGATATCGAAGTGATAGGGAACACCGGGTGACGGCACGCTCCCTTGGCGGCCGGAGACGAAGATGGCGGTATTTCCGTCAGCACTATAGGTGATCTCGATTTCGGATTCTGAGGTATTGAGGGGTTCACCCAGGCTCTTTGAGAGCGAGGACGTTGATTTCCCGTGTCCGCTATGGGGCATGTCCATGCCTGACATTGCGTACCCCGCTGTAGGAGCAAGTACAAGTGTCAGCACGACACAAGCGATCTGTTGACGAGATATCCCTAGATACATAGGTCCTCCTGTATCTGCTTCTGCAGCGTTCAGATTTACCACACTATCTTCCTTTTGCCCGTGCCGTCACCACAATCGCCTGCATCGTTGTCTGAAACGGACTGTCTCCACCGAGCTGACCGAAGGCGTTGGCCACTGCATCGACGATGGGCCCGGAGGAACCGCCGCGCTCCTGAATCTCGGCAAGAATCGGGGCGCCTTCAATCATGCCAATTGCCAATGACCTGGCAGAGTTGCTCCGGCATTCCATGGAGACGGGTTGGATTGTGATCTGATCGAAGCCATTGGCATGCAGGAGAGTCCGTAAGACGTCAGCATCTGCGAAATTAAATGGCGTTTTGAAAAACTGCGGCGGATTGTCCGGGAACAACGTCTCAATGGTTGTGTGGACAGCTACGCCCCATGGATTGGCCTCCATCCGATCCCACACACTCACGACAAGCATCCCTCCATTGACCAAGACTCGGCGCATTTCACGAAACGCGCGGTCTTTATCGGGCACGAACATGAGTCCGAACTGACACGCCGCCAGCTTAAACGATGCGTCCGGAAACGGCAGGTTCGCAATGTCCGCCTGTCGCCAGTTGATTCCCTTCACGTCTTTCAGCTTCCTCCGCGCGTAATCGAGCATCCCCGGATTAATGTCGGTAGCCGTCAGAGCCACAGTGTGTTTTAGATGAGTGCGGAGCTCTCGCGTGACAATCCCAGTCCCACAGGCCATCTCGAGCACCGCGTCCCCTGCACAGTCAGCCACACGGCGCCCGATATCGATGGCGTAGGGCTCGAACAAAGTCGGCCCAAGATACCGATCATACAGATCGCAGACGGGGGCGTAATCATGTTCGATGGGACTGTCCATTGTGCAATCTCTCAAAAGCTGTACGATTCACCGTCCTCAGGAACCAGCACACGCGAATTCATTCGATGGTCAACAATAAATGCTCGCAGGTCTTCGCGTGAGAGCGAGGCATGGTTTACTGCCCCCATGTGGCTCGCGATAATGATGGCTAAGGGAGCAGCCTTATAGGCTTCATATACATCTTCTTTCCCCATGATGATGGATTCATTGGGAAGTACTTTGGCATCGCCACTGTTGAGGACCATAACATCAGGCTTGTAGTGCTTCAGATTCTGCTCCACACCATGATACCAAACCGTATCACCGGCAATGTAGAGTGTCTTTTCGCGTGGATGGGTGAAGACGATCCCGCAGACATCGCCCAAGATATCTCCCATGAGCCCTTCTAGAATCACACCACGGCCATGCTGTCCAGGGGTTTTGTTTAACGTGATGCCGCCAAAATCATTGCGCTCCTCTAACACCCACGTGTTGCGGAACCATGACATTTGGATATCCCATTGGTCTCTCGCATTCTGCGTGAAGATAGGCATGTCCTTAGGAATGGCCTCTTTAGCCGCATCATCCCAGTGGTCCTGATGGGTATGGGTGACGATAACAGCATCGACATCGAGAATCTCGCTCAGAGGTAAGGGAAGGTCTACGGTTGGATTGGCAATGTGGCTATTAATGGTGCCGGGGAACCCTGGAAAAGCTCCTTTCTTTGACAACATAGGGTCAATGAGGAACTTTTTTCCTGCGTATTCCACTTTGAGCGTTGCGTTGCGAATCTGTGTAAGCTTCATGATGACAAGTCTCCCATGCGTTAACTATTTCTAGCTGTTTACTCCCTTGATTTGACGTTCAAGATCGGCGGCGTCAAAGTTCCCGAATGATTCGGCGATCAAGCCATCCCCACCGATACGCCACGATTCAAATCCACTGATGCGCACGCGCCGACCGGTTTCACCGTGCGTGCCTTCGAAGGTCCAATGATAGAGAATCTTTCCCTGTTTCTCGACCAGATCATCCATAAAAACCTCAAGATCAGGGAAGGCGGTCATGAACCCCTGCGCGGCTTGAGTAATCGCGCTTCGCCCCACCGATGAGGTGCCACCATTAATTGTAAGTGAACCACTCGGAGCAAAGAATTTGGAGACGTTGGCCGCATCCTGGCTGCACCACGCGGCTGTGTATCGAGTAGCGAAATCGCGAAGCTGAGTCATTCGGTCTTGCGTCATCGTGTCCTCCTAATCTACGCCATGCTCTAAGGCCGTTATCAAAGGACACAGCAGTATTGATGCCAGAATGGCGACACGACCGAATTGGCGAAATATCAGCAGGTTGGAAAAGGAAGGAAAAGAGCATACTCACAGGTTCCGACCAGCTCGTGAAATCTCATGAGTAGATTTGTGAAATTTCGTGATCGGTCCACTGTGAGATGATGAACGTGATTGAAGACTTAAAGAATCTGCTCTCTAACGGGCTTTCTGAATCTTCAACATCTTCATGCGAGACGAAAGGGTGGAGGCGTTGAGTCCGAGTAGTGCTGCCGCGCCCTTCTCACCGGATACTTTCCACTTGGCGATCTCAAGAGCTCTCAAGATATTGGTCCGTTCCAGTTCTTCGAGGTCCTTGGCTGAAAGAATGCCGTCGCGAAGAGTAGCGGTTCCGTCGGCTGGGAGTCGAACCGACGGCATTTCCGGCAAGGCTCGATCGAGGTTGAGCGTACCGGCTTCTGCCGTAATCACGGCTCGCTCGATGACGTTTTGCAGCTCTCGTACATTCCCCGGCCAATTGTAGGCTTGAAGCCGACGAACATCATCGGCAGTCAGCGGCGCCAGTGTTCGTCCCATCTTCTCGGCAAACCGTTGGGCAAAGGAGGAAGCAAGCCGCACCACATCGTCGCCCCGTTCACGCAGCGACGGCAGCCGGATCGGAAACACATTCAACCGGTAGTAGAGGTCATCGCGGAATGTACCATGCTTGACCGCGGCGGTGAGATCACGATTGGTCGCAGCAAGCACCCGGACGTCGACTTTCCTGGTCCTCGAACTGCCAACCGGATCGAACTCGCCTTCTTGGAGCACCCGCAGCAACTTCGCCTGTAACTCAAGCGGTAATTCCCCAATTTCATCAAGAAAGATGGTGCCCTTGTTGGCGAGAGAAAACCTCCCTTCGCGCTTCTTGGTGGCCCCGGTAAAGGCACCCTGTTCGTGACCGAACAGCTCGCTTTCGATGAGTGTCGCGGGCATTGCGGCGCAGTTCACTGTCACCAATGGACGCTCCCGGCGCGTACTGGCCGAATGGATGGCACGAGCCACGAGCTCTTTGCCGGTTCCAGTTTCTCCCGTGATAAGTACCGTTGCACCGGTCTTGGCAACTTGTGCGATATCCTGAAGCACCCGTCGAAATGCCGGACTCTCACCGAGCAAGGCATCATCCTGATGAAGCGACTGCAATTCCTCTCGTAGGAGTTCCGCTTCGGTCGTGAGCGACTGGATTTTCTCCTCTGCCTTCACCCGATCGTGGATATTGCGAAGAATAAGGGTCGTGAATTTGCGACGATCTAATTCAAACCGGGACAGTGTCGCCTCCGCAGGAAATGATTGGCCTTCCGGACAACAGCCAGTGAGCCCCCCGGGAATCCACATTGATCGCTGTCCCTCGGAGCGACTGTCCAGCTCCTCTGTCAGCATGATCAACCGATCGGCGTCCTCAGGGCACAGGAAACATCGAAAGTCTTGACCGATCATCTTCTCCGCGCAGCATTGAAAGGTCTTTTCAGTCGCAGGGTTCACGTGTGTGATGTAGAACCGGTGATCCAGCTCAATAATCGCGTCCATGGCGCTGCTGAGGAGCCGACTCACCTTTTCTTCACGCTCCCGCACCTCAGCTTCCGCCCGTAATCGCCGCAATTCCGCCGCGGCCCGTGCGGCAAAGATCTGAAACACCGCGTGGATGCGTGGCTCCACAGGAATCGGCCGCCGGTCGATCACCGCCATATGGCCGAGAATTTCCCCATCCGTGTCTTGTAACGGGACACCCATATAGCTGGCCGCTCCAGCGGCCCTTAATTCTTCCCTGTGAGGGAAAATATCCAGAATGCGATCGGGAAAGTGCACGAGTTTGGCCGTATCGATCACACGCTCACAGGGGGTTCCGGCAATGTCCATCTCATAGTCCATGATCCACTGACCGTCCAGCCAGAAGGCGAGGGCCCGCAGACGACGCGTTTCGTGAAGATACTCCGTCACCCATGCCCCGTGCGTTCCAAGTACCGAGGTCAGGTTCTGGACCAACGCTGTGAAAAACTGTTGCCCGGTTTCGGTTGCGGTACCCTTAAGAATTGCACGCAAGGCGGCGTCGACTTCAAGGTTCTGGAGAGGTGTGGAGTGACCAGATGGAGAAGATGTCATGAGGTGAAAGTATGGGGTGAGATGGGCGACAGTTGCAAGAGGCACCAGGGGAATGGTTCTAAAACGGTTTATTGCATCATTCAATGCGACCTCGTATCATGCGCTCACCATGAACAATCCCACCCGCATTAAAACCAAAACTCCTGCTCCCTACAAACTGACGCACATCGAAGCTGACACCCACGACACGAAAACATTTCGATTCGAACTTCCGTCCGACGCCACACTGGACATGCTGCCTGGAGACTTTCTGTACGTCCATGCGACAGTGAACGGAAAACAGGTCAAGCGGGCTTACACACCCTCTTCACTCCCTGGTATCACGGGTTCCTTCGATGTGACGGTGAAGCGCTACGAAACCGGCACCATCTCAAAGTATCTGCATGAGCAGAAAATCGGGGATACGGTCCTGATGAGTGGACCGAATAATGGTGGGCACTGGGTTGATGGTATGGCCAAACGAGTGGGCTTCGTGGCTGGAGGCACCGGCATCACCCCGATGGTCTCCATCATTCGGTGGATTCTGACCAAGAAAATCGATGCGGAGCTATTTCTGATCGTTGCCAATAAAACAGAAGCGGACATCATCTTCCGACACGAGTGGGAACGAAATGTCCAAGAACATCCCAACTTTCATTGCCATCACGTCTTGGAACAACCACCACCTGAATGGTCCGGCAGCATAGGACGGGTTACACCAGAAATTCTGCGACA
>Ga0105164_10001076_pt1 | contig 17732 bp, 23 predicted proteins | sample VDWuncwatermetaG_FD_89674 | JGI IMG/M metagenome (GOLD analysis project Ga0105164, IMG submission 89674) | Wastewater microbial communities from Netherlands to study Microbial Dark Matter (Phase II) - VDW unchlorinated drinking water | ecosystem: Environmental > Aquatic > Freshwater > Drinking...
CTCTTAATAACAAAAGCGCTGTTGAAGAAGGAATTTTATCAACAACTTACCCAAGCAACTATTATTCAATCAAAGAAATAAAAATTAACAATGAAATCCACAGCATCATAGAAATTGATTTAAAAACAAAAAAAGAGGATTTAACCCAGAACATCAACTACGAATACAAAACAGGGTATTTTAAGCCAAGATTGGGAATAAAAGAGAATGTTTTAACGCAGAATAATGGCAAGAACAAGATTATTGTTTTGCCGCCGGGAAACGGAAAAATAAATGAATTTCTTAAGTAGCTATTTCAATTTGCGCCTTTCGCTGTAAAACCGGTAGTAAAGAATGTAAAAAGCAAGAGCCAACAGCAAAAAAGCCGCAAGATAGATTAAGTAATATATCTTGCTTTTATCTTCAATCTGGTTACGAACTTCAATTTTTTGCAGAGGGCTTTGATTGATAGATTTATCGTTTAAAGCTTTTTTTGGATAATTTATTTCTTGGTTTGCTTCCTGAGGAATAGAAATGTCGGTTATAATTTTATCCTGGACATTGCCAAAGAAATCATTGTCGTCAATATCATTGCCTATGGAATTCTGCAGGGCAATCCCAAACTTGTTTTTTCCAAGGTAATTTTTCTTCAAAGATATATTGCCGGAGCTGTCGAGATAAATGCCTGTTTCATAATTTGAAATATTGCAGTTTTGAACATAAATATTCTGCCTTCCTTTTACAAGAATGCCGTAGCCGACTCCATTTCCGATTAAAATTGAATTATTGCAGTCAATGAAAAGATGATCTTCTAAAATATTAATTCCTTTCTCAATATTATAAGTGCCATGGCAAAAAACTGCATTTTCCCTTATTTCAATTCCATTGAAAGGATTAATGCAGGCATCTGCCAAAGGAAATGAAAAAATCGCGATTAATAAGATTAAAATCCACCTCATAACCAAATACGCTTGACTGGCTTATTTATTTTTTTCTGTTTGATGCCCTTATTTTAATTTTACCACATTTAAGTATACACAATGATTTTTAAACATCAAGCTCCAAAAAAGCAATAATGGCCGAGTTAAAGAGGGTTCTTGGGTTTTGGACTGTTTTGTCTATGGCTATCGCCTCGATAATGGGAACGGGCCTGTTCTTCGGCACTGCAATAGGGGCCAGCTATTCAGGCAATGCATCAGTACTTGCGTGGATCATCCTGACCATTATAGCTGTTTATATCAGCACTTATTTTGCAGAACTGGTTTCGATGTATCCAAGGGCAGGCGGCGTTTACGAGTTCAGCAAGCACGCCTACAACAGGTTTTTTTCCTTCCTTATGGGGTGGATTGCGTGGCTCGTAGGAAACCTGGCGACGGTGCTTTTAATCGTTGCTGCTATCGACTATCTGATTCCGGGGCAGTCGCAGTTTTGGCTGAAGATAGGAATAAGCATTTTATTTATTGTTGGATTAAACTTTATTGCGTTTTTTGGGATTGAGGCGAGCGCTTTTGTTCTTTTTATATTTGCCGTCACGGCAATTGGAGTATTGCTTTCAATAATATTTCCGGGAATGTTCAAAATTGACTCAGCAAATTACCACCCATTCTTCTCATTTGGAGTATCCTCCATTTTTGTCTCAATATTTTTTCTTTCAGAAAGCTTTTTTGGGTGGGAAGGCGCAACTTACCTTGCAGAAGAGACTCAGGAGCCTGAAAAAGTTATACCAAAGGCCCTCATCATAGGAACAATTGTGGTAGGGCTGCTCGGCACATTAACTGCGGTAGTTTCACTCGGCATAGTTCCGTGGAAGATTCTTGCAGGTTTAAGCGAGCCGCTTTCAAATGTTTCAGAGCAGCTTCTTGGAAGCCTTGGAATGAATATAGTCAACATAGGAATTTTCATTGCGCTTATCGGCTCTGCTGCAAGCGGGATTATAACAATGCCAAGGCTTATTCTTGCACTGGCAAGAGACAAGCTTTTCATTGCGCAGCTGAGCGATGTTCATGAAAAATTCAAGACGCCTTACAAGGCGATAATTTTCCAGACAGTTGTTTCTTTGCTTATATTCGGGATGGCTTTTGGAAGGTATAATTCATTGCTGATTTTGCTTCTGCCTCTTGCATTTATAATGTATTTTTTTGTTATTTTGTCCGTGCCAATCTTAAGAGTGAAGGAGCCGAATATAAAGAGGGAGATGAAGGTTCCTTTTGCAAAAATAGGCTCGGCATTCATGATTCTGTTCATAATAAGCATCATGGCACTCTGGATTTTTGTTGACAGAAATTCAATAAACACCTTAAAGCTCGGCGCTTCCCTTATTTTTGTCGGCGTCCCAATTTATCTTCTGCTTGAGATATACTATGACCCTGATGCCATAATAAAAATAAACGACAGCCTTGCGTACCTTACGCTGCTGACCGAAAGAATAATCCTGCCAAGAAGCATAAGGGAGGAGATAATGGCATTAATCGGTGATATAAGAAACAAAAAGATTTTGGAGTTCGGGTGCTCTGTCGGAACTTTGACTTTGCATCTCGCAGAGGCCGTAAATCCCAACGGAAGGGTTTATGCAACGGATTTGTCTGAAAGGGATTTATTAATCACAAAAAAAAGGCTGATGAAGAAGGGCCATACGCATGTTATCATAATTCACGATGAGCATCAGGTGAACAGAGTCCATCCTTCCATTCCGCATGTTGACGCAATTGTAAGCATCGGCATGATGGGATACCTGCAGGATGTGAAAAAAGTTTTGAAGGAAATGCGCAGCCTTCTTCCCTACGGCGGCAAAATAGTGTTCGTCGACTACGCCGATTTCTTCAAAATTATTCCCAATGTCGCATGGCTGTCAAGCGACAAGGTTATAGAAAAAACATTCAGGGACGCTGGCTTTTCAGTTTTCGTGGCGAGAAAAAAAGGATTGTTCTGGAACTATGTTTATGTCTACGGCATAAAGTTCCATGAGAATATACCGTATGTTTGAAAATGGCAGATTATTTAGAACCACTATAATCTCGAGCCTAACATTTTCCATCCGGATGGAAAGGTTTAAATATAAGTTAAATCTTACTTTTAAGATAAAAGGAGGTAATTCAAAATGGCAGAACTGATTGAAATGGGAACTATGAGCTCAAGGGGACAAATTTCCATTCCCAATGACATAAGGAAAGAAATGGGGCTTGAAGAAGGGACAAAAGTGTTGTTTTTGTTTACAGATGACTCTTTGATTGTAAAGAAAGCCACAATGGAATCGTTTGCATCCATTACAAAGCCCTTGCGAGAGACAAAGAAAAAAATTGATGAAAGCCAAGTAAATGCACTAATCCACAAAATAAGGGCAAGAAAGAAATGATTAGGATAGTTTGTGACATAAATATCCTAGTCTCTGGAACTTATTGGACTGGAGAAGCACATAAAATATTGGACAAGGTGGATAAAAGAGAAATAGAAAATGTTATTTCTCATGAAATCGTATTAGATTACGTTGAAACATGTGACAGTGGAGAAATTATTGAAAAAATCAATAAGCATCACCTCAAAGCATTAAGAACAAAAGAAAAGATAACGGCAATGTCAATATTAGTCCATCCTAAAATAAAGCTAATTGTGGTGAAGGATGACCCAGATGATGACAAAATCATTAATGCTGCTGTTGAGGGAAAGGCAGATTATATTATCAGCTATGATAATCATCTTTTGAAAATTAAAGACTACAAGGGAATTAAAATACTGACCCCGAAAGAATTTCTAGAAGTATTAAACAAGAAAAACTAGCATTTTTAAATTCAGGAGAGAAAAATTTTTATAGTAGATTATCATCAATTATTTTAGAGGTTAAAATCTTAGAATTAAAGGAAAAATGACCGAATACTACTATCCAAAAATGCCTTAGGACCGTCTATAACGTGTACGGGTTGCCAAACAAGTGGCCCATTCACAGGATGTCCGGAGGTAAAATGGTAACGCAGAAGGATAGAAGAAGGAATGGTTATTGCACGCCAAGGACAACTATTTCTAAGAAAAGTATTATTGAAAATGATTTTTTCATAAATCCGCTCTATGATGATTGGAGCGATTACAGGGACGGCCTGAGGAACCAGTTTGGAGATTTCAAAAAGGTAAAAAAGGTATTTCTTGGATATAGAAAATTCAATAAGGAACTTTTTGAAAAAAGGATGAAAATGAATAAAAAACAAAAAAGATTATTGCAAATCAGAAAAGCGAGAAGTAAAGTGTTCAATAAATATGATTTATGAGGAAATGGTAACCTAGCCTCTGATAGGTTGATTATTTTAGTTAGTATGATGAATCAAATCAATTATCAAAAGTCTGTTCTGAGAATTTGTCTAATGGAACAATACTTGAGAATCTTACATGGCCTTCATCCGAGGAAATAATTTTTGTTAAGGGTGTTTATCTTCATGAATTCAAATTTATTACCCCATTATTTTTGGTTATTTTATTGCTGCCCTTGAAAATTTTGCCTGTTACGTTTGAGGGCAGAAATTTTAAATATTCGTAGCCGAGGTAGCTGACAGAAAGCTCCACATTGTCAGTTATGTTTATGGAGTAAGGCACGCCGTTCACAGCAGCGGGCAGTAAAAAGTTTCTCGTGTAGCCGTCTTTTACAAGCTTTGCAGTTTCTATCTCCTTGTAGGCGATGGCTGCTATGTCCTCCGCAATTTTCTTGTTGGCTTCTTCCTTGGCATCAAGAAGCTTTGAGCTTGTGACTGCCACAAAAGCCAGTATGACCAGAAGCATAAAAGAGGCAAGGACGATGAATTCAGTTGCTGACTGTGATTCCCTAGAAAATTTGAAAAATTTTCGGGGCACAAAAAATCTTTTATGATTTTTTAGTGTTTGGGACATTTTAATTTAATTTTTTAATCGTTATTATTTTTGAAATGTTTAATCTTATTTTAGTTTTTAAAAAATCTTTAGGGGGGATACTTGATTCTCGCTCTTGATGAATTAATTTATGTTCCCCACCCCCTTGTAAATGTTAAGGTGATTGAGCAATATCATATGACCTCAACACTTACAGAATTTGATGATGTCACCTCCACTTTTACTTTTTTTGTTCCTGACGGTGCAAGCCCTTGAATGCTGCAGACATTGACATTGCAATTAGAGCTTGTAAGGTTGACAGAGGAAAAAAATACGATTTCCGACGAGCCTGAGGAAGTTGTCACATTGAACACAAGCTCCCTCCCGTCAATTATTACGGCGCTTGCTATATTGTCCGGAACATTCACATCCAAAGTAGTCTTGGAGCCTTTTCCTGAGTAGAACATCGTCTCTGCAGAATCAACAATGCCCCTTCCCAGCTTGGTTATCTGAGAATCTGTTATTTGCTGGCTTGACTCTTTTGAATAATTATAAAACAAATAAGTCGTCGGGACAATTATGGCAAATGTCAAGGCTACCACTAGCAGATATTCCAGAGAGGACTGCGCCTTAGCTTGATAGGACTTTTCCATTTATCTTACCATTTATTAAATGGACAGGGTGGCTTGGAGTGTTCATGGCATAATAGCCCATTAACACTTTTAATTCCGCCCTTACATCAGGGATGTACCCTGCTCCTGTGCATGATGTGAAGACGATGTCCTTTTCCGTACCATGCGCCCAGTCAAATTCGGCAGGAGGCGTGCATGAGATTGGAGGGACTGCGTCATTCGTTATCTGGAGTGATGATACGTGGACATCCTCGCCGATATTATTCAGCAGCCTCATCCTGATTTCTGCCGGCTTGAGGCTGAAGTCCGCGCACTTGAACTGCGATGGGAAAGTGCAGTCCTGTGGAAGGTATTTGGAAAAATCAAAAACGCCAAAATAATAAAGGGCGCTTATGGTTGTCGCAAGTATAATGAACGCCCATGCATAAGTTGCCAGAAATTCCAAGGCTACCTGTGACTTGTTCATGTTTCCTCTTTTTAAAAATATAATTTGGAATATATAATAGAAGACCTAAAATTTTTAATAATAATAGTTAGGTCTTCTAGTATATACTAGAGGACAAAACAATATCGTTTTATTGATTATTTTTGTCCTCTGTTATAATAACAAAAACTATAGGAAATAACTTAATTTTTACATACCTTTGTTATTTCCCAATAAGCAAATCACAACGAAAAGCTACGAATATTAGTGTGATTTGCCATAAAGAAGAATGTATTTAAAATTTGCGTTTTATGATTTTACGAGGTAACAGTTGAAAGCACTTCTCCCTTTACCTCTTTTGTGTAGGCAGGGCCGCTAATTTGGCTGTTGTATTTTATGATAACAAGAACTTTCCCTTTTTCGTCAACTGCAAATCCCGAAGCTGCGGAATTGCATCCGCTCCACGTTAAATCAATGATTTGGCTCGGCTTCCATGAAACTGGGTTGGCTGGAGGGGTGCTGCATGCAAACTGCGTCGCGCTCTCGCTCGCCAATGCCATTGAAGAAACATCAATTGCATCGCCTGCATTGTTCTTGAGCCTCATCTTAAAAGTGTTTGTAGAGCCTCCGGCAATCTGGTAGTCAAGGCACTGGAACTCGGATCCAAAAGTGCACCTGTTAGGAAGGATTTTGCTTGGACTCAATATGCCAAAATAAGCCAGAGTGCCCATCATGATTAAAATAACCAGAAAAGCCCAGCCGTATGTTGTAAGAAATTCCAAGGCTGCCTGTGCTTTCATCTTTTTTATTGCCATATGCATCAGCTCTTTTTTTTTGTATTTTCAGCAAATTTTTCTTTTAATTGAAGCAAAATGCCAAGTATAATCAATAATAACAAAGCATTAACCAGCAGCAATCCTATGTTCATGGCGCCTAAGCTGAAATCTTTGAACTTGGTTGCTGTAAAAACTCCCGTAACCATGATTACAAAAACTATTCCAGTTGTTAAGAACTTATGCTGAGCGTGATTCATTTTTCTCTTTTGGCTTTTAACCCTGTTAATTTCTTTATAAACTTTTCGATTTCAATTTTGTCAAATCTAAAGCTATATTATTCCCGATAACAATGCACCGAGTATTTTCATGAAAACAAAATACAGGGCAAGTGAGCCAAAAATATAAAGCGGGATGTACTTTAAGCCGCCTTTCATGTCGCCTTTCTCAACGATGGAGACTATGAGGGAAGAGAAAAATGCAATAACAAAAATCGCAATGATTGAAAATGTCCTGAAATCTTCCGGATTCACATTGGTTTTTGAAAACACAAAAAGAAGTGTGGTGCTTCTCTGCGTTGCTGAGGATATTTTGGCTATGAAGTGAAGTATAAGAGTCAACAGGTGGAAAGACAGCGCGAAAAGAAGCGGGCTGATGACAACAACAATCACCGAAATAAATATCACATATGTGATGGCTGATGCAGACATTTCGTCCTTCAATGCCTTTGTTTCCTTAAGGTTGTCAACAAGCCGGTCTATGAGCTCCGCCACATTGCCGCCGCTTTCTGCCTCACTTATAACAAGATCAACGGTGCGCCTCAGCATCAAGGAGTCATATTTGTCAGCCAGCTCTGTAAGAGCCCTTCCCATGTCATATCCTGTCATGACTTTTTTCGACGCCTTTGCCATTTCGCTGCCCAAAACGCTGAATCTCGGCTTGACAGCAGCCCACAATGCCCTTTCAAAAGTCATCCCTCCTTTCAGGTTGGCGGACAGTATCTGCAAAAAATCCGGAAGCTGCTCCTCCATTTTTCTTGTCCTGTGGTATATTTTCAGGTCAAGGTAAAAATAAATAAGCGTGATGAAAAGGGCTGCAAAAAATAACTGCACAATAAACCATCCCAGGAAGGAGAACACATAAATTTCAAAAAGCGAGAATTTTTTCAGGTATGGGTAAATAAAAATGACAAATATGAAAGTTGTTACCAGCGCCGAAATGTAAAACAGCATGCCGAAAAATTTGTACGGGACTTCGTTAAAGCCGGCTTTAAGGAGGTATTTCCTAAGGGTTGGCGCAGCTCTTTTAGGCACGAACGCCTTTCCAAATTCCTCTAAAAATATTATCTTAAGCGCCATCTTAAAGATTCACCATCGGCCTTATTGACTTGAACATGGTTATGAAAACAAACTGCAGCACCACAATAAAAAATATGAACAGGAGCATCGACCTAAGGTTAATGGGAAAATTGATGAAGCTTGAAACGATAATGAATATCGCCATGCCAAGCGAAGGCAATATTACCGCAGCAAGCATGTAGAATATTATCAATGTGTTGAGCTTTTTGCCGTATTTCCTTATTTCAAGCTCTTCCTCCCTTGTTATTTCCTCAATTACTGATTCAAGCGGCTTTGTCACGTCTATCCCGAGCTGAAGCGCATTATTTACGTGGAACAGGATTCTTCTGAGCTTGTCAGAAGGGGAGTAAATCATCGCATTCTTCAGCGCGTTCTCTATTGTGTTGCCTGTGTCAATGTCATCAACTATTTCCTTGATGTACTTTGATGCGACGCCCCTGCTGTTGGCAGTCTCTATAAGCGCGTTAAGCAGGGGCCTTCCGGAATAAAGCTTTACAAGCAAAAACCTTCCGACAAAAATGGCTTCCTTGTTTATTTCACGCTCCCTTTTTCTTATTTTAGCTTTTATGCTGAGCAAAGAGTACTCAAAAAGAAGTATGAACAGGACTGCAAAAACCGGAATCAGCAGAAACAATGGGAGCCTTGCCTTTTGGAGCACGAAAAAAAAAAGTATTGTGAAAAAAGCCGCATATACGGCTGTTGCCTTAAGGTGCTTATTTACATATTGTATCGGCGTATAGGGCAAGTGCGCTATCCTCAATTCACTTTTAAGAGCCGGAAAAAATGAAGCAATCCTGTTTACAAATCCGATTTTGGGCACCTTTTAGTATTTAAAATATTAAAAAAAATATTAAATAATCTTAATTGCTTAAGAGTTTGAGCATTCTACATCTTTGCCTGCATGAACGGCTTGTTGTGGTAGTATTTTGCCATTATCATTCCTATCCTGTTGACGTCATTTATGTTCTTGTTCACAAGCCACTGCAGGATTGAAATTTTTGCCTGCATGTCGGCATAAATCTCCGATTTTGAAAGGCCCGTGTAAAGATTCAGCGTCTCTAATATTGCCAAAGGCTCATTGACAATTTCAAGCGAGTCCCTCAACGGATTGGACTGCATCAAAACCCTTGCCTCGCCGTTTGGAAGAACCTCTGCAATCTGCAAGGTTCTCCTTTTTCCAGTTCTCCTGTTTATGTGCTGCACTACAATAAGGCTTAGCGCCGACAAAATCTGCTTCGGCAAATCAATCGGCGGATTTGTGAGCCTGTTGATTGTTTCGCGTGCATTGTTGGCGTGCAGGGTCCCATAAACAGAATGTCCTGTGTGCATTGCCTCAAAAAGCACTTCGGCTTCTTTTTTTCTTCTTATTTCACCGACAATAATCCTGTCAGGCCTCATTCTTAAGGAATTTACTATTAGGTCCAGCATCTCGATTCCGCCTTTGCCTTCAGGATTCGGCAGCCTTGTTTCCATGGGTACCCAGTGAAGCGCCTGCGGCAAAACCAGCTCTCTAGTGTCTTCCATTGAAATTATCCTCTGGTTTGGCGGGAAAAAATTTGAGATTACATTAAGCATGCTCGTTTTTCCTGAAGCTGTTCCCCCTGCAACAAGTATTGACAGCTCATTCTGCACCGCCATCCAAACAAGCGCAGCACCCTCATAAGATATTACTTTTTCTTTTATGAAATCGGTTATCGTCCACGGCTTGACTGCAAATTTTCTTATGGTTATTGTATTTCCCTTTGATGATATGGGAGATAAAGTTGCGTTTACCCTGTCGCCTGTCTTTAAGTGCGCGTCCATAAGGGGATTAAGCATCGTGATTTCCTTTCCAACATCCCTTCCGATTACAGTGGAGTAATGCCTTATCCTGGACTCTGCCGGAACAAGCACATTTGTCTTGAGCCAGCCATACCTTCTGTGGTAAACCCACGCAGGCTCCTTTGAGTTGTTGACGACAATTTCTTCCAGATTAGTGTCCTTGAGGAGTATATCGAGATTTCCAAGGCCTATATTCTGCTGAAGTATATAATTTATGAGCATGTCCATTGTCCTCTTGTCGGCGTTCGGAAAATACTTTGCAAGCAGCTTGAGTATCTTTTCCTTGAACTGCTCCTGGACATCATAAACTGTTTCATCCTCGCTTAAGGTTTTTGTCTCTTCGGCAACAAACTCGTCCCTTATTTTCTCGAGAATTATTTTTGTGGTGTCGCTTATGTTTGTTATCGAGATGCTGTATATCGGCACCGGCTCTTCTTCCTTTGAAATTATTGTAACATCCACAACTATGTTGTTTACATTCAGCTCATATGTGTCAATTATTTTATCGCCTTTTTCCATTTATTTCAACCTTTTTATGCTTCGCAAAAAAGCTTGACCAAAAAAGCACCATCGCCTCTCGCTTCGCTCGATGCTGATTTGCTTCGCAAATCTATTTCATTTTTTATTCAATTTTTTGAATATTTATTTTTGAAAAATAAAATGTTTTTTGATTTTTATTTACTCATTGCAATGTCTTCAGCTTTGCGTGTATTGCCATTGCCTCTGCGTCGTTCGGCTCCAGCCGGAGCGCTTCCTGTATGTCTTTTGAGGCTTCGCTGTAAAATCCTTTTTTTATGTTGCTCTTTGCGCGCTCTTTTCTTGAGCTCAGCATTTCTGACTGTGAGTTTATTTGGCTTGAACCATGCAAACTTATTTTCTGTCCAAAAGCCTGCTGCGGCACCGGCGGCTGCCTTTCGCTCAGCTGCTTCTGCAGATTTGATATTTCGTTGTAGATGCTCAGGCTCCTGTAGACATCCAAAAGCCTCATCCCCATTGAATTTTTATATTTTAGGAATCCTTCGGGAATCTGGTTGTAAAACTCGATGCATTTGTTGTAGCTTACAATTGCATTTATCATGTCGTTGGACCTTATGGAATTATTTGTCTTGTCCAGCAGCCTGTTTATTTCCTGAATCAATGCAGCCACTCTTCTTACCAGCTCATTGTCGGTGGTGCTCCTGAGCTCCTGGTAGAAACTTGTTATCTGCTGGCTGATTATCTTTTTTTCCTCGAAGAATGCATTTGGAATGGAATTATTTATGCCTTCCATCTCGGAATAGAGCTTGAAAGGCAGTTCTTTTTTTCCCTCTTTTAAAGCATCTTTTCCGCGGCTTATCAATTCATAAATATGGTCTGCTTTTTTCTTGACTTCGTCATATGCGTTTGCCAGCATGCCTGAAAACTGCCTGCTTAAAACAGCCAGCTGGTCGTATATCCCCTTGTTCCATTTCAATTTTTGCTGAACAAGAAGATGCCACAGCTGCACGTAAGCCTCTTCTGCCTCGTCAAGGTTTCCCTTGTTGAGGCTTGCCTTTATATTTTCAAACAAGGGGGATGATTCAGCCTGCTCCCCCATTCCGGGCAGCTCAATGTTTTGGCCTGCAGTTTTATCTGAGGATAAACCTAAGTCAGAAAGCTCTCTATCCAAAAACTCGTCAATATCCATTTTACCTAATGATTATAAGTAAGCGAGATACCTTTTCCAGAGCCCCTCAATTTTTTCTTCAGGAACTTTCTTTTCTCTTGCTTTCTTCAAAAATTCTTCCCTTATGTGCACAAGATTCTGCTGGAGATATTTGCGCCACATGCCCTCAATATGCTCATGAGGCATGCTCTTTCCCTTTGCCTTTTCGTAAAACTGCTCTTTTGTCACAAGGCCTGCTGTAAAGCCTTTGTCTTCCTTTTTGGCTTCCGTTATCCCCTCCTTGTAAAGGTAAATATAAGGTGTTGTGAACTTGTATTCAATTCCAAAAACCCTCTCTTCAACCAAAAAATCAACAAGCGCCTGCATTGTGGAGAGGGGCATTTTCAGCTTTTTTGCCGTTTCTTCAACTGATATTTTCTTGCTCTTCTTGACAAGTTCCAAAAGCTCATCGGCAACTGTCTTCAGCACAGCATCATTTGGCGCAGCCATACGCTTTAATTTGGTGCATGATATAAAAACTTTAGTTATCGTCTCAGAGTGGCAACTTAATTTGTTGGTTTTTGATTTTTTTGTTTTATGCTTTTTAAAAATTTTTCAATCCGTGGAAAAGCTTTCTGTTGCTCTTGTAATAGTTTGCAGTTGTTTCCGCGCCTTTAGGTAACATTTTTTTAATAGAGCAATTTTAAAGTCTATTAGCATGTTTTTGACGCAGTTTGCGTCAGGTTGTACTTTGCAACATCATCAAAATCAAGCTTGAAAAAGCTGAATTCGTCCCAAAGGCCGTTTACATTGTAAAGCTGAGTGCAGTCATCCTTGAACCTGTGGCTCCAGAAAAGGTAGTCAATGTAGCTTTCCTTTTGGTCGGACGGTGTTAATTTATTGGGGTTTACAAATGATTCTATGCCGCAGCAGCCTGAACTGGAGATTGTATTTGTGAACCTCATCAAGAAGCTTGGCGCATTTGAATCCTGCCAATAAATATGAGTGCTATTCCTTAAGCTTTCCCTCACATTGCCGATGTTCCACTGGTTAAAATTTACAGTTGATTTTTTTATTGTGTTTGCGTAGGAGCTTGTGCTTTTTGTGTTCACAAGAGAGTATGGGTCCGGCAGCCCTTCAATGCTGAACGCTGTCCTTATCGTTTTTCTTGCCCTCCATTCCGCAACATCGGATGTGACCGTAAGGTTTACATCCAGCATTGCATCTATGTTCCAGGGAGTTGTTTGAAACGCTGAAACATTATTTATGATTATTGTGGTGTTCACATTCAATGCATCTTTTGCCGTGCCAGAAATTCTTTTATTCCAGTCAGCCAGCGTATTGTTGGACATTATTTTTTTTCCGGTGACGCTGTCTATGTCTATTCCGTTTATTTTTCCGGTCAAAATAACCTCGGAAAATGCCGAGTCAAAATTTCCCAGAAAAGACCCTGTTGAATTTTCATACAGGGCCAGTGAGAGGACTGAGTCGTATGCCAATGCCCTCAGCACTGTTTCAAAATATTGGCTCTGCAAATCATCAACATAACCATTCACAGCGCTTATTTTCGCCCTTATTGACTGCGTGTCTTTTTCCAGGCTTACATCTGCCTGCGGCGTAAAAATAAGAATGGCGATGGCCATTATGGCAACTGCTATGAACGTGAAGAATATTGCTTTTTTCTTTTTTATCATTTTTGCCACACAAATACCTCTGCCTTGTAAGGCCCCCAAAGTTCGCCGGTAGTCTTGTTCATGATTCCAAAAGTTATTTTTTTTGAAGTCAGAAGAATCTCAGTATTGTTTCTGGATGCCAAATGCTCGCTTGTTTTTATTTTAGGATAAATGACAACACCGTCAATCCAGACTTCGTACCTGAACTGCTGAGGAATTATGCCGATTGAAGCATTTTCTATGAATTTATCGGCAACATCGAGGTTATTTTCCGCGTAGAACTGGCCAGCCTGCTGAAGCAGTGTGTTTTCAGAATCTGTTATCATCCCCTGGTTCCACAATTCCCCTCCAATGCCCGCATACTGGTTGTTGAAGTCTTTTATTTTTGTGCCTGAAAGAAAATTCATCAGTCCGTCTGAAAGCAGCCCTACCTGGGTTGATTTTGGAATGTTTATGTAGGAAGAGCTGATAAGTATTGCTCCTATGGCGATTACAAGCGTGGCCAGCACAGCATCTAAGATGAAGAAATAACCTCTTTTCCCGAGAAAATTTTTCAAATTTTCTGGGCCACGAAAATCTTTGATTTTCGCTGGTTTTATGGGCATTTTTAACTTTGCAGTTTAAGAATTACAGTGTATTTATAGCTTTTGGATTTAGAGTTAATTTTGATTTTGTTTTACTTCTGGCTGCAGGGTGCGCCGCTGAGATTTAAGTTCGGCGAGCCGACGCCCCTGTAGCTGTTGTTGATAAGCACAAGGTTGCCTTTTTCATCCTCCAGATAGATGCAGAAATCCCCTTCCACTCTCAGCATTCTTTTAAGCTCTTCATAGCTGAGATTTTTCAGTTCATTGAATTTGCTGATGTTCACCTCATTATCGTTTACAACAGCCACAGCGCTGTTTCCGCCTGCAGTCTGCTTTATAATAAGCGATGCCTGCTCATTAAGGCTGCCTGCACTTGTATTAGAGCTGGAGTACAGGACAGAGTACAGCACAAAAAATGCCGCAGTGAATATGAGAACTCCCAAAATTATGTCTATTGACCATGACTGAGCTTTTGAGCTGATGTGTATCACCCTAAATTATAATATCAAAACCCGGATTCAATTATTATCTTATTTTTTTCAGGATGTATGTATGCTTCTTCTCCAGCCTTTAAATCCAGAAATTTTGCAATTTCCTTCGGTATTCTTACAGCCAGAGAATTTCCAGTTTTAGTTATCTTGGTTTTCTTTCCCAGCCCCCAGATGCCTTTTTTCCTGGCTTCTCCTTCTATGGCTTTTGTAGTTGCCTCATCAGCAAAAGATTCGCCGCACTTGCTGCATATTTCTGCTGAAAATTCTCCCAAATAAACGCCAAACATTGTTTCCTTGATTTTTCCTTTTTTTAATGCTCCTTTTTCACATATTGGGCATGTCAAAAATCGTTTGGATTTTTTCTGTTTCATTTTAATTTTACATTCCCAGCAATAGTCTTCATCTTTCATTGACTTATTAACCAACTAATTCAACTTTAAATGATTTTGGGCCTAAAGCTTCAATTTTAACTTTTTTCCCTATCTTTGCTCCAAAATCTTGAAGTCTGTCTGGCAAAGTCAATCCCATAGAATTGCCTATTTTTATTATTTTTCTTTCAGCGTCAACGATTTGATGCAGCTGCTTTAGTTTTGCATATTTCTCCGCTTGCTCCTTTGTCAGTGTTATAAAATTACAATTAGGGCACGCCATCGCTTCAGTTTCAAAGTTGCCAAATTTTACATTTTTTCCTATTAAAAATTCTCCGCAATCACATTTTATCTTCCTTTCTTTGGCCATGCCGTTTTCACCTCAATAAATTCATCATAATATCTTGCAATTACTGCATATGTTGTATTTTCTTTGCCAAAATATTTTTGAAAGCAAATCTTATTTGGATTTCCACATTTCTTCTCAAATATTTTGCCTGTTCTAACTGTTTCCTCAACCTTGCCCAAGTCAAGATTCCAGTATTCTCTTCTGTCAAACAAATGTGGACTGAATGTAATTTCTGCTTTTTTTCTATCTAGTCTTTTAGTTAATTCTTCAATCCACATAATTGCCTCTTTTGTTATAACTAATGTTATAATAAGTATTTAAACTTTTCTACTCTTTGCAATTCAATCCGTCCCTGCTTAAGCCGGGAGAGCCCTTGGCAAGGATTATGTTTCCGTTTTCATCCTCGATATATATGCAGAAATCATTCTTTGCATTAACGGATTTTTTTAAGTCGGCATAATTAATATTTTTTATTTCCCTCAGCTTGCTTTCATCAATCACCCCTCCGCTGGCAAAGCTCATTCCGTGGCCGTCCATCATAATTGCCGCTATTTTTTCCGCTTCTGCTGTTTGGGGTTTGCTGGCTTTGTCGTAGATGCTGACTGCAGCAGCGATTAGGATAACTATGACTGCTAGGGTGACTTCATCAAATTTGAATTTTGGATTATGCATTTTTAATTTTGTTTTTTATTATTTTAATAAACCAAGGGGAGAACATGGCTTTCTGCTCTTTCTGTTTTGCAGATAGTTCTCCACCACTTTGCTCTGTTTTATTGGCTTGAGCAAATCCGTTATCTTATTTCTATCCGCAGATTGCGATAACGAGCTTTACGGGCTTGCCGTTGTACAAAACTATTTGTGTGACTTTAATCAAAGTGCCGCCGGCGCAGCTTACGCTTGCCTGTATCTCTGTCTTTGGCTGCGGGCTTCCTGAAGGGCATGTTATGTAATGGCTCGCGTTGTAATCCCTTACCCATCCTGACTGTGAATTATCGCATGCTGCTTTTGAAATGCTGTCATAGAAAGCGCAGCCGTTCTTGCCGTCGCAGGAAGCATGGATTATGTCATCTGCTGCAAAGGTGCAGTCGGGCTCGCATGAAGTTCCTAAAATTAAATTAAAGCCTGCTGTGAACTGCTGTTTGGGCGGAACAATCGCATTGCTTTGCGTCTCAGGCGCATAATCCGGGTGGGATGCAACTAAATTGTAAGTTCCGCAGCTGATGCCCATTGAATAATCTCCCTGTTGGTTTGTGGATGCTGATTTAACAACTGTCGAGCCGCTCTTTGCGCTGACATCTGCAAACGGAATTGGCTGGGAGTTTGTATCTTTTACATTTCCTAATATTGAGCCTGCGCAGTCAGAATCCTGGCAGTCGGTTAGTCCGTTGCAGTTGTTATCTAACGAATCTGTGCAGTTTGTTTCTGTTGCAGTTTTTGTTGAATCATAGACTCCCGAGGCATTGTCGCATATGGAGTCGCCGCACTGCAAATCTTTTGCATCATTGTCTGCATTTGTGCCGGAATTTTGCCATTGGCATCCGCTGCTGCAAGTTTGGTACCTTGAACCAGAGCATTGTATTTGTCCGGGAGAGCATGGGCCTTGGTTGATGCAATTGCCACTGCAATCAATGCTTCCGCAGTTGCCGCATGATGCTCCTGCGCTTCCAGAGCATGGTGGTGAAGCATCTGGTGGTGGTGAAGCATCTGGTGGTAGTGGAGTATTTAGTGGTACCCATGACGCTGCACTGTCCTCCCCTGCGCCGCCACTACCACCACCAGCTTGCCCAGACGCCCCTGCGTCATCATCATCATCACTACCACTACCACTACCACTATCAGTGCCATAATACCTAAAACCAATTTTTATTTCATTAGTATAACCTATTTCAGAAAAAGGAATTTTAAATTCATAAACTGTGTGCTGATAATCTGCATTTTCAGTATACACATAACCATATTTCCCATACTTACTATGGGTGTTATCTATTGCAAATTCTTTTACTCCATCAGAATTGTAGATGTATACTTTACTCCAATCGTCTTTATCTAAGGTGTTGTCACTTGTTATGTCCTCCGCAACATAAAGATAGTTTTTGTCATTTTTTAGGTAATAATAAGTGAATCCGGGCGGGTGGCCGCTAACAGGAATAAAAAAAGAAGAAAAGTCCGAAGCCCCTATCTTATCATCAGCATCTATCTTTCCATCAACAACTATTCTTCCATTGTTTTTCAGCTTATAATTAATAAAAGTGGATTCGTCACTTAATTTAAGATTAGTTGGAAACCTAAACGGCACGCCCGGCAGCTCTTTCAAAATTTCCTCTCTTGCATTCAGAACAAGCAAAACGTCCTCTGAATTTATTTTGTACCATGCAGCCTGAATTTGATGCCCTCTAACATCAGCAACATCATTGTCAAATTTTGATACTTTTGACAGCAAATTATTTTGATTATTTAGGTCTATAACTTTATCAGGAGCTATCTCTTTATCATCTGTCCTGATAGCCAAATAATCAATATGCGCCGCGTCTATTCCATCACCAATTTGAGAAATTCTAATCTTCAGCTCTTTCTTTTGCTCTGGGTTTAGCTTAATCTTGATGTATTTTGTTTCAAATTTGTAATTATAATGAAAAGTTCCCTGATAAACCTATTTATCACTTAGTAACGTGGATATAATAAAACCTGAAGGATTCTTATCTGATAAGCTGCTTGCTGAAAAAACATTAAATGAAAGAATAAAAAGTATTGCTAAATATAAAAATAATTTGATTATCTTACACATTTTACCTCTTTTTAAATTAAATTCAGTGTACTATTATGTCATAC
>Ga0105164_10001078_pt1 | contig 17713 bp, 18 predicted proteins | sample VDWuncwatermetaG_FD_89674 | JGI IMG/M metagenome (GOLD analysis project Ga0105164, IMG submission 89674) | Wastewater microbial communities from Netherlands to study Microbial Dark Matter (Phase II) - VDW unchlorinated drinking water | ecosystem: Environmental > Aquatic > Freshwater > Drinking...
CGTATGAGCAGTTGACTGAACGAAGCAATATTTTGGAATCTTGGAAAAAATTTGTGCGCGGAAAATGGCGGCAGCGTGCCGTGCTCGCTTTCTGGCAAGAACAAGAAAAAGAACTGGCGTCATTATACCACGATCTCAACGCTGGACGATATCGGCATGGCGCGTACCAGCGGTTTGCAGTGAACGAGAGCAAACGGCGCGAAGTGGCCGTGGCGAGTGTCCGAGACCGCGTTGTGCACCAGATGCTCGCCACAATCCTTGAACGCAAATTCGCAAAACATTTTTATAGGCACTCCTATTGTGCCCAGCGCGGGAAGGGAGTGAGGAGCGCTCGAGAGTATGCGCTCGGAGTGATTCGAAGATTTTCTGCTCATCATCAAGTTTGGGTCGGCAAGTTGGATGTTGAACGGTATTTTGCCAATATTGATCACGCAATCCTTTTACGCTTGTTGGCTCGGCGCATTCACGATGTGAACACCATGAGTCTCTGCTCCGAAGTCATTGGGAGTTTTGGAAGGGATGGGAAGGGACTCCCGTTAGGGAATCTTACCAGCCAGTGGTTTGCCAATATCTATCTTCATGAGGCAGACTGGTATGCCAAACAAACGCTGAAGATCCCGTATTATCTGCGGTACAACGACGATATGATGATTATTGATACGAACTGCCAGAAATTGGAATATTGGATCAATGCCATCAAGGCGTTTGTGGCTGAGCGGCTGCGGCTGACCATTCCAGCGCGCAAAATTTCGCTGATCGGATTGCCACGCCCCGTTGATCTATTCGGTCTGGTTACTGACGGACAACGAATGTGGATTCGGCGCACCACGAGAGAACGAGCACAGGCACAGGCGCGAGAGAAAGCAAGTAATCTCGCTCCGGAACTCCTGGATGCATTGAGTTCATACACTGGGTATGGCATTGGTCAGCCATTTTCCGCCACTGATTGTTTTGAAGCGTATGCCTAATCGTTGGGAATCACCAGAAGCGCCGATTGTCGCCCCAGAGCCATCCACAACCGAGCGCGATAAAGCGGTCGCGCGTGAAAAATTCTGGGCCGATCGGCTGCGCACCCTTGATGATGTGGAGGCTCAGCGCACCTGGCAGCAGAGCGGCACGGTGAGCGAGCGCCGAGCACGCGCGGTGTTTGACGGCGTTGAATCGCCGGCGAGCGTGGGCCTGCCCCATACCGATGCGTTGGTGGCCGAGCTAGCGCGCTCAGTGCGCGGTGAGGAGGGGCTCGGGCAATGGACTGAAGCGATCGAGAAGTTGCGCCACCATAAAATTTCTGATGGCGAGGTGGATGTGTTGAAACTTTTGAAAAATCCTGCCACGTCGGCTTTGGCGCGGTTTGAATGGTTCCAAAAGGAAATCGCCGGGCTACTGCGATACACCATGGAGAAAGACTATGCTGAGCTGCGCGACGCTCAAACACTATTAGAAGAAATGAAACCCTTGTTTGAGAGCGACCAACCGCCCGAGGAACTCCCGCCGCCCCAGCAAGACGAGATGGTCACCAGCATGGATGAACTCAAAGAGGACAAGGAAGGGGAACGCAAAGGGTATTTTAGTGTGCACCCGTTTTGGGGAGGGTATTATGAGGAAGATGTGTACGAAACGCATGTTGGCGGAAGTCGGTGGCGCAAAGACGCGCGGCAGTTGGAAGAAGTGTCAACTCAGGAAACAGTCGGTTCGCTCAAGGAACGCCGGGTATTCCGGGGCGTGGTGCGCGCCGGTAGTATCACGGCGTTGCCCATGCCGTTGGGTTTTGTGCCAGACCCCAGCACATTGAAAGCCACACAGAGCGTGACGCTTCTGCGCGACCAGCATGGGTTATTGAGCGTGGATGCCGGTACCTCCAAGTCCACTGTGGCGTTTACAATAGATATCGGCATCCCGTTGAGTCGAAGAACCAACGGAGTTGGGGCTCCAACGCATCGGGCAGTGCAAACTCCGTATGCGAGTATTCTCACTAAACCGGTGTTGGATGCATTGTCTGGGGCAGACGTTGAAAAAGCCCGTGCGCTCAAACGATTTTTACAGGGCTATCTTGAATATTCGAACGACCATACCCTTAACGAGGTATATGCGCAGCATCCGCAAGGCTACTTTGCCGCGATTGAGAAACACAAAAAAGCGGATTGCGATGTTGCTAATGCGGAGAATAACAATCTTTGTTCTGCGGCGAATATTGTTTCTGCCATGCCGGTTGGCCATTATGTAAAAATGCAAGATGCCCATGGGGCTGCCATCATGAACTCGGGCACGCGCCACGCTTGGACCCGAGTGTGGAGCCCGGAGCACCAAGACTGGTTTGTGATGGACGCAACGCCGGATACGGACCCCACGCTCGACAAGAACCGACCGGATGAACGCAGTGCCAATGAGCCGGGCCCGGGAAATTACGGGGAGCAGGATGCCTCACAATTCTTGCCGGAAGAATTGGATGCGTGGCGCCAGAAGTTGATTGAAGCGGCCGAGCGTGCCAAGAATAAAACACCGGAAGAGCTTCGCAACGAAGAATTTGCCCGCGATGCCGCGTGCTCTGTGGAAGAAGCGACGCGCGTGCGCGCCCAAATCGAAGCCGCGCGCCGGATCACGGACAGTAAGGGTCGCGTGGTGCGCGACCACATGAGCGAACAGTTTCAGCGAATTGTGGAGAGCAATTTCAAAGCCACTCCGGCGTGGCACGGCCCGGTTCCCAAAAGCGAAGGGGACGAGATGGACGATCGGGTGATGATTGTGAAAGACCTGCGCTCCGGCAGCGCCAATCCCATGGGGTATGGGCAAGAGGTGCTAGAACAAAAGCTGCAGCAAGAGTACGGCGGCATGGATGTGTACAGCGCGGTGGACCGAAGCCAAAGCATGGAAGAGATCGACCCCGGCAGTGAAAAGCCTAAAAAGGAGGAGCAGCAGCTTACTCAGTTCGTGATCCAGGACAGTCTGTACAGTTTTACTTATCAAATCGAGCGCGCGATGCTCCAAGACGATCTGATTGCCCCGCTTTCGGTGCGCTCCGGCGTGGTGGCCTTCCAAGCCGGTGGGGTCGAAACCATCCGGCCCTTGAGCAACACATGGACGCCCAAGGAACAGTTTGATGTTTGGAAGGGGCTGGAGTCCAACTTTGGCGGAGGCACGCCGGCCAATTTGGCTCTGGCGAAGATTCGGCAGGACATTGAGGCTGAAGTCGCCCAAGAAGAAGTGCGGCGGGGGAGCGACGAGATTGTGAAGCCGCGCTTACGGGTGGTACTGGTGTTTATGGACGGCGGTATCGACCCCGACAAACGAGAAGATTTTTTTGCCCAAAAAGTGGCGCTGGAAGCGTTGGGCGCACACGTTTCGATTTGGGGCATGACCGAAAGCGCCCGCGAGGTGGAAGGCTATACCGACGGGCACTGCGAGGCAAGCGTCCGGGACATGATCGAGCCGGTCACCGAGCACATCATTGAAAAAGCGCTCGCGCTTCGGGCGCAACAGGCGCCGTAAGCGCCCCCGTCCGTGGATTGACACAGATATATACATTAGATATACTATGTATATACTCTTAAATTTACCAGTATGGCAAGCAATAAAGTCATGATCAATATTAAGACCGACCCTTCGGTAAAGGTGAGGGCGCAAAAGATCGCGAAGCAGTTCGGTATTCCATTGAGCGCGCTCATTAACGCGCAACTGCGTCAGCTTATTCGCGAAGAGAGTGTGGCATTCCAGGTTTCACCCCGTATGAGTCCGTGGTTGGAAAAAATTGTCGGCCAGGTTGAGCGTGACAAGAAAATCGGGAAGAATATTTCTCGGGCATTCACGGATATCGAAGAGATGATTGCACATCTTGAAAAATAATATGGTGGTTCGCTATCACCGCTTATTCAAGAAACAGCTCAAACGACTTCCGTTGAAACAACAAAAGGTATTAAGCGAGCGACTGCGAATATTCGCCCAAGATGTGTTTCATCCGCAACTCAACAATCGCGCCCTTCATGGTGAGTATGCGGGATGTCGCAGTATTAACATTAGTGGTGATCTCCGGACGGTCTATTCTTGTGAAGAGGATGGATCGTTTCTTTTTATCGCGATTGGGTCGCATAGTCAGTTGTATGGGTGAGGGTGTTGCGAAGAATATCCGGCACAATAGAGTTTCTTTTGTATAGCAAAGTCTCCTTGTACTATAAAAAAGCGGCTCGTTGAGATGTTGTAGCACCAACGGGCCGCTGGACGAAAGCGCAGATCACCACCCTTTTGGCGCGAATCTGTATTCTTGTTCAGCATAATCGAGGTCAAAGAACGGAAACAAATCTTTGTCGTAGCGATCTTCTCTGTACCGTATCCCAAGATGAATGACGTGCGGTTGCATTGAAGAAATATAGTATCCCATCCCTCGATCCAAATACCATTCCCGCTTCAGCATGGTCGAGTTCTTGGGTGTTCGTTGGATTTGTTTCTCCGCCACGTAGTATGCTGTGAGAAACGATATAAATGCGGAGTGCTGCTCTTTTTTAAGACCGATGACCATCTGGAGGCGCTTATCCACTACTGGCCATGAACCTTTCGTGATGAAAGATCGAACGACATCGATAAGATCGCGCCCCTTTGGTGCAAACAAGAGCGGTTGTTCGTCATTCATTATTTGGACGGTGTGGGCAAAACAGGCATACTCCGAGTTGTCTTGATTGAGTAGTTGTAGAAATTTTTTGTAATCCATTGTTTTCCTCTACGATCCACCATGTCAACGTACCACCTTGACAATAGAGGAGCCAAGGCATAGTGTAAATATTGTCGTGACATTCCCACAACATACCCCTATGCAGGCCATTGATACCGTGCTCAACCTTTTTGCACTGCGAGACGCTGATAAAGAAACCTACAAAGCACTCTCTTTTGGTGGGGCAATTGGTGCGAGCACGCTAGCATTGCGCGTTCAGGTCAGTCGCACCTCTATCTATGACATTCTCGATCGGCTGATTGACGCCGGACTTGTTTTGCAAACCTTAACGGGAACGGTGAAGACATTTTCGGTCCAACCACTTGAAAAACTCCAACTCCTGCTGAAGGAAAAACAAGAAGCGACGGAAGCGGCTCTGAACACCCTCGACCAATTAAAAAGGGAGCGGCTCACCGGGGATGTCTCTACTCCTCCGCGACTACAGCTCTATGAAGGCCGACCGGCACTCCAGCAGATGATGAAGGACATGCTCCTGTATCGCGACCTAACGGTCTACGCGTTTTGGCCAGTGGAGCGGATTACACGATTGCTTACGCCGAGATTCGTCGAAGCATTCCACAAGGAACGTATTGCGCGAAATATCATGATTAACGTTATTTGGCCAACAGCACAAACATCCAAGATACAAAACCAGTCGTTCCTCGCTTCTTCTGCCCAACAACAACGTGAGGCTCGCATTGCTCCGACTGGGATGGATCCGAAGTTGGGATATGCGATTTATGGGAACACCGTTCGCTTCATTTCTTCGGAGGCGGAGAACTTCGGTTTTCTCGTAGAGAGCGCAGAATTGGCACAAACGATGAAAAGTCAATTTCAGTTTATTTGGGAGCATTCAGCGCCCATAGGTTCTACGGGCAAGAAATTCAAAAAATTCTAGCGTGGAATTCTCCACACTATACGCTCTCGTTCGTTTCTGATACGATATTTGTGGTATTCGGATCCCGTGGGATCGTTGAGGTTGGATGGTATTTGGATTATATTTATGAAACTTACCTTTTGCGGCGGGGCTGGTGTCGTTACTGGTGCCAATTATCTTTTGGAAACGGCAACAACTAAAATCCTTGTGGACTGTGGGATGTTTCAAGGTGGGCATGAAACAAAGGGTTGGAATGAAAAACCTTTTTTGTATGACCCTAAGGATATCGATGCCGTATTTTTAACACACGCACACCTTGACCATTGTGGTCGTTTGCCACTTCTGTACAAAGAAGGGTTCCGGGGGCCGATCTACGCCACACCTCCAGCAACGGAACTCGCCCAGTTGATTTTGGAAGATAGCGAAGGGATTATGAAGATGCGCGCACGTGAAACGGGTATGACATTGTTGTACGAGCACAGCGATGTCGCCGGTGTTCAGAGGTTATGGAAGCCCATTGCATATCAAGTGCGGCAGAAGGTGGGAGATATTGAGTTTCAACTTCGTAATGCTGGGCATATTTTAGGGTCGTCGATGGTAGAGCTCTGGATCGAGGGCAAGAAGTTCCTTTTTACGGGTGATCTCGGTAATGAAACATCACCGCTACTCCCTCCCGCCGATGTTATTACCCAAGCAGATTATGTGGTGATGGAGTCGGCGTATGGGGATCGCGTGCACGAGAAGGTGGAAGACCGCAAAGATCAGCTCGAACGCGCCATCGAACACGCGATCAAAAATAATGGGACCTTGTTGATCCCATCGCTGGCTGTGGAGCGAACGCAGGAGATTCTTTATGATTTGAATTCGCTCGTAGAAAACGCGCGCGTGCCGCATATCCCCGTATTTATTGATAGTCCCATGGCGATTGCCGCTACCGAGATTTATCAGCGCTACCATTCATACTTGAGCGCACAGGGCCAGGAGCAAATTAAAAGCGGCGACAACCTGTTTCAATTTCCTGGGCTCACGATTACAAAATCCCGAGATGAGTCGAAAGCAATCAACGCGGTCCCGCCGCCCAAAGTGATTATTGCGGGTAATGGGATGTCGACCGGAGGGCGCATTATTTATCATGAACAGCTGTACCTCCCAGACCCGAAGAATATTTTGTTACTCGTTTCGTATCAGGTGAACGGTACGAATGGACGCGCGCTTCAAGAGGGGAATAAGGTGATTACGATTGGTAATCATCAGGTGCCGGTGCGTTCTAAGATTCTCCAGGCCCTGGCGTACTCCGGGCACGCGGACCACGACCAGCTCATGGCGTTTGTGCAGGACATTGAGCGGCCCATTCAACATTTGTTTGCCGTGCAAGGAGAGGATGAAGCCGCACAAACGTTGGTGACCAACATCCGCGACGAGTTCGGTATCGATGCCAGTGTGCCGAAGATTGGAGAAGTGGTGGAGCTGTAGCTCCATAGCAAGATAAGTAAAATAAGCGAGATAAGCAAGAAAAGCTACAACGATCGGGCTTAATTTACTTATCTCGCTTATCTTGCTAAAAACACATTGATGTATGCCAAAACCCAAGTCTATTAATTCCGCTATGAAAGAAGTACCCGTCGATCCCGTTCCACAATCTTACCTCAAGTACAAAATTTGCGTATCCGGCTCCGCGGTTACGACCACGGCGCTTGCGGGGGACTACGAAAAGACAGTGGAGCTTGGTAAAGAGATTATTCGACAGGGCGGGATCTTGGTAACCGGTGCCACAACGGGTGTGCCCTACTGGGCTGCTGTTGGGGCAAAGCAAGAGGGCGGTATTTCCATTGGGCTTTCTCCGGCCGCCACGGAACTCGCGCATGTCAAAAGCTATCGGTTGCCCACCGATAATTTCGACATGATTATCTATACCGGCTTTGATTATTCTGGGCGGAACCTAATTTTGACGCGCGCATCCGATGCGGTCATTACCGTGTGCGGCCGCATTGGCACGCTCAATGAATTCACCATTGCCTTTGAAGACAATAAGCCCCAAGGGGTTTTGACGGATACGGGTGGCATGGCGGACATGATTCAAGAAATTGTAGCACGCGCGAATAAGGGCAATGGTCGTGTTGTGTATGATAATGACCCCAAACGCCTGGTGGCCAAAGTGATTGAAATGATTAAAGAAGAAAAAGTTGAGGTGCATGATGCGCGGAAATATAAACGCAAGAACGGCGCGGGTTAACGAGTAAATCCAGTAAAGTCAGTAAATCCAGTAAAGTCAGCAGCTGGATTCACTGGTCTTGCTGGATTCACTGGATTCACTGTGAAGATATTTCTTGCCGCCGATCATGGCGGATTTGAACTCAAAGAAACATTGAAGACGTATCTGATCAAAAAAGGTCATGCAGTGGTGGATTGCGGTAACAGCATTCAAGATCCAAAGGACGACTACCCCGATTTTATTTTGCCGGGAGCACGGAGTGTGGTAAAAACGAAAAATTCCCGCGGTATTTTTATTTGCCGCAGTGGTGTCGGGGCCTCCATTGTGGCAAACCGGGTTCGCGGTGTGTTGGCTGTGCTCACAAATGATCCGAGTATCGTGAAAATGTCTCGTGTGCATGAAGATGTGAACGCGTTGTGTCTTGCCTCCGATTCCCTCACTACCAACAAGGCAAAGAATCTTGTGGATGTCTTTTTAAGGACTCCATTTACAAAAGAAGCGCGGCACGTGCGCAGGCTCAAAAAGGTTGCGAGGATCAAATGAGGCGGGTATACTCAATATAGTCCCGTCAGCTATCATCTATACCTCCTAACATCGAGAACATCGTCGTATGGTCACCATCATTCCCGCCATTCTGCAATTAACTCGCGAAGGTCTTGAGAGCGAGATTCAACGCCTCGGGGCGCTGTCTCCGTTCCTTCACGTTGATGTCACCGGCGCGTTGGTCGAGGCGGATACAATGGCGCTAACCCCCCGCGATGTGGCTGAGGTGCTGGATGCTGATACGATGGGTGTCCAATTTAACCTTCACCTCATGTTAACAAATGAAGAACTCAAGCAATGGATCACCCCATTGGTGGATGTTGAACAGGTGGCCTCTGTCGTTATCCATCATGAGATTGGGGACGGAGTGCTCGAGCACGCACAAACGATTCGTTCAGCCGGGAAGTCCGCGTTGGTCGCCTTGAATCCCGAAACTCCACTGGACGTTGTGGACGGATATGCCTCAAGCATCGACGGCGTGGTCGTGATGGGAGTGGTGCCCGGAGCGCAAGGAAAGCCATTTGAAAAAGACACGTTTGATCGGGTGAAAACGCTCCGCAAAAAATATCCGAAGATGATGATTGTAGTGGACGGCGCGGTGAGTTTGGAGGACAAACGCGCGCAGCAATTGGCTCAAGCCGGAGCCGATACCTTGATTGTGGGCTCCAAGATTCGAGATGCCCATGATCCTCAAGCGGTGTTCGATGCCTTTACAGCCGCCGTTAATCCGTAATCCCACTCATCTATGTCTAGTCACTCCTCTCGCGACACATTTTTCTATCTTCTTCAATTTGTGACGTTGGCGATCAGTGCCACAGCGTTGGGCAATGTATGGTTTTCGTTTATCAATAAATGGACCACATCACTAACGCCCTACGAACGGTTTCAGCCCAATGATGTCACGGCAGGTTTATCCGCGCTGGTGATTGCCGCTCCTGTGTATCTCGGACTCTCATGGTGGATTCGGAAAGCGTTTGCCGATGGGAGCATGCAACCAAGCAGTAGCCTGCGGAAATGGCTGGTATACTTTACGGTATTCGTAACATCGATCATTGGTCTCGTGGATTTAATTGCCACACTGCACGTATATTTGAATGGTGATTTCACGCTCCGATTTTTCTTTAAAGCACTGAGTATCTTAGTTATCGCCGGATCCATTTTTGTCTTTTATCTTTGGGACATTCGTCGTGAGAACGCCGGGCCGTCGGCTGTCACGCACGCGGCATTCTGGATAACGATTGTCGTTGTGCTCGCAACGATCATTGCTGGCTTCGTGGTGGTCGGTTCTCCGAAGACCCGTCGTCTCTTGCAATGGGACCAGGAGCGAGTAAACACTCTTGAAAATATAGTCCGTGAATTCTATCATCCGACATCGTATCCGAAGGTTGGAAATTTTGTAACGGAAGGAGCTCCTCTACCCGAAAACAGTTCTGGATTTGCTTCACGGTTCCGCGATCCGCAAACTCAGCAACTGTTAGAGTACCGCAAAGTCGATCTCAATACCTTTGAAGTCTGTGCGACGTTCGCGTTGGCTGCAGAAGAAACCAATCAATTGTTTCGGCCGTACCCGAGACCAGTGTATCCGTACGATGCCCAACCCGAATTCACACCACTCGAGAATCACTCAGCCGGGCATCAATGTTTTCGCTATACCGCCCCTCATGCAACAACACCGGATAAGAAATAATATGCCGCGCAATCCATGGGAACCACTTCTTCAATCCCCTCCTCGCGAAAGTGCAGAAGATGCAGAACGTTGGAAGAGCGAAGCGCAACGCCACATTACAGCGCTACTGTCGGCGCAATATAATTATGTTTCGTTCACTTCGAATGGAGAGTATCGCGGAGGAAGAGGGATCCTCATGCACCCAACCAATCACTATTCTCTGAAAGAAGGCAAACCTCAAGAAGGGTTTACTAAAGGGCGAGAGGAGTTGCTTATGGCAATGATTCGAGCGCTTGCCGACGGAAAGAGGCTGGTGGATGCGACAGGGAAGGCATTTAAGCAACAACCCCGCCGTAAGTTTTAATACTTCGTTCATTTTGGATTATGAACCGTTCCACTCACGACCTTGAACTGATTGCCAATCAACTGCGCATGGATTTGATGCTCATGTTGCGTGATGCGGGGAGCGGCCACACTGCTGGGCCATTGGGCATGGCCGACGTATTTACGGCGCTGTATTTTGGGGGGATTGCCAATGTGAACCCTGAAAATTTTACGAGCGCCCAGCGCGATCGCGTATTTCTTTGCAACGCGCATATCTGCCCTATTTGGTATGCAGCACTCGCAGGGGCAGGATTTTTTCCCAAAGCAGAACTTTCAACATTACGAAAATTGAATAGTCGACTTCAAGGCCACCCTCATTTGGGCGCACTCCCGGGAATTGAAAACAGCGGTGGGCCGTTGGGGCAGGGCATTAGTCAAGCGGTGGGTGCAGCCTACGCCTTTAAGCTCGACGGCACCAAACAGCAAGTGTTTTGTCTGATGAGCGACGGGGAGCTCAACGAAGGTCAACCATGGGAAGCATTTTTGTTTGCGGCCAAGCACAAGCTGGACAATCTCACCTGTGTGATTGATCGCAACAACATTCAGATTGATGGAACCACGGAAGACATTATGCCGTTGGAACCCTTGGCGGACAAATTCAAGGCCTTTAATTTTCATGTGCTGGAAATTGACGGCAATACCATGCAAGAAGTGATGGACGCTTTCCACCAAGCCTACGCCATTACCGAGCGGCCGGTTATGATTATTGCACATACCGTTCCGGGCAAAGGGGTTTCATTTATGGAGCATGATTACAAATGGCATGGAGTCACCCCAAAGCCGGAGGAAGCCGACAAAGCAATCGCCGAACTCATGGCCCAGCGGAAAGAACTCATAGCCCTATGATTTTATGATAAGCGCAGAACTTAAAGAGTACATCCAGAATGCTCGTGCAAACGGCACCGCTGATGATAAAATCACTGAAGAGCTCCGGAAAGCAGGATGGAGTTCAGCTGTTATTCGGGAGGCGTTGGGGTTCTCTGTTACAACACAAGACCATACTTCGGGTACACCTTATCAAAAACTCTTTTCGAAAAAAGTCGTTATTGCTATTCTCGGCATCATACTTAGTGTTGCTGGAGCATTTTTCATAATATGGTTACCTTCCACCAGGTCCACGGAAAAAGAACTGGCGCCATTGATGGAATTGAGCACTGATCTTGCAAGGAGCGTGACATCTCAAGGTAATGTTAATTCTACAGACTCTCAATCAACCTTTCACTACGCATTTGTTAGCATCGATGCCGGTAATCCCCTGCATGTCATTTATGACGGGAAGGATATGGGAGTGTTTGGTGGGGCTGAAACTCCATTCCTCATACTTAATGACGGAAATATTGCGTTTTCGCGTCGCACAAACAGCAGTAATAACATCGATTATCGTCAGCAATTCATTTATGATGGGAAGGAACTCGGGGAAATGGTTATCGATATCACTAGGACGCCAATAGAATATTTATATGCCCTCCCGTTCATTTCTAAAAATCATTTTGCCTATGTTGGTGTAAGCGGAGACCTTCTGGATTTCGAGGGAGTAGAAAGCGGACGGCCATATCAAACATACATCGTTTATGATGGAAAAAATTTGGGCGCAGGCTTTAATCCGATTGTTGCGGGCGACCATCTCCTCTATGAGAAAGTAGTGGGTGGCGACGTTCATTATATTTATGACGGAAATGATGTCGGGAAAAAATCACCTCATGAAATATTGCCTTGGTATCACGGAGAAACTATTCAGGAAGTCAATGGAGAAAAGCACATTTTTTATAAAGGAAAGGATTGGGGCAATTTTGATAACGGAACGTATACTATCCAAGACGGTCACATCGCTATTGTTCGGGAGGCTAGTCAGTTTGTATCCGGTGGGACCACTCAACACAGTTTTAATGTCTTTTACGATGGCAAGGATCTGGGACAGGCTATGAATACACTTCAGGAGAAACCAGTTCTTTCTCGCAATCATATTGCTTTCATTCGGTATATCGATAACCAACCCCATGTTATATTTGACAGCAAGGATCTTGGGGTGGGACACTCCATCCAATTAGAAGGGGAGCATAGTGCATTTATAAATGGACAAAACCATATCATTATTGATGGAAAAGATATGGGCCTGGGCAGCTATCCTGTTATTGATCTTGAATAGAGAACGGGCGAGAACGTATTAGCAGAACTGACAGAATGCAGAAAAAAGTTAGCCTGTCCGTTCGGAGAGTATTGACGATGTATCATTTAGTATATACAATAGCGATATGGAGTTGTTTTCGCGCATGGGCGGGTTCGAGTGGGATAGAGGGAATCAAGAGAAAAATGAACTCAAGTATAACGTAACGAATAAAGAATGCGAAGAAGTATTCTTTGACGAACAGAAGAAAATTTTGAAAGACCCCCTTCATTCCGGAAAAGAACAACGGTACATCCTTTTAGGAAAAACAAAGACCCACCGACACCTTTTTATTGTAGTTACAGTCAGAAAATTATACATGCGTATCATCTCTGCGCGAGATCTTAACAAGAAAGAATATCCTCTGTATGAAAAAGAAACTTAAAATTCCAGCTTTTAAAAACGAAGATCAAGAGCGTGATTTCTGGTCACGGACGGATTTATCCAAATATTTTACGGTCGAAGATTTTACCAGTGTCCACTTCCCCAACCTTAAACCGACTTCTCGATCTGTGTCAGTGCGAATCCCGGAATACCTCCTCACTCGCTTAAAAGAACAGGCGAATGAGCTTGATATCCCTTATCAAACGCTCATGAAACAATACATTGCGAAGGGTGTTTTGAAAAAGCAGCACTCGGTTATCGAGAGATAGAATGGAGTCACCCCAAAGCCGGAGGAAGCCGACAAAGCAATCGCTGAGCTTATGGCACGCAGAAATGAGCTCCTAGCCGTGTCCTAAGGATGTTTCCGTGCAAGGAATCACCATCAATGACAACCGGCTCGAGAGCCGGTTGTTTTTACAACAACAATCTTTTTTGTATGGCAACTCTTGGTCCTTCTTCCGCACAGGCCTGGCACACGAAATCCGCACCAGAGGTATTGAAGATGGTAAAGTCGAAAAATGGGGGAATCTCCGATGATGAGGCCACAAAGCGTTTCCAGATATATGGATACAATCAGCTCGTTGTCGCTGCACGGGTTTCACCACTACAGATTTTTTTTGATCAATTTAAAAACATTCTCATCGTTATTTTATTGGTGGCCACTGTTCTTTCAGGACTCCTTGGCCATGGGGTTGAAGCGATTGCGATTGGAGCGATCGTCTTGTTTGCAGTGGTCTTAGGATTCGTTCAGGAGTTTCGAGCCGAGCGTGCTCTTGAAGCGTTGCAGGAACTCGCGGCCCCTTTGGCGGTGGTATTGCGTTCCGGTGTCGAGCAAGAGGTTCCTGCGCGTGAACTCGTACCAGGGGACATCATTATCATTTCCGTTGGAGATCGGATTCCCGCCGATGCCCGATTGATCGAGTCGGTGAATCTCAAGATCGAAGAGGCTGCGCTCACTGGAGAATCTGTTTGCGTAGAAAAAGATGCCAATAGTACTGTGGCGTTGACCGCCCCGGTGGGAGATCGACACAACATGGTGTTTGCGGGGACGAGCTCCAGTTATGGCCGAGGGCGAGCCGTGGTCGTCGCAACGGGGATGAACACGGAATTTGGCCGCATCGCTCACCTTCTGCAGAATGTTCAAAAAGAAGAAACGCCACTGCAGAAAAATTTGGATCGTGTTGGAAAATCACTTACCAAAGCCGCTTTTGTCATCGTGTTGATGATTGTTCTTTTGGGTGTGTTGCGGGGCCAGCCGATTTTAGAAATGCTCATTTTTGGTATCGCCCTGGCCGTCGCAGTGGTGCCAGAAGCGCTCCCAGCGGTCGTGACGATTTCCCTAGCGATCGGTGTCCAACGCATGGTAAAGCGCCATGCATTGGTGCGGCACTTGCCCGCCGTGGAAACTCTTGGGTGTACGACGATTATTTGTTCGGATAAAACCGGAACGCTCACCAAGGACGAAATGACCGTTCGAAAAATGTTGGTCGACGGCGCAGTGGTTGTGGACGTGACGGGTAGTGGTTATGAACCCAAGGGAGAATTTTTGGCGGGGGGGAAGGCCTATGCCGTCAATGAACGACTGAGAGCGTTGGTCCAAGCAGCGGTGCTCTGTTCGGATGCCAGACTCATGAGCACGGAAAAGGGGTGGGATGTGAGTGGTGACCCCACCGAGGGAGCGTTGGTTGTGGTGGCGAAAAAGACGGGAGTTGAAAAAGAACTTCTGGATGAGCAATTCCCCCGCATCGCTGAAATTCCCTTTACATCCGAACGGAAACGAATGACGACGCTCCATAAAACAACGGAAGGTGCCGTTGCCTATGGGAAGGGTGCGGCGGAAGTCATCCTTGCCGCTTGTACGCACTACGAAAGTGCGAACGGAAAAAAGCCGCTGACCCCCAAAATGCGTGCCGCTATTCTCGCGACAACGGAAGAGTTTGCAAGCAATGCCTTACGCGTGATGGGTGTCGCAAGTCGCAGAGCGATGGATGTCAATGAGGGAGAATCGGGAATGACGTTTCTGGGGCTTTTTGCTATGATCGATCCTCCCCGAACGGAGGTGAAATCGGCGATTGTACAATGCCGGAAGGCGGGGATCGACCTCATGATGATCACGGGCGATCACCCGATCACCGCCGAAGCCATTGCTCGCGAACTCACACTGTTGGGTCCGGGAAAACGTGTGGTCACTGGTATTGAGCTGGATGCCATGACGAACGAAGAACTCGCTAAAAAGATTGGCGGGATTGGCGTATGTGCTCGCGTTTCTCCAGAGCATAAACTACGGATTGTTGAAGTGTTGCAGCGCAATGGGCATGTGGTCGCCATGACGGGTGATGGAGTGAACGATGCACCCGCGCTCAAGAAAGCAAATATTGGCATTGCGATGGGCATCACGGGCACAGATGTGACAAAAGAAGCCGGAGCCATGACACTGACCGACGATAATTTTGCATCGATTGTGGCAGCAGTAGAGGAGGGTCGTATTATTTTTGGTAATATTAAAAAGTATTTGATGTATCTGTTGAGCTCCAATATTGGAGAAATTGGACTGATGACCGTCACCTCGTTACTGGGTCTTCCGTTACCGCTTTCGGCGGTTCAAATTTTGTATGTGAATTTAGCCACCGATGGACTCCCCGCGTTGGCGTTAGCGGTAGACCCACCGACTTCGGATGTGATGAATCGTCCACCCCGCAACTTGAGCAACGGAATCTTTAGTCGATCTGTGATCGCCTTGATGGTGACGGGTGGCATTTGGTCAACCATCGTGAACGTGAGCTTGCTCATTTGGGCCCAGCAATCTGGCCGGAGCACGATCGAAGCGATGACCATGGTGTTTGTTTCATTGGCGCTCATCCAATTTTTTAAAGCGTACAATTTTCGTTCAGATCGAACATCGGTCTTTGTGCACCCCTTTGCCAATAAGTGGCTCAACCGCGCCGTAGCATGGGAGCTTCTTCTGTTGGCACTCGTCATTTATATCCCGGCGTTTCAGAAGCCGTTTAGCACACTTGCTCTTTCTGCAACGGATTGGTTGATTATTGTACTATCGGCATTGTCGGTAGTGCCGGTACTGGAGATTGCAAAGTACTTTATACGGAAGAACATCAACCCAGTTGAGTAATCGGAGCCTCGCGTGATATACTCATCCTGCTTATTCCTGGTACTCCTATTATGACTATGCAACTTCATCCCACGCTCTATACAAAACCCGAGAAAGCGCATACTCGCGATGGATTTGGTGAGGGGCTTATGGAGGCCGCGCGGGCGAATCCCAATGTGTTGGGTTTGGGTGCTGATACGACCGAGTCCACTCGTGTGGCAAAAATTGCCGAAGTAACCCGAAACAGTTAGTACAGATGGGCGTGGCGGAACAAAATATGATGGGCGTGGCGGCGGGGCTTGCGACGGCTGGAAAAATTCCTTTTGTGGTGACGTACGCCGTGTTCTCTCCGGGCCGGGCATGGGACCAGATGCGCGTGAGCGTGTGTTATTCAAAACTGAATGTGAAGGTCGTCGGGGCGCATGGAGGGATTTCCGTGGGCCCCGATGGCGCTACGCACCAAGCGCTTGAAGATATTGCTTCCGTTCGGGTGCTTCCGAATATTGTCGTGGTGGTTCCGTGTGATAAAGAGCAGACGAAAAAGGTCACTCTCGATGCGGTGGCGCACAAGGGCCCCTATTACTTCCGCATGGGTCGGGAAAAAACTCCAGTGATCACTACAAAAGACACTCCGTTCGTGCTCGGCAAAGCCGATGTGTATCGCGAAGGAAAAGATGTCACAATTATTGGGTGTGGGCCATTGCTCTATAATGCTTTAGTCGCCGCAGAGATTCTTTCCGGCAATACAGATCTCGCCAAAGCCTATACCCTAAACCCTCTACCCTATACCCTCGACGTTGAGGTGATCAATTGTCACACCATCAAACCCATTGATGTTGAGACGCTTGTCGCAAGCGCTCGGAAAACAAAAGCCGTGGTCACGGTCGAAGAGCATCAAATCACCGGAGGCCTTGGCGGAGCCGTTGCAGAAGCGCTTTCAAAAAATTATCCCGTCCCCATCGAAATGGTTGGGATGCAAGATTGTTTCGGAGAATCCGGGAGCTCTGATGAACTCATTGAGAAATATGGCATGGGAGTGAAGGATGTCATTGCGGCCGTGCAACGAGTGCTAAAACGAAAGAAGTAACCTCAGTCGTCATTGCGAAGGAGGCCATGCCGAGGTGGTCCCCCTTCGGGGGATCTCCCGAAGGGACGACAATCCACGGTCGTTTCTAGATTGAGCTCGCAATGACTATTTGCGAATCAACGCCTCAAGCGTTGATTTTTGTTCTCAGAAGGGCTACGCTATCATAATGGAGGAACAATTATCCTTAATGACAAAGAAATATATGAGTATGTGGATTCTCCTTGCAATTATAGTGGTTTTAGGGCTGTGGCTGGTCATGGCCTATAACGGCCTGGTGACCCGCCGACTCCAAGTGAAAGAAGCATGGAGCGATATTGATGTGCAGCTCAAACGCCGGTATGACCTCATTCCGAATTTGGTCGAAACGGTGAAAGGATATGCGGCGCATGAAAAACAAACACTCGATGCCGTGATTACGGCACGGAACTCCGCCATGCAGGCACACGAGAGCGGTGCGAGCCCAGAAAAAATGGCGCAGTCGGAAACCGCTTTGGCTGGAGCGCTCAAAAGTGTATTCGCGCTTTCGGAAAGCTACCCCGACCTCAAAGCCAACACCAACTTTTTGAAACTCCAGGATGAACTCTCCGACAC
>Ga0105164_10001079_pt1 | contig 17712 bp, 7 predicted proteins | sample VDWuncwatermetaG_FD_89674 | JGI IMG/M metagenome (GOLD analysis project Ga0105164, IMG submission 89674) | Wastewater microbial communities from Netherlands to study Microbial Dark Matter (Phase II) - VDW unchlorinated drinking water | ecosystem: Environmental > Aquatic > Freshwater > Drinking...
ATTGTACAGAGACTGGATCGTCTCAGAGATTTAAAATAAATCCGTCATTTTGGGCATATTTGGAATTAAAATATATTGAACCAGTAGAAATAAAGGGGTAAAACTACAAATTAAACCCCCTAGAAATGTCCGCATATGTTTTATTTCCTGTAATAACATTCACAGGAATTCACAGGAATGAAAATATTGACACCAAAGAGTTTTATGGTAGCATAAAGGTAAGAATTTGATTTAAGTCTTGAGTCGAAGGGGGAAACCTGGACCCTAAAAAAGTAAAACCTTCGCAAAGTCAGACTGCTGACTGGGCGAAGGATTTTTTATTTTGTGTCTGAGAGTGCCACCCAGCTATGCAAATTTTTTGAACTTGTTCAAAATGGAGGGTAAGAGTAGAATTACCCGAAGTCGAAATACTATGTATTCCTTAAAAATCACGCAACATCTTAGCTCAACTTTATGAAGTTGGAGGGGAAAATGGAAAATATTGTTTATTTTTTGATAGGTTGTGTAGGGCTTAGCATTGGCGCTGCTATTGGGATTTATATTGGGAAAAATAAGACTGTTGTTCCAGAGGGGCTTGTATCTAAAGAAACTTATGATCTGATCTCTCAAAATCTTGAAGCGTCTCGGGTACAAATTACGGAACAGGATGAGAAGATCCGGAATCTTACTGGTGGCTTGGCCACAAGGGAAGAATCCTTGAGGCAGACTAACGAACGGTTGGCAAATCAGTTTAAGGAAATGGAAGAGACCCGTAAACAAATGATGACCGAGTTTGAAAATATTGCCGGGCGCATTTTAGAAGAACGTTCGGGGCAGTTTGTAAAAAATAGTAAAGATGGTTTGAGCGTTGTTTTAAAACCATTCCAAGATCGTTTAGAAGATTTTAATAAACAGGTTAGGGAATTTCGAGATAAGGATATTGCTGAAAAGACCGAACTCAAAGGGGCCATTGAAAGCCTTCGCCAATTAAATCAAAGATTAAGTGAGGATGCAAATAATTTGACCAATGCACTTAAGGGGGATACAAAATTACAGGGTGATTGGGGTGAGTTTCAGATGGAAACTCTTTTGGAGGCGGCTGGTCTTGAACGCGGCATTCATTTTCGTATGCAGGAGAGTTTTACGGGCGAAGAGGGAAATCGTCAGCGTCCGGATTGCATTATTATTCTGCCAGAAGACCGAAATTTGATCATTGATTCCAAGGTTTCGCTGACAGCTTTTGTTGAATACTTCAAAGCGGAGACTGAGGAAGTGAGAGAAGCCTGTGCTGCCCGTCATTTAAAAAGTGTTCAAGACCATATCAAGGAGTTGAGTGCCAAGAATTATAAGGATATTTATGGGTTGAATACGCCTGATTATGTGCTGATGTTTATTCCACAGGAGCCTGCTTTGGCTATGGCAATGCGTGAGGATGGGGGTATATCAAATCAAGCTTTTGAGAGAAATATTGTTCTAGTGACAGGGGCAACGCTTTTGGCCACTATGAAGACGATTGCTTTTATCTGGAAGCAGGAGAAACAAAAGAAGAATGTTTTGGAGATCGCTCGTGTCGGGGGATCTTTGTATGATAAGTTTGTTGGATTTGTAACAGATTTGCAAGAAGTTGGCTCTCAAATTGGAAAAGCGCAATTATCTTACGAGGATGCTTTGAAGAAGTTAAGTACTGGTCAGGGTAATCTTGTCCGACAGGCCGAGATGTTGCGTGAACTTGGTGCAAAAGTTAATAAAAAGATGCCCCTCAAGCTTCAAGAAATTGCTATAGGAGATTTGCAGGAGACTCCGTTACTGGAAGAAAGTAAATAAGGGAAGCCATGAAAATCGATATACATGTGCATACAAAGAAATGCAAAAAGGGAGATGCTGCAACAAGAGAAGTTTCTCCATCGCGATTCTGTGAAATCGTTCTTGCAACAGATGTAAGAATTATTGCAATAACAAATCATAATACATTTGATATTGATCAATATAATGCAATTAAAAAAGCCATTGGAAAAGAAGTTCAGATCTGGCCGGGCATCGAGTTGGACATCAAGGAAGAAGAAAAAAGAGGACACCTTTTGGTTATTGTTTCTCCAACCAAGTCAGAGGAGTTCTCAAAAATTATTGAATCTTTAACTATGGGGACGGATTCTGATTCTTTTACCATTACCATTGAACATACAGTAAAGGAATTTGATTCACTTGGACCGCTCTACGTAGCACATTATAAACATAAAAAGCCAGATATATCCGATGTAGAATTAGAAAGGTTACTTACGAGAACTGCAAATCCAAGCCGAGTGATTAAGGAGGTGACGAACTCAATTTCTGCAGGTATATATATTTCACATGGGCGCCCATCTATATATGGGTCTGACGTTCATGATTGGGATCAATATGCAAACGAATCCCATAATCTTCCAGATTTACGATTGCCCGTAGAGAGTTTTGAACATTTTTGTCTTCTCCTTGAGAAAGACCCCACAACAATAAACACACTGTTGGACAAAAAAACTTTTGAAATTTTAGATCTTAATCCATTTGATAACGGGCTTGGATTAAGTCTCAAAGTATATAACGATATTAATGTATTCTTTGGATCGAAAGGAACTGGAAAATCCTGCCTATTAAAAGCTATTGCCAAGCATTTTGTCGACAAGGGTATTGATGCTAGTGTCTTTGAAGCAGGAGATAGTCTTTTGGAAGAAAAATATGATCTGAAGGGCAGAGATTTCACAATAAATCTGGAGCCGTTTGGGATTAATTACTGTACAGATGAGATTATTTTTATTAAGGAAGCAATAGAGGTAGATGTAACGAGTGTGAATAATTATGTTTTCTACTTTAAGGCAGTACATGGAAACCAGAATGCTAAGAAAATACGTCTCAAAGATCTAGACCCTGAAGAAGAAAGCGGGCCAAAGCGAAAATTTGAAGATTATGATAAATCAGATACCACGGTAAAGGAATTTTTGAAATTTTTAGCTAAAAACGAACCCGTGAAAGAAGTAATTGGTTCTAAAGGTCTAGATGAATTGGTTGGTGCAATATCAAGGCTATTAAAAGGTCTAAGTGAGGGCAAATGGACAAAATTTACGAAGTGGAAGGAAGTACGTCTTCTTAATAATGCCATAAAAATCTTTAAGAGCGAAGTGACCAAAAAAACAGGAAATCCAACCAAACCTTCAACGACTGGTTTTAAGGAATATGCGTTGAATAGGATAAAAATTGAATTCAATACAAAAGAAGTTCTTAAGAATATTAGAAAACCCATCAAAGAGCAGGTTGATTATGTTGGGAATCTTGGGGTAGATAAGGGTGAACTTGAATGTAAAACGAAGGTTGTAATTCAGGATGGGCAAATTTCCGATTCGACTTTGTTTGCTCTCAATGGAGTCAAGAAAACCACTCAGAAAGATTTTGTTAAAAATATTAAAGAAATTCTTTCTAAGGTTTATAGTGCGGATTTATTCGAAATAATCGCTAAACTCAACGCCGTAGAAGGTGTGGAAGACATAAAAACAATTAACGAGTTACTTTTAATTAAAAAATATTTCTCTGTGAACGATATCGAATATCATCCTTCTAGCGGTGAATCTTCAATGCTAATGCTACAAAATGAATTAGGCACAGACAAGGATGTATACATTTTAGATGAACCTGAGAAAAGTCTCGGTCATGACTATATAAACGACGTTATTGTACCACTAATCAAAGAAAAGGCTCGTGCAGGGAAAAAGTTGTTTATCTCCACTCATGACGCAAATATTGCTGTTAGAACACTGCCTTATAGTTCAATATATAGATGCCACGGAGCAAAGGGGTACGACACATACGCAGGAAATCCATTTTATAACCATCTGGTAAACATTCATAATAGCAGTGACCAACTTGATTGGAAAAAGGTAAGCATGAGGACCCTCGAAGGTGGCGAGGAAGCCTTCGGAGAAAGAGGTAAGATATATGCAAACACTTGAAGCGACTGTTATAGAAGATAAGGGTAAATATTTTATCAGCATTGCGGATGGAGAAGAATTCATTAGAATTCCAATTTCTGACGATCAGCCAAATGAAGTAAAGTCTGCCTTCAATAAAATTATTCTTCGTCTAAAGAGAGGAAAGTTCAAGATAAATATGTCCGAAGTCCAACAAAATCTATTCTCACTTGTGGCAAATGAGTATATCAAGCAATTGAACAGAGAGCTTCAAGAGGTGTTTGGAGAAATGGAGCGATATAGTTTGATAGAAGCCAGCGGGGAAATAACGGAAGAAGAATGATGTTGAATTGGAGATGCTATAAATAGTGCTCCCCCTTGAGGCAGGGGTTAATTTAAATTGCCCCCGGTAAACTTCGCGCGTATATCATTGTCATTGGAATATTTAAATTTCTTGGTTTTTTGCAGATTCGTGTCTATCAGCTTTAGAAATATCCACATACTTATCAGTAATCGAACCTGAACTATGTCTTGCATCGTCCCGGACGTGCTCCCTGGGCCGGCCGCGTTTAATATCTTCTGAAATCCCCGTATGCCTAAGCCAGTGAACAGTCGCGCGCTTAACCTCATTAGCATCATCGGCATTCCCAGCTTTTAAAAGGGTGGCCACAGTTCGATCAAAACAATCCTGAACGATTTTTCGTATCCATCTAGTGCTGGTTATCCCACCAAAACCATTCTTATGTTTGGTGATCAGGGGGGTATCTTCATCAGCAGAAGGGAGGTCAGACAGTCCTAAATGGATCCGGTAGCGTTTTAAAGCTTCCAGCATTTCATCACGGACGCTGATTTCACCTTCTTTATTGCCCTTACCAATTGTATAGAACCACCACCGGCCTTCAGAATCTTTATTAAAATCATTCATTTTGGGAGTCCATCGATCATTTTCAGTCAATTCAGATATACGAAGGTACATAGAAAGCATTGCCTTGATGATAAAAAGAGTCCGTTCATGAACTTGAGGGTTCTCCTTGGCCATTTTTTCAGCTTCGGCTATTAGGTATTCTTTAGCAGTATTCGATATTCTCCGGATCTTAGGAAGTTCTTGTGTCGTTCGCAAATATTGCTTTTTTTGCCGTATCAGTGCGACCGGGTTAACTTGGACGTATTCACTCTGAATTAAAAATCCAAAATAACTGTTTAAGACCGCAAACAAAGCCCGGATACCCGGATCTGATATTCGGTATACTTTGCCGGTTTTCATTACAAATGGCCGCCACTTAGGGTTAGGTGACTGCTTGCCGTTGATCTCAATAAACCTGGCCGCAACTTCCGTTCCGATCCATGAATCGGGAGGTTTCTTGCAGAATACGATAAAATCCTCGATCTCCGCGCGGCCCAGGTCCTTGATAGGCTTTTTAATGACTGTACGGGCCCACAGGAGCAGTTTTTCGAGCTCCCGGCGGTATGAGGCTATGGTGTCTTTGCTGCCTTTATAGCTTAAGAGGAACTCAATAGTGAGGTAGTATTCACGATCATTCGGGTAAGAACCTGATTCTTTTGCTTCTTTGAGTTCGGCTTCGAGATGTTCTGTGGAATTAAAGAGAGGTATGAGTTGGGACATATTTGTAATATAGCATAGTCCTCACTTCCTGTAAACTATATTACAGGACTTGAATCATTTGTGCGAGGTTTTCCAGTAATTGTTATTACTGGAAATAGGAGATTGCGATATAAATAGCCCTTGAAGGTTGACTATATACGCCTAAAACTACCTCAAAACAGGCCGCTACATGCCTCCTGGGGGTAGACCCAACAGTTGCGCTCTGAGCCGCCACTTGGACGCAACCCTCATATTTTCAGCATGTTACAAATCATAAAATTTAGTGATTTTAGCCCTTCCAATGCGCTGTAATAACCGCTCCTGGCAAGCTTCTGGCATAAATCGTCGTCGTGGATAACCAAATTCTAATACCTGACCCTAAAAGTCGGGCTATCTTCAGCCTTGTGATCACGTTTGTCATACATAGCGGTCGTTTGAATACTCGCATGGCCAAGCCAATGCTGGACCTTTCTAATATCTTCGCCGTTGACTAAGGTATTGGTGGCCGCCGTGGCCCGCAGGGAGTGGGGGGAAAAACGCGATGTATCAAGACCAATCTTCTGGCCGTACTTGATAACCAATTCATAAACAGCAATAGGCGACATTCCTGTTGTCGAAAATTTCTTATTGTTGCTTAGCGCTCTAAATATCGCAGACTCCCGATTACCGGCATGTTGTGGCCCAGAGGCTTCTAAATACTCATAAATACGTTTAATAGCGACGGGATGAAGTGGAACATAACGCTCTTTGTCGCCTTTACCATGAATTTTTAATTGTTTGATGCCATCGCGTTCCAAGATGTCTTTGATCTTTAAATTGCACAGTTCTGAGCGCCTTAGTGCATGAAATAAGAACGTGGCCAGGATGGCCCGGTCCCGTTTGCCTTTAATGGTTTTCGGATCCGGTGCTTCAAGAAGATCTTTTGCCTGCCGGTCACTGATGGATTGGGTCGCGCCTTCGTTGGCCGTCAGCTTAGGCCGTTCAACACCTAAGACCACATTTGTTTGGATAAATCCCTGGTCGCATAAATATTCAAAGAATTTTGATATCGTCGAAAGCTTCCTTTTAATAGATCGGGTAGCATATCCTTGTTTCTCCGGTGTTTTGATCATGGCGTCGCGCCAGTTCATGATGTCCCCACGTTCAATGGATTTAAAATCATCAACCGAAGAAATCTTAAACCAAAAGATAAATTCTACAAGATCAGCACGCTTGGCCGCGCGGGAGTTAGAGGAAGTGGTATTCTGGAGCCAGAGCTTGATCAGTTCGTGGTCCAGGAAGGCTAAAACAGAGGTTATAGGGGCTGTTTTGGGCATGTTGGGAGTACCTTTGCGAAGTCGGATGTGTATTTAAGATTTATTTTATATAACTTATCATAATATCAATTATGATAAGTTAAAGAAATAATTTAAAAAATCTGTTGCTTACCCTGCCTTCATCAACCTCACAGGCTGATTGTCATTAGCTGCTTTAGGGAAATTGTCATTTGCCACGGAATTTAAACCGAGGAAGAATCTGATGTTAGTCATTGGCTGAATATTAATAATCACCGGCACAAAGCCAGGTGCATTTTTCAATTGTTGCAGCATGGCTGGATCAATGTGGAATTTAATGCCTTGGCCGTTGTTTTGGACAGCTAAAGCTTTATCCGAGGTCAAGTCAATACCGCCCGGGCCTGACTTGTTCTCATTTTCTGTAAACATAGCATGATCCCCTGTCAAGGCGAACTCCCGATTTCCAGATCGCTGCTTTCGGGCGGCATCTATCAACTCGTCCCTCAACTTTGGTTCAAGCTTATAGATATTTGCAAACTCCAATACTCTGGCATCAGAGGGTATTAAATAACTTTCATATCTGGAAATATCAGACGGATCTATAAGCATTCTCAGAGCAACCTCTTTTTGCGTCCATCCCCTGTTTACCCTGGACAGTCTCATCATAAAGGCAAATGAATCCCTTTGAACTTTTAAGTTTTGTGCTTTAAGCCATTGCATTAAAAGTTTACTCAAATCAAGATCTAAAAGATCAGCAAATTGTTTTAATTTCACATCTAGGGGGAGCTGATCTCCCCTTTCATAATCCGATATTTCAGATGACCACAACGATTTTTTAGACAAATCTTCAGATGATTCGATTTTAATTTGTTCAGCAAGATCCCCCTGAGTCCAACCCTTTGCTATTCTAGTGTCTTTGATTATCTTTCCAAAAATTTTTGCCTCCACTGCATTCATCGCCCTATCTCCATATCTAAAATTCCTGATCCTAAGATAAATATCCATCAATGCCTCATGAATAATTTCTTGTGTGAAAGGAGCATAATTGCCGTCCGGATAAATATCATTCTTCTCCGAATTAAAAAAATCCAACAGACGATTCAATCTTTTATTCCTTTCTTGAGGGGCCAATGTTTGAGGTAAATACTGTAAGCATGCTTCTAAAATCGTTAACTTGGCCCTTTCTAACTCCTCTGTATTCCTTGCACTGCTAAAATATGCGGCTAAAATAGGTGGGTTTTGCAGCATTTCTTCCGGTGATGGACGAGGCTTCCATAATACATCCCCTGATTTATACACATCCGTTGTCATTGCCCGATCGGATTTAAGTGACTGGTTGGCAAAACTCATGGCCATTCTTATATCAAGTGACATTTCCGGTCTTTGATCTTCAATCTTGGCCAACAAAGCTGTCAGAAAAATACTTTTGTTAGGTAGGTTTGCTAATCCTATTGCCTGACGATCTGTAACAAGACTGACAATTGATTCTATTAAGGTGCGTTGTTTGGAAGGAGATAACGCCTTGTAATTTTCCTGAGCATGACCTCTTGAGGATTCTAACCCCCAAAATGCAACAAACCGTAATAAATTATAATCATCAAGTTTATCGTGGTCTTGCAAATATTTAATGTCTGAATCATATTGCTTATTGAGTTCTGGTCCTCTTAATATTTTGACAATAAACACTATTTGAACGACACTCATTATAACAAGACTCGCAGTTAATAAGTCCAAAGCACTTACTTCAGTCATAGCCCGGTCAGACATTCTAATATCAATAACAGTGCCGCTTGCTTCACTAGAAAACTCAACTTTTATTTTTCCATTTTTAGACTCTGGAAAATATTGGTCAAAAAGACTTTTAGCTGATTGGCGAGCCTCCTCTTTCTCAGAAGATTTTAACCCTCTTGAAAAATAAAGGCGCAGATGATTATCAGCCAACTTTTCTAGCCTAATGCCTTCCTCTAGCAATCTGGCTTTTATAACACCCTCAATCATCTCTTTAGAAAAATGAATTATTTGAATATCTATCCTATTTTCTCCGACCAATGACCAAGGTTTGATGATATTGTCGTTACGAAGCATATTCAAATCGGCTATTAAACCCTCCCTTACTTCAGGGCTTAATCCTATTGGAAAAAGCAGACGAACGTGATTATTAAGCCCAGGGATGACTTGAATGTCATAAGATCCAAACATCAACCTTAATACGGTCAAAACATGTTTTGTTACCATTGCCGCATCAGAATGAGGCAAAAGCTCATGGATTTTATTTATAATTGATCCGTCGTCAGTTTTTCCAAAAATTCCCGCATAATTAGGATATTTTTGCTCTTTGTATAAATCCTCAAGATACTCTCTTCTTCTGGTTAAAAGGACTGAATCTGAAGCCCTCGGATTCATAGCGGACGTTCGAAAAATAAACGGAATATTCCTAATCCTTTCATCCTTTTGCATGCCCTCCAATACTACTAACCCATTTAAACGAGGCATATTATAGTCGCTGACAACGAGGTTAATATTGACATTTTCTTTTAACTTTATCAATGCTTCTGCGCCGCTTCGAGCGCTGACTACATCATACCCATCCAATATGAGTAAGCGTTGAATTCTATTTATTTCATCCGCTCTATTATCTACGACCAATACTGTATGGCGGATCTGCACTTTTGGTTTGGTTTCGTCGGGAGTTGACTTACCCAACATCGCCGCATCCTTTCTATGGTATATCTCCATCACATATTCATTACCGTATACCGAACGCAGTTCTTTAATAGCCTTGATTTCGGAGAAATAAAAATCTGCGGTTTTCCCATCAACTAATATTGAGATTTTTATATCCCCGGATTCTTTAATAGCCCCCTTAAAATATCCTTCTACCGTCTCTATAGAAGCCGAAGAGGCCCCGGGTATGGGTTCCTGGTATTCGAATATGTAATTGGAACCAGCATGTAAACGCTTTAAAGGATCAAAAGCTTCCTCTTCCGCTGCCAATGACATTCTTAAAGCCTGCACTCTCATTGGCCTTAATTGATCTACAATCTTATCCGCCACGCTCTGTGCTCCCTTGACACCTCCCCATTGATCAACTTTATTGCCTAGGACGGGCACCAAAAATTCCAATTCCCGAGCCAATCTTTTATCGTTCCATAAAGGTTGATATTGATTAGGTTGTTTGCTTGGATCTTCATACGGAATTCTCTTTAAATATTGCCAAATTACTTTTAAAACCTCATCTTTTGAATAATAAGTCAACAAATCATGTATTGTAAGCGTACCCCAAATTGCCGTGTTATCTTTCTTGAGCCTATCCTCCAGATCTTTAAGTTCCTTTTCCGATGGTTCGGCTGCCATGGCCAAGTCCGGCACAAGAACCCTTATTAAAGGATTCCACAAGTTTTGAGCAGGAGCATTAACCTCCTCTTTCGGCAAACTAAGAAAGTTCAAAAGAAAAACTCTATCACCATAGATAAATTCTCTTCGCAAGAATTTGTTCAAAACATCCATAAGACGATGCCTGAAACGGACTTTCTGAATATCGATGGTTCCATCATCCTTCATTATTGGCAAAGCTTCTGCATACTGCCTGATAATGGCGACAGCCTGTTTATTTCTTATCGAATATCCTTCTGGAAATTGTTGAGTAAACCAGGCTTCAACCGTTAATAACATCCGGACGGACCTTGCGGAGCTCTGTGGCTTAGCTACCCGCTGACCTGGTTCTATAGAAAGCTTATTAAATATGGCACTTATAAGTCCTGATGAAGACATAAAAATAATATTCCTTGCTACCTGCTCATTGTTCGTCAAGTACTGTGTTCTAATTGCGATGGCGGCGGCTCTGGAATTTTTAGGCAATACTGAAATATAATACTGTGATCCTGACGGCAAAACCTGCATTTCATACGCAACGCCATTGATTTCGATATCTTTTCGCATTCCCCCATTCATCGCAGCATCCAATGCTCCGAGGCCTTGAGTTTGATTGGATCCTAAATTTTGTAAATGGCCTCGATGAAGTCTTTTGAAATCATCCCAATTTTTTACGCTGGTGGCATCATGTTTCGTTAAAAATATACCAAAATCAGTCCCATCATTCATGTCTCTTGCATGGGTAGGTAAATCACCGGCAGCAATGACTAAGGCTATGTTCTCCATCGAGAAATATCTAAAATAGAATCTTTTTCCTCCTCCTATCAGGTCGTCATAAAGACCATTGCCAGCATCTTCTCTTATGTTAATAACATCCCCGGCCTCTTTAGCTTTTATTTTCCGATATATAGCTGTGATCCTTGTTCTGATTTCTCTTTCAATTTTTCCAGTAAAGTTATCTAAATAAGGACTGCTTTCTAAAATCCAAAGTTCAGGAGATTTTCTTTTTGAAGCAATATTAGAACGTTGATCATCGGTCAATCTGTCTATGAGTTGTCCTGTTGGGATGTTATCCTCAACAGCAGGAATGGTATCAAAGTATGCTTTAAACGATAAATTTTTTATTCTATCAATCCCTTGCATAACTTTTAAAATTTGCCCTTCAATCCGTGTTGCTCCAAGGCCGTCTTCTGCCATTAGATCAGATATAGGTATCTCTACTCTTGACACTGCAATAGCAATAACTCTTAGTGCGTCATTGTAAGAATCCTCGCCGTACCTTTCTTTTGCTTTGCGAATCAGCCGATTAATTCCATCCGGATTATCTGATTCCGGATTTTCAAAAAGTTTTCTTAAACTGTCCCTGACTGGTTCAAACCGGTCAACCGGTTGTGGGGCAATCGGTGAATCGGACAAACTTATGACCTGTGCTTTTACAGCCCCCGAAGAACCTCCTGTTTCAGGCCCTGCTCTTGATATATTTCCCGTCTCCCCGGCCTCCGTCCCTGACGATGACGGTACTGCAACCGGATTGCTTGGCTGCGCCGAAGGTATAAACCGAAATCCGTTATGTATGACGGGCTCTCGGCCGGATAATTTGACATAATACCTTTTGGCGTCATCCCGGATCATTTTCTCTATTTGTTGTCGTACTTGGGCTGATGTTCCTTTAATCTCCAAAAATGTTTCCAGCCATTCATAAACACCGGTTGGGCTGTCTTTGCCGGATAATCTATACAGGGTTTCCCACGCCCCGGGCCGCTGATCAAACAAATTAACAGCGGCGGCTTCAACAAGAGATCCCAAATACAATACCGGATTTGCCTCATCATATAATGCAAACATCATCCCCAACTTCTCTACCAAGGCCTTATTGAATTGGCCTCCGGGCACTCCTCCCATCTGCTTGACCCTATGGTGTTCAAAAGCCATTGAATACGCCGCAGATTTAAGATCGCCCGAAATTTGTTCCAAATTTTTATCAAACAAGGCTATCCTAATGATTTTGGATGCAATGTCCAAAAGTCTTTCAATTTCTATTTTATCGCTGCGCGAGGGGTCTATTTTTAAAAGCAGGATCTCGCCCCTTTTTACTCTCTGATATTTTTGGGCCAAGGAATCTATATTATCGATAAAGATGAGTGAATGGTTACTGACCAGGCTGCTGAAAACCCATCTTGGGAATGCAATGGCGTACTGATCTTCAGTCTTTAACTTCAGTTCATAAAAATTTATAAACCCATATTGATTTTGATAGATCTTTTTGTCTCCTAATATCCTGAATAATAATAAGGCCCTTTTACCCTTGGCATGAGGATTGCTTCCTATAACATAGTGTTTATTATTCACAATAGCGTTGAATTCATTCAGCACATTATCCAGGGTCCCGTTCTGCAGGTTTCCAATTTGATTGCTGGTCCTTAAATATTTCTCAATATCTGCCACAACGATCTTCAATTCGTATTCATTTCCGGCCTTTTCCAACCGATCTTTGATTTGTTTAACTTTATCCGAAAGGCTCACCGGTGTCTTCATCGGGGCTTCCACAGGCTGACCTAGCATTGCCGCATCATCATTCATAAATCCATCTTTCCCCACGACCGGAATATAATGTTGTTCTAATACAGTGTCGTTTACCGAATTGTAACTGGGGATCGCCTCCCGTCCCCAAAAGTTACTGCCCTGTAAAACATTAACCAGATGTCCTTTAGGGCCTGGCGGCAATCTTTCTATAATATTATCTGCAAATCTATGGTAATTCTCATTGGCCTTGTACAAGAGTGGAATTTCACCAATTTGAGGTGAGATCTCCGGCATTTTTTCTAAAGAATTCAGAAAAGATGAAGACGCATTTGTTAAAACAAAATAACCTTGCAGACTTTGAGATCGAAAAAAATCACGTAATAATGCGCGGCCGCGGCCAAGTTTTTGTTTATCATCAGGAAAATCCGGATAAAACCGCCCGATATAAACAATTTTATATTCAGGAAAAACATCAAAGATTATGTCATCCGATTTTAATGTTTCCTGGCCATTAACTTTTCGAGATAGACTTACTGTTTTTTTTGTGAATCCATCTCGAACATTATCTTCAACTGTATAAAAATAACCTTCATTTTCTAAATCAGCCCAGGACACATCTTTTTGACTTGGCTTATAGCCTAAACTAACCGAATTGCTTGGGTCAAGACGGGCTTCGACTACTTCTGTGGTTGGACTATTAGGTATTATTTTAGCTCCAAGCATGGCAGTATCGGAGGTGAATTGTAATGACCGGTCTGCTTCATTGCCAAACATGGCATAGTCCACCCCACCAGAAAAATATTTTCTGGGGATTGTCTGCTGAGTTATGGGGTCAATTTCTTCTTTAATGTAGTTATACGCGCCCTTCTTAAACGCCCTTAGGTACTGTTGATAGATTTTCTCTTTTTCTTGTGGATCATCAATATTGACGCCGGCTACTTTGTTCTTATTCGTATAAACCTGTTCTAAGATGCTGTCTTTGATTTTCTTTTTGTACCACATGGCTAAAATTAGGGAATTGTAAACTTGACGCAGTTGGGAGAAATTCTTGCCTTCATTGACTTCTTTAGTTAATTCAGGGACGATGATCTCGCGGACGATTTGAGAGCCAAGAGTGCTTATACCCCCCCCCATCACCGACGAGGAATATTTATTATTCTTCTTTAGTGCTAAGTAATCTTGCTCAAGCATGACCTTTAATTTGCTTTCCACCACATATGCCGTCCCTGCTTTCGCATTCTCATACACCACGGCCTTGGAAGGTACTATCCAAACTTTGTTAAATGTATTTACAGGAATATTAGTTGTCCCAAATTTTTTGGCCGCTTCCTCGTAAATACGCTTCCAAAATCTCTTACCCACCTCTCCTTCCGGGTAAATCAGGCTGGCCGTTATCTGCTTGAGCATGTAATCTTCGGCCAAAAGGTCGCGGCCCATTTCAGTTTGGCCAAAGCTTTCAGGAACAATGCGGTTTTTCTCATACGGGGATAAATTCACCCACAAATCTTTTTCAGGAATGGTTAGGCTCGCCAGGAAATACTTAATCAACTTACCTGACTCGCTTTTAAGAGCGTCGTTAGATAACTTGCTGTCGCCGCGATCTAAAATAAAATCAAAACGGAAAGGATTGTCAGGATGGACTTTAATACCTTTGAGGATGGGCGGGGCAAATGCGGGGCTTAAACTGACCATGGTGCCGGGTTGTGGCAATGCAAAGTCCTGGGCTTGAGCCAATGGCACTGGGCCCAAGGTATTAGCCAAAAAGAAAAAAATAAGCCCTTGGCATATTATATGCCTTGAATATAAATTTTCTGACATATTCTAAGATTAACATATATATACCTATCCCGCCAGTTTTAGACTTTGTGTTAGGCTTTGTTACAATTAAGTCACCATAAAACCCAGGAGGTGCCAAATGAAACCAAAAAGAACAGCTATCACAGAAGACTGGATGCTAACACCAGAAGAATTAACGCGCGTCATGAACAAAAGCCGTAGCAATAAGCTCATATTTGCCTTAATACTTTTGTTTTTCAGAATTCAAGGACGTTTCCCGAACACCCCTTCTGAATTTCATCCAAAGACTATTGGTTTAGTCGCCCAACAATTAACTGTCCCGGTACCAAGCAATGATATCTTGGCAAAGACGGCCAGAACGTGGGAACGCTACCGCGCTGAGATCAGAAAAATAACCAATTTTCGGGAAGCAACCAATGCGGATGCTGTCATGCTTATCCAATGGCTCAAGCAGCATGCGGCCATCGTCAATTATAATCCCAATCAGCTTATCCCCCTGCTTGAAGAACGTTGCCGCCAGCTTTCAATTGAACATCCCTCCCTTGATCGTTTAGACCGTATTGTGCGCACCGTTGTTTTTACTCGGGACGAAGATTTATATTCCAAGACATATAAACGGTTGGATCAGGCTGTAAAAGATCAACTCGATTTTTTATTACAACCCGATAGAAAAAATAATGACACCCAAAAAGAGGAGCTTCTTCCGGCAGTACTGATGCGTTTGCGCAGTGGTCCTGGTCGGGTCAGCCTGGATTCCGCGCATGAAGAACTAAAGAAACTCATGATGATTCGCGGAGTTCAATTACCATCGGACCTTTTTATTAATGTATCTGAATATGAGCTTGAACGCTATCAGCAACACGTCATGGTTGAAGCCCCCTATGAGTTACGTCGGCATTCACCTGAGACAAGATTAACATGGTTGGCTGCTTTTGTTTATTTGCGTGGACGGACAATCACTGATAATTTGGTTGATCTCTTGATTGAAACCATTTATCACATTGAGGCCCGGGCAGAACGCAGGGCTGATCGTAAACTGTTAGCAAGTTGGAAACATGTGGCCAATAAGGAACTCATCCTCTTTAAAATTGCCTCTGCCGCAATTGAATTTCCCAAAAAGACCATAGAGGAAGCCATCTACCCCATTGTGAGCTTACCAACCCTTGTAAACATTGTCAGAGAATTAGCGGCTGTTGGTAATCATGATGGTATTGTCCGTGATGGGGTCCGTAATTCCTATAAAAGCCATTACAGACGGGTAATCCCGCTAATTTTAAAAGCCCTGGAATTTCGCTCCAACAATGAACTCTACCATCCGATCATCCAGGCTCTTGAATTGATCAAAAAGTATGTTGATTCTAAAATACACTCTTTCCCTACTGATGAAAAAGTTCCCATTGAAGGTGTGGTGCGGAAGCAATGGAAAAATTCCGTCGTCGAAAAAGATGAGAACGGGCAAACACGAATCAACAGGATCACTTATGAAATCTGTGTGCTTGAGGCCTTGCGTCATCAGCTTCGATGCAGGGAGATCTGGGTTGTTGGAGCTGATAGATACCGTAACCCCGATGAAGACCTCCCTGCTGATTTTGAAATAAAACGTAAAGAATATTATGAAGCCTTAAAGCTTCCCCTTGATCCTAATGAGTACATAAAGAATCTAAAAAATGAAATGCATTTGGCTTTAAGTAAATTTGATGCTGGTTTACCGAAAAACTCAAAGGTTAAAATCCTTAATAAATCAGGTGGTTGGATTTCCGTTACGCCTTTTGATCCACAACAAGAGCCAGAGAATCTGGGTACACTCAAAGCAGAAATAACTGCCACCTGGCCCATGACAAGCCTGCTTGATATCGTCAAAGAAACCGACCTGCGGTTAAAGTTTACCGAATCTCTAAGAAGCCCCACCTCTTACGAATCAATGGATCGCTTAGTCCTACAGCCACGTTTGCTTTTATGCCTTCATGGCCTTGGAACCAATACTGGATTAATGCGCATGGTCGGCCCTGAGTCCGGAATGACCTATAAGGATTTGCATTATGTCCGTCGGAGATATTTTAATACTGATACATTACGCCAGGCCAACGCTATTGTGGTCAATGGTACTCTGGCTATCCGCAAAGAAACTATCTGGGGTGAGGGCAGCACAACTTGCGCGTCAGATTCCAAACATTTTCCAGCATATGATCAAAACTTAATGACCAAGTATCATATACGCTACGGCGGCCGTGGCGTTATGATTTACTGGCATGTTGAGAAGAAATCCATTTGTATCCATTCTCAACTCAAATCCCCATCATCATCAGAAGTCTCCTCCATGATTGAGGGAGTGCTTCGTCACCTTACCGATATAGAGGTCGCAAGCCAATATGTGGATTCTCATGGCCAGAGTACGGTTGGCTTTGCGGTATGTAGGCTTCTAAATTTTTCACTACTCCCCCGCCTTAAACCAATTCATTCGCAGAAATTATATCGTCCAGACAGCGGCCATCATGGCGCTTATAAAAATTTGCAGCTTATTTTAACTAAACCAATTGATTGGGAATTGATTAGACAACAATATGATCAGATGGTTAAATATGTTACCGCATTGCGCTTGGGCACAGCTGAGACAGAAGCAATCATGCGGCGTTTTACACGTAACAATGTCCAGCATCCGACTTATAAAGCATTTATGGAGCTGGGACGGGCCGTTAAAACGATCTTTCTTTGCAATTACCTTCATAGCGAGCCGTTACGCCGTGAAATTCATGAAGGGCTAAACGTTATTGAACAATGGAATGGTGCTACTGATTTTGTTTTATATGCCCGTCGGGGTGAACTTGTAAGCAACCGGAATGAAGATCATGAGGTCACGATGTTGTCTCTTCAATTATTACAAAACTGTATGATTTACATTAATACCCTCATGCTTCAAACTGTATTGGATAAGCCTCATTGGCAAGGACGGCTAACACAACGGGATTTGGCAGCTCTGACTCCCTTGATTTGGGAACATATTAATCCGTATGGGCGGTTTGAACTCGACATGAACACGCGAATACCTCTTATTTAGGCAAAAGTCCTAAAATTGCGTGTTGTAAATAATTGAAGATAAACGGTTTGTGTCCAAGTGGCGGCTCAGAGCGCAACTGTTGGGTCTACCCCTACCTGGCGTGATGCCATGCTTGGGCCCAAGGATGATCGGCGCTATGCCATCCGGACCGTCAAGCGTAACATGGCCACCATA
>Ga0105164_10001080_pt1 | contig 17664 bp, 20 predicted proteins | sample VDWuncwatermetaG_FD_89674 | JGI IMG/M metagenome (GOLD analysis project Ga0105164, IMG submission 89674) | Wastewater microbial communities from Netherlands to study Microbial Dark Matter (Phase II) - VDW unchlorinated drinking water | ecosystem: Environmental > Aquatic > Freshwater > Drinking...
GTGTGAGCGCCTGTCCAATATCGTAGTGCCATGCGAACAGTATACCACGGACTATAATTCCTCCCCGCACTAAAAGTGCGCGGTTTCAAATCTCATAATGACTATTTTGGACAGTAGCGGTTACTAGCCGTTAATAAGCTAAAAAATTTGAAACAATATCTTGGTTAATAACAGTTACCTTTTAGTTGGTTTTAGTAACTGCTAGTTACTCGTAGTTTATGTAAGTCTTCTAACTACTAACGTGGCATTATGTCCGCCAAATCCAAGCGAATTGGACATACAGACATTGACTTTTGTTTTGCGGGCTGTATTAGGCACATAATCAAGGTCGCAATCAGGATCGGGGTATTCATAATTTATTGTGGGCGGAATGACGTTATCCTTTATAGCTAAACAACAGACCAGAAATTCTACTCCACCAGCAGCTCCTAATAGATGGCCAGTCATAGACTTGGTAGATGAAACCATTACGCTCTTGGCATAAGCTCCCAATGCTTTTTTTATGGATAGGGTCTCAATCTTATCGTTAAGTTTTGTGGATGTGCCATGCGCATTGATGTAATCCACATCAGCAGGATTAAGATTTGCGTCCTTTAATGCTGCCGCCATTGCCCTGGCAGCTCCGTCGCCCTGCGGATCAGGAGCAGTCATATGATAGGCATCGCAAGACATACCATAACCGACAAGCTCACCATAAATGTTTGCTTTTCTCTCCTTCGCATGCTGCAATGTTTCCAGGACTACCACCCCTGCCCCCTCAGCCATAACAAAGCCATCGCGTTCCCTATCAAATGGCCGGCTTGCCTTCTGCGGCTCATTATTTCTAGTAGAAAGCGCCTTTAAAGCAGAAAACCCTCCTACAGCTAAAACTGTGATGCTGCTTTCCGTCCCGCCGCAAACCATTACATCCGCATCGCCCCGTTCCAAAATCTTGAAGGCATCGCCAATGGCATGCGTTCCTGTGGCACAAGCAGTAGCTACGCAGGAATTAGGCCCCTTTAACCCAAATACAATCGCCACTTGGCCTGCTGCTTCATTCACAATTAACATAGGGATAAGAAAAGGCGATAACTTGGATGGACCTTTTTCTAAGAAAGTCTTGTGCTCTTCTTCTATAATATGCAAACTGCCGATACCTGAACCAATCAAAACGCCGATCCTATTCCTGTCTTCTTTATCCAAATCTAAACCCGCATCGTTTATTGCCTGCCTTGCGCAAGCGACGGCATACTGGACAAATCTATCCATACGCTTAACATCCTTGGTGGACATACCGTATAAATTAGGAGCAAAGCCTTTAACCTCTCCAGCAATACGGGAATCAAACCCAGTGGCATCAAAAAAGGTAATTGCGCCTATACCGCTCTGGCCATTTTTTAGTGCCTCCCAAAAAACAGGCACGCCATTCCCTACCGGAGAAATCACGCCTAAACCAGTAACTACTACTCTATTTTCTTCCATATTTAATAAACACTTCCGCCAAGAATTGCGGCGGATAAGTACAAATTACTTCCATTCTTGCATTCTGCCAGAATACAGATGAGATAAGTTCGGACTGATCCGCCCACAGATCTTTGACGGAGGGAATTTCCCGCTTTCCTTAAAATATTAGCAAGCGGGATTCCGCCTGCTATTTAGATAGATTGGCGGGAAAAATTTACCCCGCCGGGAATAAAAGGCGGGGCACTTTTTAAACCTTCCCGCGCAGCGAATAAGTTTAATGCGGGAAAATTTATATTAATGACTACTTATTCGCAGTCTTTTCTTCAATATATTTAATGGCATCGCCTACGGTAGTAATCTTCTCGGCATCCTCATCAGAAATTTCAATCCCAAACTCTTCCTCTAGGGCCATTACCAATTCCACTGTATCCAAAGAATCTGCGCCCAAATCATCAATAAACGATGCCTCAGGAGTAACTTCTTCGGGTTTTACTCCCAGTTGCTCTGCTATTATAGATTTAATCTTCTCTTGAACTGCCATTCTTTTTCCTCCTTAATGAGCGCACAACTTACGAATCCCGAAACTTCGGGATGAGTAAGCTGTATGCGCGAATTAATCCCGCCGAACGTGCCAAAATTATCGAAGAAAATTTTGGCACATCTTGTGAGGCGGGATGGAATGCAAACGAATGTCCTCACTTATACCATAACCATACCGCCATCCACGACTATAGTCTGGCCTGTAATATAACTTGACTCTTCTGATGCCAAAAACAGGCATACGCAAGCCACATCCGCAGGGGTACCCAATTTACCTAGGGGAATTGCTTCCTGCATTTTTTGTTTTAAATCCTCAGGAAGCCTGGCTGTCATTTCAGTCTGGATAAAGCCGGGGGCTACTGCATTAACATTTATATTCCGGCTGGCTAATTCCTTAGCTGCGGTCTTGGTAAGGGCAATCACCCCTGCCTTGGAAGCAGAATAATTTGCCTGCCCTGCATTTCCTATTATGCCAATGATCGAAGCGATATTAACAATCCTGCCGTAACGTTGTTTTATCATTAATCTGGAAACAGCCCTGGTGCAATTAAAGGTGCCTTTCAAGTTTACATTTATGACCGCGTCCCAGTCTAACTCACCCATACGCAGTAAAAGGCCGTCTTTAGTTATGCCGGCATTGTTAACTAATATATCAACCTTCCTAAATTTGTCAAGAATTTTATTTAGCGCCTCTGTAACTCTTACATAATCAGTAACGTCCAGGGATAATGCCAAAGCCTTTCTGCCTAGGGCCTCAATTTCCTGTGCAGTCTTTTGCGCCTCTTCTATATTTACGTCACCCACCGCTATATCTGCACCTTCCCTGGCAAATAAAAGCGCAATCGCTTTCCCTATGCCCCTTGCTCCTCCGGTAATCAAAGCAACTTTATCTTGAAGGCGCATTTTTCTCCTCAGCTATAAGCTGTAAGTTTTAAGTTGTAAGCTTTATAAATTCTTAGCTTAAGACTTATAACTTACGGCTTAAAGCTTAAAATATCTTCCTTCTTTTCTATATTAATAACCCGCGCATTTTCATTAATACGGCGCATCAAGCCCTTTAAAACCTTACCCGGCCCGAACTCTATGAAATCCATTATGCCTTTAGACAATATGAATTTCATAGAGTCTTCCCAAAAAACAGTCCCAGTAACCTGTTTAACTAAGTTATCTTTGATTTCTGCGGGATCACTAACTGGATTTGACGTAACATTACTCACCACAGGCAGTTGCGGAGTAAATATTTTTATTTTATCTAATTCTTTGGATAATTTTAAAGCTGCTTTTTTCATAAATGAAGAGTGAAAAGCCCCATTTACCTCTAATAAAATTACCCTTTTTGCTCCCCGCTCTTGTGCTAATTTCTCAGCTCTTTCAATTTCTAATCTGCCTCCAGATATTACAATCTGGCCTGGGCAATTTATATTACCAATTTCAGTCTTTGTGTCCTGACAGATATTTTTTACTGTTTCTAAATCTAACCCTAAAATTGAGGCCATTGCTCCGGGCGAGGCTTTCGCTTCTTCTTCCATAAATTCGCCTCGTTTTCTGACTAAATAAACCGCATCCTCTAAGGCCATTGCTCCTGCTGCCACCAAAGCTGAATATTCTCCCAAGCTTAAACCGGCAACAAAATCCGTAACTCGTAACTCGTAACGCGTAACTCGTAACTTAAAAGCTTCGAAGGCAGCTATGCTAACTGTCAGAATTGCAGGTTGACAATTTTGAGTTTGAGTTAATTCTTCTTGATGACCTTCAAAACAAAGCTTGGACAACGGAAAGTTTAAAACTTTATCTGCTTTATTAAAGACCGCTCGGCTTTCAGGAAAAGTCTCATATAAATCCTTCCCCATACCTATATATTGACTACCCTGGCCAGCAAAAAGATAGGCTACCATTTAATAACGCACGCTCCCCATACCAGCCCAGCGCCAAAGGCATCCAGCAGAACAATATCGCCTTTTTTAACTCTACCTTCTTTGACTGCCTCACAGAGCGCAATAGCAGTAGAGGCCGAGGACATATTGCCGTATCTTTCGATATTAAGGTAAACTTTATCTAAAGGCAAGCCTAATCTCTTTGCCACAGCCATAATAATGCGCGCATTGGCTTGGTGAGGAATAACTAAATCTATATCTGAGCAATCCAAACCCGCCTGTTTTAAAACAGTTTGCGCTGCCTCAGTCATAATCTTAACAGCGAGTTTAAATAATTCATTACCTTGCATCTTTATATAATGAAGCCGCTTATCTATTGTTTTATGGGTTGGTGGATTTCTTGAGCCGCCTGCAGGAAGCATCAATAACTTACCCATTGAGCCGTCACTGCCCAAATAAGTTGAAAGTATTCCTGCGGATTTCACCCTAGATAAGACAGCAGCGCCTGCGCCGTCTCCAAATAAAACGCAGGTATTTCTATCCTGCCAATCGGTTATAGAAGATAAAACTTCTGTTCCCACCAGTAAGGCATTTTTATAGGTGCCCGTGGCAATAAATTGCTGGGCGATAATTATGGCATAAACAAACCCTGCGCAGGCAGCAGAAATATCAAAACAAACCGCCCCTTTTGCGGAAAGCGCATTTTGTAAAATACAGGCCACCGAAGGAAACTGCATATCCGGAGTAATGGTAGCTACAATAATCAAATCCAGGTTTTGGGCTTTTAACCCGGCGTCCTTTAAGGCCTGTTTTGCTGCCTTTATGGCTAAATCAGAAGCCGCTTCCTGAGCTGAAACAATACGCCTCTGCTTTATTCCTGTGCGTGTGGTAATCCACTCATCGGAGGTATCCACCATCTTCTCAAGATCAGCATTGGTTAAGACCTTCTTAGGCAGATACTCACCCACACCGATTATGCCTACTCTTTTCATATTTAGGTTATAGGTCATAAGTTGTAGGTTATCTACGACCTGCTACCTGGTTTTGTTATTGCCTCAATTATCTTTTCGTTAAACTTGCGCTCTACTTCTTCTTTGGCTACCCTTATGGCATTTTTTATCGCTTTGGCATTTGAACGGCCATGGCCAATAATAACTACGCCATTAACGCCTAATAAAGGTGCACCGCCGTATTCGGAATAATCCATTTCTTTTTTAAAACGTAAAAGGCTGGGTTTTAAAAAAAGTACTCCTAATTTTCCTAACGGATTACTTAATAAATGTCTCTTTAAAAAGACCTGCATGGTTTCTACCACAGATTCCGTAACCTTTAAAGCCACATTGCCTACAAATCCATCGCAGACAATAATATCGCATTTACCGGAGAATAAATCTTTACCTTCTACATTGCCAATAAAATTAAGATTGCTTTTCTCAAAGAGCTCATGCGTCTCCTTGACAAATTCTGTTCCCTTAGTCTCTTCTTCGCCGATATTTAAAAGCCCTACGCTGGGATTAGGCCTATTTAATATATAACGCAAGTAGGCATCAGACATAATCCCATACTGCAACAACTGTATAGGCTTGGCGTTGATATTTGCGCCTACGTCTATGATTAAAGATATACCTTTTAATGTAGGCACAACAATAGCGATGCCCGGCCGTTCAATGCCTGACAATAACCCTAAACTCAAGGTTGCCGCGCACACTACTGCACCGGTGTTACCGGCGCTAAGAAACGCTTCGCCATGGCCGTCTTTGACTAAATTTAACCCTACTACAATAGAAGAATTCCTCTTTTTTCTGACACTAGCTGCAGGGTGCTCAAACATCTCAATTATCTCCTGAGCCGGATATACCGAGATATTATCGTAACAACACCCGAATTTTTTCAAAAGGAAACTTATCCTTTTCTCATCGCCCACCAGAGTTATATCTACTTTGTATTCTTCAACTGCAGCAACTGCACCCTCAATTACTACCTCTGGTGCATAATCTCCGCCCATAGCATCAACTATTATCTTCATAAGTATTATCGGGCTTCAAGCCGCAAGCTTCAGGCTTAAATCTTTTCAACCTATAACTTGCGGCTTGTAGCCTGCAGCATTTATTTTCTTTTCTTCTTCTCTTTTACCTTTATCTCAATAGCCTGCCTGCCGTTGTAATAGCCGCAAATCTTACAAACCTGATGAGGCAATTTTGGCTGCTTACATTGCGGGCAAGGTATAAGATTGAGGTTAATTAATTTCCAATGTGTCCGGCGCCTTCTTCCGCGCGCTTTAGAATGCCTTTTTTTAGGTAATGGCACTTCTGGCTCCTTTCGTCGCTCAAAGTGTAAAGTGTATAAGTTTTAACTTACACACTTACATTCTTCTTTATTTAGATTAACGCCGCATTTTGAACAGAGCCCTTTACAATCCGGTTTACATAAAGACTTCATCGGATAATCCATAATAATTTCTTCTCGTATATCCACATCCATGTCAATTATTGGCTTTATTCTATCCGCTTGGTAATTTAATTTGAAACGCTTTCTAATATCATTGGCAAATTGACAGAGGCAACGGCTACAGATTGTGTTTATCAAAGCGCTAAAATTTATATCTACTGTAACGGCATTGGTAATTTTAGATACTTCTGCTTTTATCTTTATTGGCCCAGAGAATTCAATTATCTCTGTTTCTAAATCCAATGTTAAAGGGTCAATATTCTCCTCAAAGGTTGACCCTTCAGCTGGTATGCGATTTATATCTATTTTCACAACACCTTGTGCAGCTTATTCTTAAGTGCCTTCTCTACAAAATCTGGCACAAAAGCAGATAAGTCCGCTCCGAGACAGGCCGCTTCTTTTAAAAGTTTGGAGGAAAGATAACTGTAGGATTCTTGTGGCATTAAAAATATTGTTTCTATATGGGGATTGAGTTTTCTGTTGGTTAAAGCCATCTGAAATTCATATTCAAAATCAGAGAGCATACGCAACCCACGGATTAATACCTTTGCTTTTTGCTTATGTGCATAATCCACCACCAAACCGTTAAAGTCTGCAATAATTACGCCGTTTATTCCCAAGATTGCTTTTCTAAGCATATTAACCCTTTCCTTCACGCTAAAAAGCGGCTTCTTGTAAGGATTGTGCGCCACTGCTACAATGACTTCTGAGAATATCTCTTGAGACCTCTTTATAAGGTCAATATGGCCATAAGTAACTGGGTCAAAACTACCGGGATAAATTGCTTTCTGACACATCTTCCTTCGCCTTTCAGTAACTTAATTTTATGGTAAGGCTTCGGAGGATAGTTCCTGCGAAACCCTAACATCTATTATTAAGTAAGTTAGAGGGTGGAGCAGAACATCTGCCCTCGCTTTGCTCGGGAGAGAACAAACTACAGAGTACAGATTACAGAAGATATTTTTTCATTTTTCTCTTCTCTGTGCTCTGTAATCTTCATACTGCTCTGGCTTATAGTTACTTTTCTATAAAACGACAATACAGTATCCCCGTACCTTGCCTGTTTAAATAACGTTAAATCTCCCGCCGTAACTGGGAGATTATCCTTCTTAAAATGCTGTACAATTATAAAACCATTGGGCGTTAATATATCATAACCGCTTAATATTTGCAAGGTTTTTTTTGCCAATGATTCGACTCTGCTCATCATTGGCCCTGAGCGAAGTCGAAGGGCTAAATCCTTATAGTAAGGAGGATCCATAAAGATAATATCAAATATTGCCTTATCCTTACTTAACTTTTCCACGGCAGTAGAGACCTTTAAAGGTAGTAGGTAAGAGGTAGGAGGTAGGAGGTAGGAAAAATTATTTTTTAGAATCCTAACGCAAATCGGATTATGCTCCACAAACACCACTTTTTTTGCTCCTCTGGAGACGGCCTCTATCCCTATGGCGCCTGAGCCTGCAAATAGCTCTAAAAAAGAGAGGCTATCGATTTCGCCCAAAATGTCAAACAGGGCCTTTCTCACTTTATCCTGTGTTGGCCTTATATCTTGGGGCATCTTGATTATTCTGCCTTTATATTTACCGGAGATTATACGCATCACCCCACCACCATCAATTTCTCATATTCGGGAAACCTTTGCAATAATTTATCTCTCAATAGCAGATTCTGCCGCAATTCTAATTTAGGATCTATCTGCACTAGCCTGATTGATTCCTCTCTTGCCTTTTTTAGCAATTGCATCTGTGTTAGCGGGTTAGCAATCTTTAATTCGCTAAGGCCATGCTGGCGCAACCCAAAGAACTCGCCCGGGCCTCTTATCTTAAGGTCCTCTTCGGCTATACGGAATCCGTCATTATATTTAACCATTGCCTCTAAGCGCGCGTTTGCGTCTTGGCTTTTAGTGCCAGAAATCAATATACAAAATGATTCCTCCTTACTTCTGCCTACGCGCCCTCGCAATTGATGCAGTTGGGCTATTCCAAAGCGTTCAGCCTGCTCTATGATCATACAGGCCGCATTAGGTATATCAATACCTACCTCTAAAATAGTAGTTGCTACCAAGACATCTATTTCTCTTGCCTGAAACCTAGCCATTATCCTCTCCTGCTCACTTTGTTTTAATCTACCGTGGATAAGCCCTAACTCAAACTCTTTGAATTCGCCTATTTTTAATTGTGCGTACATTTTCTTTGCGCCCGCAATATCTAAAGCGTAAGATTCTTCAATTACCGGATAGATAATATAAGCCTGGCGCCCCTTGCCTAACTGCTCTTTTGCGATTTTGCATGCCTTAGATTTATCTTGTGCGTTAAAACGCATTGTCTTAACCGCAAGCCGATGAGGCGGAAGTTCATTTATCACGGAAATATCCAAATCGCCGTAAATAGTAATGGCTAATGTCCGCGGTATAGGAGTGGCAGTCATAATTAAAACGTCGGGATTAATGCCTTTTTGAGGCAATAAGGCACGCTGGCCTACGCCGAACTTGTGCTGCTCATCAATCACCGCCAACCCTAAATTACTAAATTCTACCGCCTCCTCTAATAATGCATGCGTACCAATTATTAAATTTACCTTGCCTTCTTTAATCTCTTGATATATTTTCTTTCTTTCTTTCTCTTTAGCGCTACTGGTAAGCAATGCAATTTCTATTTCTCTATCCTGATACCTAATGCCTGATACCTGATGCTTGATTTTACCATAATGCTGCCTGGCTAATATCTCGGTAGGAACCATAAGGGCAGCCTGATATCCTCCTTGAATGGCTATTAAACTGGCAACAGCGGCTACCACGGTTTTGCCTGAGCCCACATCTCCTTGTAATAACCTATGCATAGCAGAAGGCTTAGCCATATCAGATTTGATTTCCCCAATAACCCTTTCTTGAGCCGAAGTTAACTGAAAAGGCAGATTTTTTATAAAAGCCTTGACTAATTCACCCTCTACCTGATGTACAATACCCGGCTTCTCCTTCTTTTGTAATTTTCTTAAGGCAAGCGGAAACTGAAACAAAAAGAACTCTTCAAAAGAGAGCCTCTGGTAAGCCTCCTTCTGTATAGCCAAATTATCAGGAAAATGTATATTGATAAGGCTCTTGGCAAGATTCAATAAATTATTCCTTGACCTTAGATCAAAAGGAAGGAAATCATTAATTTTAGGCAGGTATTCATCTAATGCGTATTTGATAATTTGGCGTAAATTCCGCTGGGTTATGCCGGAAGGACAAGAATAGATAGGAACAATCCTGCCGATATTTAAGGAATTCTCATCTTGGCCGGACTCAATCTCAAATTCCGGAGAATTCATTTGTAATTTATCGGCATAGTATTCTATTTTTCCATACAATATAAGCGTCTGGCCTGCCTTAAAATAATCCGCCAGATACGGCTGGTTAAACCAAACACATGATATTTTACCGGTCGCGTCTCCTACTACTACCTCAATTATGTTAAAACCTCTACGTCTGAAAGATTGACGTCTGCCCTTTGCTAAAACCCCTGCCTTTACGGTGTAGGTTTGGCCTTCTTGCAATTTTGATATAGGAATGAAATTCGTTCGGTCCTCGTAGCGCCGGGGGAAATAATATAAAAGGTCATCTACGGTATTTATGCCGAGATTATTGAATAGTTTAGCTTTTTTAGGCCCAATGCCTTTTAGGTACCGGATAGGGATTTCTAACGAGTTTTTCATTCGGTTAATATTAGTTAATATCGGTTAATAATTCAGAATTCAAAAAAAGAAATTTTGGTTAATATCGATTGCTTTTTTGTAACCGTTATTAACTGCTATTAACCAAGTTCCATTTTACTTGTATTTATTAACCGTTATTAACCAAACTGTAATTTCAATTAGACTTAGTAACTAGAATATTATACTTTATTTTTAACAAAGATTAAAGAGTGATTTGCGGCTGTTCTCTTTCAGGCAGGAGCTCTTCTGGCAAGGATGGCTTTTTTTCTGGCTTGGGCACTGGCTTTGCCTTGCCCAAGACTACCTCTATTTCAAAACTATCTGTAGTATAGACTTTATCTTTTATTTTAATTATGCTCGGTTCAATCTTAAATCGACCAATATCAGCGGGAGCCAGAATAAATGTATAAACAATTACAATATTTATCTTAGATTTGGTAAAAGAGGCTGTAGATGACTGTGACTGCGATACCATATTAAAACTTTTGAATTTAGGTATCTGGGGAGCAGGGATATTCCTCTCAGAAGAAATAATGGTAACTTTATAAGTAACGGCTTCGTCAGTATTGATCTTAGTTTTATCTACCTTGGCATTTATAGAAACTTCTGCAAAAGCCCTGGGTATAAATAAGAGTATTAAGATTATGGCGATGATAATTTTATTTTTCATAACTCAACTTTTAACACAATACGGACAACCTGTCAATTAATTTTGCGAGGACTTATCGAATCCGCACAACTTAAAAAATCATTTTGTAATAAGCGCTTATTGACTTCAGGGAATTTAAAAATATGGCCCACAAAACATAACTTAAGATAATTATAATAGCGCTTGTTATTATCTTTGTTTTTGGGCTAAAGCGCGGGTTAAACCAGACTAACGGCAAGGCAAAAGGGCCTATGCTCAATAAGCTTATTATTAATATTGAGGTCTTAAAATACCATTTCTCTTGCGGCTTATTTACCAGTATTGATCCGCAATGCTTGCACTTTATCGCCTCATCCTGTATTTCTTCTGCACAATAAGGGCATTTCTTCATCGTTATTTCTGAATAATCTTTACTGTGGTGTGCCTGCCGTCCTGCCACGGCCAAAGCATGGCAAATATACTATCGCTTCCTTGATTCCAAAAATAAAGGGTCTGCCCAGCCATTACACCCCCAAAAGAATCTATCAGTTGCTGTATTTGTAATGACAACTTATTTTTGGATGGCAAGGCAGGTGAGCCAAAAAAACGCTCTAAAATTATAGTGAGCTTTGGCAACTCATCCTTTATAATCACTGCTTCAAAATAATTATTGCTATCTGAGCGCAGCGCCTCAAACACAACGCCCCCTAACTCTTTCCTTATTTCATTAAATTGCATAAAATCTCTAAACTATTTGGTATTCTTCAAACCCGGGTTTCCATGACTATTGTTTCTTCACATATGCCTTGATAATTTTTTGCTCAATATTAGGCTTGTCATTTGTACCGGTTTGTGCATTTTCTATCTTCTGCACCGCTTCATAACCAGAGATGACTTCCCCGAAAATTGTATGGCGCATATTTAACCAAGGCGTCGCGGCTGTAGTGATAAAAAATTGGCTGCCGTTTGTATTAGGGCCGGCGTTAGCCATTGCCAGCAGCCCCGCTTTATCAAATTTAACATCAAGGTTTACCTCATCCTCAAACGGACTTCCCCATATAGACTCTCCGCCTGCGCCGGTTCCGGTAGGGTCTCCTCCCTGAATCATAAAGTTTTTTATTACCCGATGAAAAATTAAGCCGTCATAATATCCTTTTTCCACTAACCCGATAAAATTTTCACAGGCCTTGGGCGCTATCTTAGGCATAAGCCTGATTTCTATTGTTCCCTGGTTCGTTTCAAGAACCACAATTTTATTATCCATCCCCGACGCTCCTTCTGCAAATTTGTTGATAATAAACACAAAAAATAGAATTGCTACAACTTTCTTTATCATTTTACCTCCTTTTATAGTAAGAGGGTTGCTCAAAATAATTTTCTCGTCGAGCAACCTCAATCATTAAATTCAATCTCACCTCCACTTTTACCGTCGAAAAATGGAACACCCCACGGGCATGCCCGTGGTACCTGTATTGACCCTTGACATTGTTAAACAATGTCAAGGGTATCCCGCCCGACATTGTGCGTCGAGTATGCCCATTTAGTGACATCCCGCAAAAGCAGTTTTTCCTTCGCATTCATCCACGCCATGGGCGTGGTCTTCTGCAAAGGCGGGATAAAACGTCATTTTATCTACTACATTTTTCATGTTAATCTCGACGAGACACATTGTTTTTTAACCCGAGTTTTAAGCAACCCTCTAGTAATATTATACCTCTTTACACCAAAAATTCTATGAAAATATCGTGCAGGTCTATTATTTAAATTATTTCAATCAGGGAATTCTAAAATTCTAATGTCATGCCATCATAAGCTGCCTGAACCTCTATGCCTAATTTTTGGGATAATTCCAGAGCTTGAATATGCGGCTTTGCCTTTAACATAGTCATGCCAAAATGGGTAAGTATAGCTTTTTTGGGCTGGATATCTTTTATCAATGATTCTACATCGGCAAGGCTAAGGTGGTCTATGCCTGGCCGCGGCTGGAAAAAAACTACTGAGATTATCAATATATCTGTCTTATAGGAATCAACTAACTCCTTAAAATACCTGGTATCGGCGAGTAAAGCCACATTAGTATTATTAATTTTTCCCGATAAATCGGGATCCCGACTTTGTCGGGAAAATTTGATGCCATAAGTCTCTGCGGGATGCATATGCCTGATAGAAGTAGAAAATTCAAAATTATCAACTTGATAGCTTTTATTTGCTTCTAAAATTTCTATTTTCTCATGAAAATTTGTTACATGTTTTAATATAATGGAATCTTCATATATTGCATCTGCCGGACAGAAGACTATGCCCTTTTTCTTAAAACCTCCTTCGGTCATTGCCTCTATCATCACGTTGATATCTCCGGAATGGTCAAGATGCCGATGCGTAAGTATTATAGCGCTTAATTTAGAGGGATCTAATTTTGGTTTGCTGGCTGCGCAACGCACTATACTGCCCGGCCCGGGGTCAACCAATACGTTTGTCCCTTTGCAATTAATCCAAAGACCTCCTGAAGCGCGTAACTGCTTTATCATTACAAAACGCGCACCCGCCGTCCCTAAGAATTTTATATAATCGCCTCGTTCTTCTTTTTTATTTTTTTTAACCATTAACTATGAACTATGAACCAACAACTATGAACTACTTAAGCCATATCTTTTTTAATTCCTGATTGATTTCTTCCACCTGGATATAAGTCAGCTCTGGTTTTAACAAATCTTTTCTTAAATCCCTCTCTTTTCTAGGATAAGGCCATTCCCTATAGGTTTGAGAAGGACTATCCTTTTTAGGATTAATAAATTCCTCTACACCGACTGACCGCGCGCCAAGGGATCTAATAAAGAATTTTATATCTTTATCATCAGAGACCACCACCATAATTTTACGCTGCGACGATTCCTCAATTAACATTTTTATTTTTTCATCAGCGCTTATTTTTCGTGAAAATATAATCTCTATGCCTGTTTCGTTGTAACCGGCTAAAGAAAACACAGGATATCCGTCAAAAACTACCGTAGCCTTGTTTTTTAAGCTTCCGGTTAACCTCTGCGCTCTGATAAATACAAGAAGGGATAGCTGCGGTTCTGTGCAAGACTTAACCGCGCGGCTGAAGTGAGGGTGGTTTATGATATTGTATCCGTCTATGATGTAATGTAAGGACATATATAAGGCCTCCGATAATGCCGGAAACTAATATAAAAAAGGAGTTTAAAAACGCCATGGCCGCAGCTGAACCTCCACGTACTCCTGCTTTAGCAAAGAGAATTACTGAGATATTTTCCCTTAAACCAAAACCGCCTATGGAAATCGGCAGCAATGTAATGGCGCCAATGATGGGGATAAATATTAAAAAGTAAAGCAAGTTTATATTGCTTACCCCCAGCGATAATGCCGCGATATAGAATGTTAGCGGGCCGAGGCCCTGAATAATTACAGAGACGATGAGGTTTTTTATGAGCGTTTCTTTATGTCTCTTGAAATAATGTGCTTCATGGTAAAGGCTGGTAAGTAACTCTCTTATCTTACCGGCATTAGGGGACTTTAAGAATTTACTTATCTGGGTAAAGAAGAATTTATTAAAAATAATTAAAAGGACTATAATTAAGATACTTATTATTACCGCTACTGCAGTTAACACCACTATATTATTCTTGACTAAAGGAAAACCTGCGAGCAATGAAAATAATAAAAGTATGGCTAACCCTACGTAACCGCTTATCCTATCCAATAAAACAGTAGCAGACACTTCTGCGGGTTTTTGGGTATGTTTGCCTAAATCTATACTGCGGGCAACATCCCCTCCGATGGATGAAGGCAGAAAGAGGCTGAAAAAAATCCCTCCGGAAAAAGAAATCAACACTCTCCTCTTGGATAAATGTATGTTAGCCGCCTTAAGCAGCATATGCCAGCGGATGAAACATAAGATATAACTCAAAACTAAAATAAAAAAGGCGAAAGATAAAAGCAGCTTATCCGCTGATTTGATATCGTTTAAAAGAATGTGCGTATCGATTTTTTTAAAATGAAATAAAACAGCCAACAAGATTATGCTTATGGCAATACGCAATAATATACTCATAAATTTTTTAAATACTTTCATACTAAGCGTCTTTTAGTTCTTTTCCGGTGAGTTTCTTATACGCTTCAAGGTATTTTTGGGTAGTTTTTTCAATAATCTCCTTTGGCAATTGGGGGGCAGGAGGAACTTTATTCCAACCTGAATCCTCCAGGTAATCCCGCACGAACTGCTTGTCAAAACTGGACTGGGGTTTACCTGCCTTATATTGGTCCAAAGGCCAAAAACGCGATGAATCAGGAGTAAGAGCTTCATCAATCAAGATAATTTTATCATCATATATACCGAATTCAAATTTCGCATCTGCGATAATTATACCGCGCGATAAAGCATACTGGATTGCCTTGGCGTAAATTTTTATGCTCATTTCCTTTAATTTAGAAGCGGTATCTTCCCCGATTAGCCCTTCTACGATTTTCTGGTCAATATTTAAATCGTGGCTTGTATCTGATTTAGTTGAAGGGGTGAATAAAATTTCAGGCAGTTTTTCTGACTCTTTAAGGCCGGCGGGCAATTTTATTCCGCAGATTGATTGTGCCGCCTGGTACTCCTTCCATCCCGAACCAGAAAGATACCCTCTTACCACACACTCCACAGGGAAAGGCTTTGTCTTTTTCACCAGCATCGAGCGCCCTGAAAGAATAGTTCTATATTTTTGCAATTCCTTGGGAAAACTGTTTATATCGCAAGTGATGAGATGATGAGCAACAATATCTTGAATAAAACCAAACCAGAAACAGGATAAAGCAGTTAAAACCAAGCCCTTATAAGGTATACCGGAAGGCAGCACTACATCAAAACAAGAAATCCTATCCGTAGAAATAATTAGTAATTTATCGCCTAAGCCATAAACATCCCTTACCTTTCCGCGCTTATAGAGTTTCATGTCCTTAAAATCAGTGGATAGCAAAACGTTTTTCTGCATTTATCTTTTTATTATGGACACTTATCCGATTGGCGCAAGAAATATCCCTAGGATTTTAGGCGTAAAGATAATTCTTCGTATTCCTGCCATAATTCTTGCGGCAAGTCTTTTTTGAACTGCTTAAAGAAACTCTTTATGCCTTTTAATTCTTCAAACCACTCTTCTTTATCTATTGCCAGAAGTTGTTCTAAAGTTCCTATTGGCAGGATGAGTCCAGTTATATCTATATCAGAAGGCCTAGGGATATAGCCGATAGGCGTCTTAACTGCTTCCACTTTGTTATTACAGCGGCCCAGTATCCATTCCAAAACCCTTAAATTCTCTCCAAAACCCGGCCATAAGAACCTGCCGTCTTTACCGGCCCTGAACCAATTCACATGAAAGATCTTAGGAGGCTTAACCATTCTTTTACCCATATCTAACCAGTGCCTAAAATAACCTGACATATTGTACCCGCAGAATGGAAACATAGCCATAGGGTCCCTGCGCACCTGGCCTATTCTACCTACTTGTGCGGCAGTCAATTCAGAAGCCATAGCGGCTCCCACAAACACGCCATGCTGCCAGTTAAAAGACTCATAGACCAAAGGCGCCAAATGCGCCCGGCGCCCGCCAAAAATAATAGCTGAAATAGGCACGCCGTGATGCTGCTCCAGCCTAAATGATGCAGAAGGGCAATTTGCAATAGGGGCAGTAAAACGGCTATTTGGATGCGCGCCTAAGATAAGCTTTCCTTGAGCATCAACTCTACCCGTTGTCCAGGGCCGCCCTTGCCAGTCAATACCTTCAGATGGCACTTCACCATCAGCGTCTTCCCACCAAACTGTGCCGTCAGGTTTTAAAAGGACATTCGTATATATCGTATCCTTCTTAATGGTTTCTACCATATTAAGGTTAGTTTTAGAATTTGTGCCTGGGGCGACACCAAAAAACCCCGATTCCGGATTGATTGCCCAGAGAGCGCCGTCGGAATCAATACGCATCCAAGCGATATCATCGCCTACTGTCCAGATGCGATAGCCTTTTTTCTTAAGCCCTTCAGGAGGAACCAACATTGCCAGGTTTGTCTTTCCGCAAGCGCTGGGAAATGCCCCGGCAATATATTCAACATGGCCATTGGGCTCTTCAATGCCCATAATAAACATATGCTCTGCCAGCCATTTTTCTTTTCTGGCTAAAAAACTCGCAATGCGCAGCGACAGGCATTTCTTGCCTAAAAGCACATTGCCGCCATAGCCAGAGCCAACGCTCCAAATTGTATTATCCTCAGGGAAATGCAGTATCAATCTTTTATTTATATCTAATTGGGCCTTGGAATGAAGGCATTTGGTAAATTCAACGCCTTCCTCCAATTGTTTAAGCACAGACTCTCCTGCCCTGGTCATAATTAACATATTCAATACGACATAACGGGAATCGGTCAATTCTACTCCGATTTTACTGAATTCAGAACCCACCGGCCCCATTGAAAAAGGAACCACATACATTATCCTGCCTTTCATTGCCCCGCGAAATATAGCTTTTGCCTTTTTATATGCGGATGCAGGCGTCATCCAATTATTAGTAGGGCCTGCGTCGTGCTTTTTCTTGGTACAAATGTAAGTAAGATGCTCTGTACGCGCCACATCATCGCAGGCGCTGCGATGCAAAAAACATCCCGGCAACTTCACTTGGTTCAATGCGATAAGCTCTGTGCTGGCCGCTGCTTCTTCTTCTAACTTTTTTTTCTGGCTGGTTGAACCGTTTATCCAAACAATCTCGTTTGGACAGCACATCCTGGCCATTTTATTAACCCAGTCTATTAATTTTTTATCCCGACTGGGGCAACCCTGCGTAGTCTTTCTTCGGGATTCCGAAGAAAGACTACTTGAGTAACTACATTCGGGATTGTGAGTAGGGAATTTGGACATATTAAATGAGCACATAACCCAGCACTTATTTGTTGGACTAACGCATAAGTTCAAATAAGTGCTGGGTTATAGCAACTTCGTTTTTCTTGTAACTTGCGTGTGCGAATTTAACCCAGCACTAATTTTTTAAC
>Ga0105164_10001081_pt1 | contig 17659 bp, 19 predicted proteins | sample VDWuncwatermetaG_FD_89674 | JGI IMG/M metagenome (GOLD analysis project Ga0105164, IMG submission 89674) | Wastewater microbial communities from Netherlands to study Microbial Dark Matter (Phase II) - VDW unchlorinated drinking water | ecosystem: Environmental > Aquatic > Freshwater > Drinking...
ACGACCGCGAGAACGAGGCGCCGGCGCACGGCCTCGCGCAGGACCAGCCCCGCGATCACGAGCACCTAGCGCTGCTCCTTCTTCTCGGCATCGGCTTCGCCGATGCCTTTGGGCGCAGCCGCTAGGAGCGCGAGGAAGCGCTCCTCGAGCGTCTCGTGCAGCGGTTCGACGGCGTACACGCGCGCACCGGACGCGACGAGGGAGTCCACGAGCGCGGGCACTCGGTCGAGGTCGATCGCGCGGATGACGAAGCGGTCGCCGTCGCCGTCGAGCGCGTAGCCGGAACGGGCCAGCGCCGCGCGCGTGTCGTCGGTGAGCCCCGCCGCACGAACGCGAACGGTGTCGGACCGCAGGAGCTCGGACAGCGCGCCCATCGCGATGACGCGGCCGTGGTCGACCACCGCGACGCGGTCGCAGACCTGCTCCACCTCGCTGAGCAGATGGGAGTTGAGGAACACCGTCGTCCCGCGGCCCCGCAGCGCCCGGACGATCTCGCGGACGTCGTGCCGTCCGACGGGATCGAGCGCGGACGTCGGTTCGTCCAGCAAGACCAGCTCCGGCGCGCCGAGGAGCGCGACCCCGAGGCCGAGGCGCTGCTGCATGCCCTTCGAATAGGTCTGCACGCGGTCGTCGGCGCGGTCGGCGAGCCCGACGGTGTCGAGCGCCACCGCGATCTCGCGCGCCCAGGCCGGACGGCCCATCCGTGCGAGCGCGCAGTGCGACGCGAGGACCTCGCGCGCGGTGAGCCAGCCCTGGTAGCGGAAGAGCTCCGGCAGGTAGCCGACACGGGCGCGCGCGTCGCGGTGCGCGCGCTCGTCGGAGATCGGCGCGCCGAGGACCCGGGCCTCACCGGACGTGGGCCTCGCGAGCCCGAGGAGCAGCTTCACGGCGGTCGTCTTGCCGGCGCCGTTGGGGCCGAGGAAGCCGAAGATCGAGCCGCGCTCGACGCGCATCGAGAGGCCGACCAGCGCCGTGATCCTGCCGTATCGCTTGGAGAGGTCGGCCGTCTCGATGCTGGGATCGGGCACGGCGCGAGGCTAAGCCCTTACCGGAGCGCGTTCACCAGCGAGATCAGATCGCTCTCCTTGAGCGAGCCCAGCACGCCGACGACGTACCCGCGCTCGAGCCACACGATCCCGCTGCCGAGCCCGGTCTCGTCGCCGACGAGGTAGCCCTGGGTGCCGCGGATCGTGACCGACCGCGCGTCCTTGAGGTCGATCCCGATGGGCAGCAGCAGCGTCTTCACCGGGTCGCCGATGGCGCGGATCTGCGACGCCACGGACGGCGGGATCCCGGGCTGCGCCAGCGCGTAGTCGCGGAGCTCGTTGACGGTCGCGCCGTTCGAGGTCACCACCGGTGCGCGGGCTTGGACGATGACGACGAACGGACCCGTCTGCGTGCCCGAGAGCTGTGACGCGGCCGGAAGCGGCCCGCTCGCCACGGCGGTCCATCCGCCGGTCCCGCTTCCGTACTGCTGCATGATCGCGGGCCCGCCGGTCATCGTGAGCGTCGTCGTCGCGATCGCGGGCGGCATCGGCGGGAGCGTGGCGTTGACGCGGGCGGCTGCCGCTCGCGCCTTCGCCTCGTCGAACTGGAAGGTCGCCTTCGACTCGCCCATGACCGCGAAGCGCGCCTGCGAGGGGACGCCCGCCGGCAGGGAGGCCGGGACGAGCGGCTCGAACCCCGCGGCCGCGGTGGCGGTGCTCGCGTCGGCGACGGGGCGCAGCGAGGGCTGCGCGATCCACGTGAGGGTCCCGTACTCGGTCGGGTCCGGGACGCCGCGAAGCTGGCGCGGGTCGACCTGGATGGTCGCGACCTGCTTGGGCTCGAACACGGTGAGGACCGTGTCCGCCAGGCCGGTCACGGCCGCCAGGCTCGCGACCAGGACGACAGCGGCCGCCGCCGCGAGCGGCCGCGCCCATGCGCCGCGAGCGAGGGACATACGAGCCATGAGTGCGTCGATCCACCCTCGGCTCGGCGCGACCCTGTCTCGCCCGACGCGCTCGCGGAAGCGACCGAGCCCCGCCGACGCGTCGAATTCGGGGATCGGGCTCACAAGGAGCCGCTCGTCACGATCCTGCTGTCCCACGGATCACCTCTCTCTTGAACGCGTCCTGCGCGCGGCGCAGCCGCGTCCCTACCTGATCGACGCCGATCCCGAGGGCGGCGGCGACCTCCGCGTACGTCAGCCCGCTGTGGCGGAGCACCAGCAGCGTCGCCGCCCGCTCGGGGAGGCGCGCCAGCGCGGCACGCACCTCGGCGCGGTCCTCGGACGCGATCGCGTCCGCCTCCGGATCGGCGACGCGCTCGAGGTCCGGCGCCGCGCTCGTCTCCCGCTTCTCGCGGCGCTTGCGGCCGCGGACGGCGTTGAGCGCCGTGTGCGCGGACGCGGCGTAGAGCCACGACGGCGCGTACGACGCCTCGGGGTCGTGCTTGCGATAGAAGGAGACGAACACGTCCTGCGCCACGTCCTCCGCTCCCACCGCGTCGCCCAGCACGCGGAACGCGATGCCGGCGACGCGCGCGTACTCGCGCACGAACAGGCGCTCGAACGCCGCCGGCAGCGCCATGGCGCTCGCGGCGGCGGGACGGGTCACGACCGCGCTCGCCTCCATCCGCCCATTGAGCACCGCAGAGGCCTGGAGTGTGACAGGGCGGCCGCGCCGCCCCGGCCTCAGGCGGCCACGCTCTCGGACTCGCGGTGTACGAGCTCGGAAAGGCGCGCCAGCGTGCTCGCGTCCGTCTCCGGGAGCACCCCATGTCCGAGGTTGAAGACGTGACCCGACCGTCCGTCGGCACGGCGCAAGACGTCACGCGCGTGGGTGGCGACGACGTCGAACGGCGCGAGGCAGACGCCGGGGTCGAGATTCCCCTGGATGCCGAGCCTGTCCCCGATCACCGCCCACGCATCGTCGAGCGGCACGCGCCAGTCCACGCTCACGACGTCACACTCCGCTGACGCCATGAGCGGCAGCAGCGCCGGATTGCCGGTCGCGAAGTGGATGCGCGGGACGCCGAGGTCCGCGAGCGACGCGAAGATCCGCCTCGTGTATGGGAGCACCGCGCGCTCATAGTCCGCCGGGCCGAGCGAGCCGGCCCAGGAGTCGAACAGCTGCACGACCTGCGCGCCCGCGGCGATCTGCGCGCGGAGGTACCGCGAGATGACCTCGCAGATCCTGCTCATGAGCGTGTCCCACAGCACGGGCTCGCCGAAGAGCATCGCCTTGGTGCGGGCGTATTCCCGCGAGGGACGGCCTTCGATGAGATACGAGGCCAGCGTGAACGGCGCGCCGGCGAAGCCGATGAGCGCGACCTCTGGCGCCAGGTCGCGGCGCAGCATCCGGATCGTCTCGAACAGATAGGGTGTCGCCTCCTCGGCCTCGATGACGCGGATCGCATCGACGTCGGCGGACGTACGGACCGGCCGCTCCACGATCGGGCCGACGTCCGGCTGGATGTGGAACGGGATCCCCATGCCGTCGAGCGGCAGCATGATGTCGGCGTAGAGCACCGCGCCGTCGACGCCGAGGCGATCGACCGGCATCTTCGTGACGCGCGCGCAGAGGTCGGGCGTTCGCGCCATCTCGAGGATCCCGTACCGGTCGCGGAGCGCGCGGTATTCGGCGAGGCAGCGCCCCGCCTGCCGCATGAACCAGATCGGCGTGCGCTCCGTGCGCTCGCGGCGGCAGGCGCGCACCAGCAGCGGGTCGCGCACCGCGGCCGCTGCCCCGGCCGCCTCCGTACTCGCGATCGTCACACGAGCGCCTCGGCGCGCGCCGCGGCCCCGTCGATCGCGTCGAGGGCGCGGTCGAGCGGCATGGTCGCGCCGACGAAGATCGGCGTCTCGCGCTCGGTGTAGCTCGACGCCTCCGTCTCGCGCAGGTCCGCGACGAGCGCGAGGAAGCGGCGCACGTCGTCAACCTCGAACGCGACGACGAACTCCTGGTCGTCGATCCCGAAGCTGTAGCCGGTGTGGGTGCGGATGTCCGGATAGCGGTGACCCACCTCGAAATGCTTCCCCATGATCCGCGCGCGCTCCTCGTGCGGCAGCGCGTACCACGAGCGCTTCTTGGTCATCGGGTAGACGACGACGTATGCCTTGTCGCCGACCGGGCCGGCCTCGCTCCGCACCTGCTCGCTCCCTTCGTGCGCGTGCTCGCCGAGGTAGGGCGAGCGCCGGCGCGCGGCGAGGTAGCCGTAGGGCCGCGTGCTGTACGCCCACCATCGCGTCGCGGCGAGCCGCGCCTCGAGCTCGCGGATCCTCTCCAGATCCTCCGCGACGATCCACAGCAAGATGTCCGCGTCCGCGCGTGTCCCGACCAGCGAGTAGGCGTGCACCCGCGACCCTCCGGCCGCGACTGCGTCGACGACCTCGCGCTTCTGCGATGCGCGTTCGCCGGCGGGCAGTCGCCGCCACTCCGGCGTCACCGCGACGGTCAGGTAGCGGTAGACCTCGTTCATGCGACCTCCTGGAGCGATGCGGCGGCCGCGGCGACGATCTCGTCGATCGCGGCCTCGTCGTGGGCGAGCGAGAGGAAGCAGCACTCGAACTGCGACGGCGGGAGCATCACCCCGCGCGCGAGCATCGCGCGATGGAACGCGGCGAAGCGCTCGCGGTCGCACGTCATCGCGTCGTCTTCGCTGTGGACCGGACGATTCGTGAAGAACAGGGTGAGCAGCGATCCGATCCGTTGGACGCGCGCGGTCACGCCGGCGGAGCGGATCGCCTCGTTGAGACCGGCCTCGAGCCACGCGCCGCTCGCCTCGAGGCGCGCGTACGCCACCTCGTCGAGGAGCCGCAGGGTCGCGAGGCCGGCGGCCATCGCGAGCGGGTTCCCCGACAGCGTGCCTGCCTGGTACACGGGGCCGAGAGGCGCGACCAGGGACATGAGCGTGCGCGACGCGCCGTACGCGCCGACGGGGAGGCCGCCGCCGATCACCTTCCCGAAGCACGTGATGTCGGGCCGAACGCCCGTGACCTGCTGCGCTCCGCCGCGCGCGACGCGGAAGCCCGTGATGACCTCGTCGAAGACGAGAAGCGCGCCGCTCGCGTCGGCCACGCGCCGAAGACCTTCCAGGAACCCGGGATCCGGCGGCACGCAGCCCATGTTCCCGGCGTACGGCTCGACGATGATGGCCGCGAGCGGCGCGCGTGCCGCGACATCCTCCACGGCCGCCAGATCGTTGTACGCGACGGTGATCGTGTCCGCGGCCGTCGAGGGCGTGACGCCCGCCGACCCGGGGAGGCCGAGCGTCGCGAGACCCGAGCCGGCCTTCGCCAGGAGCGCGTCCGCATGGCCGTGGTAACAGCCCGCGAACTTGAGGATCGCGCTGCGGCTCGTCGCGGCGCGGGCCAGCCGGAGCGCGCTCATCGTCGCCTCGGTGCCCGACGAGACGAAGCGGATCATCTCCACGCTCGGGACCGCCGCGACGATCGTCGTCGCGAGCTCGACCTCGAGCGGCGTGGGCGCGCCGTATGAGGTCCCCAGCCGCGCCTGCTCCTCTATCGCGCGCACGACGTCGGGATGCGCATGACCCGCGATCAGCGGACCCCACGAGCAGACGAGATCGATGTACGTGCGGCCGTCGGCATCGCGCACCCGGCATGCCTCGCCGGCGACGATGAACGGCGGACGGCCACCGACCGCGCCATAGGCGCGGACCGGGCTCGACACGCCGCCGGGCATGAGGCGCTCCGCCCGCTCGAGCAGCTCGGCGTTGCGCTCCACCCGGGTCGCGCTCATACGGCGACACCTTCCCTCTCCAGGATCCTCATGGCAGCGGCCTGACCCTGAGCGATGCAGTCCGGCACACCGGTCCCGCGGTACGCAGCGCCCGCGAGGACGATCCCGGGGAAGGGCAGGAGCGCCGCGCCGATCCGCACGAGACGGTCGAGGTGCCCAACGGTGTACCGAGGCATCGCGCCCTCCCATCGGGCGACTCGTGAGAGGGCCGGAGCTCCCTCCAAGGCCATCGTCCGTGCGACGGCGCGGTGGGCGACCTCGACGAGGTCGTCGTCACCGCGCTTGAGCAGCGCATCGGACCGGATCGTCGCCCGCAGGAGGACGGCGCCCGCGGGCGCGCGGCCCGGCCACTTCGCCGAGGACCACGTGCACGCGGCGATCGGCAGCGCGCCGTCGGGCACGAGGAAGCCGTGGCCGGCGAGCGGCCGGCGGAGCTGACGCGCCTCGTAGGCGAGCGAGATCGCGGCGGTGCCGCGGTACGTGAGCGTCGCGAGCGCGTCGGCGGCCGCCGGCGCGATGTCCGCGAGCGCTCTCGCCGCGGCCGGCGCGGGTGTCGCAAGCACGACCGCGTCCGCCACGATGCTCGTGCCGTCGCCCAGCTGCGCCGCGTATCGCGATCCGGCGCGGCCGACGCAGCGCAGGTCGGTCCGGACCCGGACATCCGCGCGGCCGAGGCGGGCCGCAAGCGCATCGATGAGCGAGCCCATGCCCCGTCGCAGCGTGACCAGCGGCGGTGACGCGGAGCCGCGACCCGTGCCGCGCGCGGCCAGGCCGGCGCGCACCAGGCTGCCGTGCTGCTCCTCCGCGTCGCGAAGGCGCGGCATGAGCGCGTCGAGACTGAGCTCGTCGACGCTCGCGCCGTAGATGCCCGAGATGAGCGGCCCCGCGAGACGATCGACGACGGCGTCGCCGAAGCGACGGCGAAGGAACGCCCCGATGGAGACGTCGCCGGTGGACGGGCGCGTCGGCACCGCCAGCTCCATCGCCGCGCGCAGCTTCTCGCGCGGCGAGAAGAGCGGACTCATCAGGAACGGAACGAAGCGGGTCGGGATGCCGAACCCGGTCCCGCTTGGCATCGGCACCAGGCGACCGCCGTGCCAGATGAAGATGCGGTCGGGGTCCAGGGGCTGCGTGACGTCCTCCGTGAGGCCAAGCTCGCGGCACAGCGCGAGCGCCGCGGGACGGAGCGTCAGGAACGAGTCGGGTCCTCGTTCGATGGTGAAGCCGTCGACATGCTCCGTCGACACTTTCCCTCCGAGCGCGGACGAGCGCTCGACCAGCGTGACGTCCGCGCCGGCGCGGGCGAGAGCGTGTGCCGCGGCGAGGCCGGTGATGCCGCCGCCCGCGACGACGACCCTCATGCGACCGCCTCCCACGGAGAGGCATTCCGCGGCGGCACGAATGGGCAGAGCGGATCGCTCGCGAGGGGGTCACCTGTCCGCGCGTACGCGCGCGCCCGCGAGCCGCCGCAGATGACCGCGAACGGGCAGCCGCCGCACTTGCCATGGAACGCGCGCGCGTCGCGGAGCGAGACGAAGAGCGGGTCGGACCGATACGCGTCCGCGAGCGAGGTGGTGCGCACGTCGCCGCACGCGATCGGCAGGAATCCCGAGGGATGGATGGTGCCGTCGTGCGCGACGAACACGATCCCGTTGCCGTCACGGACGCCGAAGCCACGACCGAGCGGCGAGCATTCGATGGCGTCGCGGCCCAGGCCCGAACGCCTCATCCGTGTCGCCGCGACGCGGCGATAGTGCATCGCCTCGGTCGTCTTGATCGGGAACGGCGACACTTGCTCGAGATCGAGAAGCCAGTGAAAGAGCCGTTCGGATCGGGCCGGGCCGATCTCCCGCAGTTCCGCGCCGCGACCGACGCCGATGAGGAAGAACAGGCTCCATCGCATGATCCCGAGGTCGCGCAAGACGTCGTGGATCGCGGGCAGGTCGTCCACCGTCTCGGTCGTGACGAGGGTGTTGACCTGCAGCGGTACGCCCGCCTCGCGGATCCAGCGCGCGGCTCGCACGGTCATCGAGAACGTCCCCTCGACACCACGGAATGCGTCGTGGCGCCGCGCGGTCGAGCCGTCGAGGCTGAGCGACATCGACTGCACTCCCGCGTCCCGCAGATCCGCGATCGTCGCGGGCGTGAGGTCGTCCGTCGCGCTCGGGGACACGGACGTGCCGATGCCTCGCGTCCTCGCCTCGCGGACGAGGTGGAGCAGGTCGGGTCGGCGCAGCGGGTCGCCGCCGGTGAAGACGAGGTGGGGGAGGGGGCGCCCGAACGCGACGATTTGGTCGAGCAGCCGCTCGCCCTCCGTGGTCGTGAGCTCGCGATCGCTGCGCTGGAGGACCGCCTCCGCGCGGCAGTGGCGGCACGCGAGCCGGCAGGCGCGCGTCATCTCCCAGTACACGAGCATCGGCGCGCGGTCGAACACGTAGCGCGTCGGCCGGACGGAGCCGAGCGGGAGCGGTGCGGTCATGCGGGGAGCGGATCCGCGAGCGCGGTCTCGGCGATGTCGGCGAGCGCGGCGATGAAGGTCGGGTCGTCGTTCATCGAGCGCGCCCGCTCGAGGCGCACGCCAAGCCGGCGCGCGATCGCCTGCGCCTCGACGTCGATGTCGTAGAGGACCTCGAGGTGATCGGCGACGAAGCCGACTGGGCAGACGACGATCTCGCGCGCTCCCGCCGCCGCGACGCGCGCGATCTCGGCCGTGAGCTCCGGCCCGATCCACTTGTCGCCGGTGCGGCCCGCGCTCTGGAAGGCGACGTCGCAGCGCTCGATGCCGAGGCGCTCCGCGACGAGCGCCGCCGTCGCGGCGACCTCGTGCGCATACGGGTCGGTCCCGCCGGTGATGCGCTCGGGGAGGCTGTGCGCGGTGAAGAAGACGTGCGCGCGGGAGGGATCGTCGCAGCGTGCGAGGGCCTCCTCCGTCGCCGTCGCCATCGCCGCGATGAGGTGGGGCTGGTCGTGCCAGGACCCGACCACGGTGACGGACGGTGCCCCGTCCCCGAGCGACGACGCCGCGTCCTCGACCGCCTTGCGATAGGTCTGCTCGTTGAAGCTCGAGTGCTGCGGCGCGAGCGCCACGGCGACGATGCGGTCGATCCCATCCGCTGACATGCCGCGCACGACGTCGCCGACGAACGGCTGGATGTGCTTCATGCCCGCGTATACCGGGGCCGGGCGGCCGCGGCGACCGAGCTCCGCGGCGAGAGCGGCTCGCTGCGCGTCGACGATCCGCGAGAGAGGTGAGCCACCGCCGATCGCGCCGTAGCGCGCCATCAGCTCGGCGAGCAGCTCGGCTGTCGGCGGGCTCCCGCGCCGGATGTGCGTGTAGTAGGCCTCCACCTGGTCGAGGCGTTCCGGTGCGCCGTACGCCATGAGCAGGATCCCGGCCCCGCTCACGCCAGCCACTCCGCGGCGTCGAGCGCGAAATACGTGATCGTGACGTCCGCGCCGGCCCGCGCGATCCCGGTCAAGGATTCGATCGCCGCCCGGCGCAGATCGATCCATCCACGGTCCGCCGCGGCGTGGAGCGCGGCGTATTCGCCGCTCACCTGGTATGCGGCGATCGGGACGTCGAAGCGCGCCCTCGCGGACGCGATCACGTCCAGGTACGGGCCGGCTGGCTTCACCATGACCATGTCCGCGCCCTCCGCGAGGTCGGCCGCGATCTCGGCCAGCGCCTCGCGCCCGTTCGGAGGATCCATCTGGTAGCCGCTGCGATCGCCGAGCTGCGGCGCGCAGTCGGCGGCCTCGCGGAACGGTCCGTAGAACGCGGACGCGAACTTCGCCGCATAGGAGAGGATCGCGGTCTCCGCGAGGCCGGCGTCATCGAGCGCCGCGCGGATCGCGGCGACGCGCCCATCCATCATGTCCGACGGCGCGACGACGTCGGCACCCGCCTCGGCGTACGTGACGGCGGCATCGGCGAGGAGCGGGAGGGTCGCGTCGTTGTCGACCGCGCCGTCGCGAAGGATGCCGCAGTGGCCGTGCGTCGTGTACTCGCAGAGGCAGACGTCCGCGACGAGCACGAGGTCGGCGACGCGCGCGCGGATCGCGCGCAGCGCTGAGGGCACCGGACCGAGCGGATCGGCCGCGGCCCGCCCGTCGTCCTTCTCATCCGGGAGACCGAAGAGCAGCAGGCCGCCGACGCCGGCCGCCGCCGCGCGCTCGGCGATCTCGTTCACGCGAGAGACCGGCCATCTCACGTGTCCCGGGAGCGAGGCGATCGGCGTCGGCGCGGCGGCGCGCGCGTCGACGAAGACCGGAAGGATCCACGACGAGGGGTCGAGTCGCGTCTCGCGAACGAGCTCACGCAGCGCCGGCGTGCGCCGGAGCCGGTGGAAGCGGCGGAAGGCCGGGGCCGTGCGCAGGGCGGTGGTCGTCATGGCGTCGCCTCCTCTCGCTGCGGGGACGGGACGGCGCGAACGAGCGCGTCGACGTCGGTGTTCGCGGCGACGACGACGGCACGACCGATGCGCTCGCGTATGCGCTGGGCGGTGCGCGGACCGATAGCGACGAACGACGCGTGGCGCAGGAGCTCGGCGCCGACGGCTGTGGCCAGCGCGTCGACCGCGCTCGGTGACGCGGCGACGATCGTCACCGGGCCCCGGTCGAGCGCCCGGCGGACGCTCCCCGGATCGCCGTCGATCGTCGCGACCGTGTGATACGCGACGACGTCGCGGACGTCGGCCCCGCGCCGGCGCAGCGCTGCCGGCAGATCGGCGTCAGCGAGGTCGGAGCGGGCCAGGACGACCGTGCCCCTCGGCAGCGGCAGCTCGTGCCCGAGCGTCGCTCCGTCGGCGCTGCTCGCGACGAAGCGGACCTTGAGCCCGGCGGCGGCGGCGCGCTCCGCGCTCGCCTCGCCGACGGCGGCCACACCGCAGGCGATGCCGGCGCGTGGCATCACGTCGGCGATCGCGTCCACGCCGGCGCGGCTCGTGACGACGAGCAGGTCCGACGGCTCGAGCGCGGTCAGGGCCTCCGCGAGCTGTCCGGTGTCGTGGAGCTTCTCCGTCCGGATGCACGGCAGCTCGATGACCTCCGCGCCCCGCTGGCGGAGCTCCTCCGCGAGCACAGCGTTGTCCTCGCGGCGGCGCGTGAGCACGACGATGGCGCCATCGAGGCGCCGCTCTCTAGACACGCACCGGTCTTCCGAGCGCGTCGGCGCAGCGGCGCGCGGCGTCGTGCGGGTCGCGGGCGCGGGCGTGAGCTCGCGCGATACCGTCCGGGGTCGGCAGAGCGGCGTCGAGCACGACCTCGCCCGCCTCGACGCGGCCCCACGTCCCGAGCGGGATCTCGCAGCTCGCGCCCAGCAGGCGCAGGAGCACGCGCTCGGCCTCGACGGCCCGTCGCGTGTCCGCGTGATCGAGCGGTGCGACGAGCTGGATCGTCGCGGCGTCGTCGGCGCGGCACTGTACCGCGAGCGCGCCCTGGCCAGGCGCGGGCGGACAGTCCCGAGGATCGAGGATCTCCGCCGCATCCACGCCGATCCCCAGCCGCTTCAGGCCCGCGAGCGCCAGGATCGTCGCGTCGTATTCGCCCGACCGGACTTTTCCCATGCGCGTGTCCACGTTGCCGCGGATCGGCCGGGTCACGACGTCGGGCCTGAGCGCGCGGAGGAACGCGTCACGCCGCGGGCTCGACGTGCCGACGACCGCGCCATGCGGGAGCGTCGCGATCCCGCCGCGCACCCGGGTGATGAGCACGTCCCGGGCGTCCTCCCGCTCGAGCACCGCCGCGATCACCAGCCCCGGCCGATCCTCGGTGGGCAGGTCTTTGAGCGAGTGAACGGCGAGATCGATCTCACCCCGGCGCAGGGCGTCCTCGATCGCGGTCACGAACGCGCCGTCCCCGAGCTCGGGTATGGGCCGGTCGCTCGTGTCGCCGGCGGTCCGGACGACGTGGATCTCCGCGCCGAGGCCGAGCCGGTCCACGACGATCGCGGTCTGCGCTCGCGCGAGCGAGCTGCCGCGCGTGCCGATGCGCAGGGTCACGGCAGCTCCGTCGATCTCGTGGCCTTCGCCACGAGGACCGCCCCGCTCTCCGCGGTCTCGCTCTTCACCGCAAAGCCGCTCGTCGCTCGTTCTTCGTCCGACCCGAACAGCGTGCGCGCCCGAGCCACGGCGTCGGGAGAGCGGCGAAGACGGATCGTCGGCTCGTGCAGGAGCGCGTGGGTCAGCGCGGCCGCCAGCGACGACACGACCTCGCGATCGCGCTCGTTGAGATGGCCGAGATGGCGGAGCGCGCGCGCGAGCTGCCGCTCGCGGATCGCTTCCGCGCGCTCGTGGACCGCGCGGATCGTCCTCGCGCTCTCTCGCTCGCGCAGCCACCTGCTGAAGCCGCCGGCCTCGTCGGCGCAGCGCCGCTCGGCAGCCGCGACGACCTCGTCGGGGATCGCGGACGCCTCGGCCGCCAGATGGTCGACGTCGCGGTACACCAGCCCGGGCAGATCGCGGGCGTCCTCCGCGACGCTGCGAGGGAGCGCGATGTCCACGAGCACGAGCGGGCGCTGTGCGAGCCTCGGCGCGAGCAGATCGCGCGTGAGGAGAGCGCCTCGCGTGTCCGCGGCGGCGATCACGGCGTCGGCGCGCTCGAGCGCGGACGGCAGGTCGGCCAGTCCGATGGCCTGCGCGCCGATCGGCCCCGCGAGCTCGGACGCGCGGCGCTCGTCGCGGTTCGCGATCATCAGCAGGCCGACGCGCTTCGCGAGGGCACGCGCGGCGAGCTTCCCGATCTCGCCCGCACCCACGACCAGGGCAGTGGCACGGGTCGGATCCGGAACGTGGCGCAGCGCTTCGTCCACGGCGAGCGAGCCGATCGATCGTCTGACCGACCCGAGCGGTGTCGTCGCGCGGACGCTGCGCGCGATGTGCAGGGCTCGCTGGAACAGCGCGGAGAGGGTCGGATGCAGCCTCTGCCCGCGGGCGCCCTCGTAGGCGCGACGGACCTGGCTCGCGATCTGTCCTTCCCCGATGATCGCCGAGTCGAGCCCGGCGGCGACCCTGAAGAGATGCAACGCGGCATCCGCGTCGAGGACAACGTCCGCTTCGCGGAGCAGCAGGACATCGATGCCGAGCAGGCCCGCGATCGCGGCACGCGGCTCGATCTCGCGATCGATCACGGCGTACATCTCGACCCGATGACAGGTGAGCAGCGCGATGGCGTTCGCGCGCGGGGTGGCCGCGGACACGACCTCGGTCAGCCGCTCACGCGCGTCGATCGACGCCGAGCGCTGATGCAAGCGAAGGAGGGCGAGACGCGCCTCGCGCACCGACGCAAGGATCGGGCGCCCCACCCCGTCGCCACAAGAGCGCTACCCATGTTTGCCTAGGTTTGCCGCGTTTCCCGGCGGTCCCGCCCGGCGCCGAGGGTCCGCGAACCCAGCAGCGCCGGACGCTAGCCTGAGCGCCGAAGATGGCCGAGAAACGCGAGCGGCTCGTCTGGCTGGACATGGAGATGACCGGGCTCGACCCGAGCACGTGCCAGATCGTCGAGATCGCCGCTGTGATCACCGAGGTCAATGACCTCGCGGCCCTCGAGCACCACCACGCGGTCATCCACCAGCCCGACGAGGTCATCGCCGCGTCGGATCCGTTCGTCCAGCAGATGCACACGCGCTCCGGGCTCTGGGATCGCATGCGGGCATCGACGACGTCGCTCGCGCAGGCGGAGCAAGGCGTGCTCGATCTCGTCTCGCGCTGGTGCGAGCCGCGTCAGGGGATGCTCGCCGGCAACTCGATCTGGCAGGATCGCCGCTTCCTCCTCGCGTACATGCCGCGCCTCGAGGGCTACCTCCACTACCGCCAGGTGGACGTGAGCACGCTCAAGATCCTCGCGGGAGCGTGGTTCGGCCCGAGCGCGGTCCCGAAGAAGTCCGAGAAGCACACCGCCCTCGACGACATCCGCGAATCGATCGCGGAGCTCGAGCACTACCGGAGGCTGATGGTCCCGAAGACGACCTGAGCCGCCGGCGTCCTCACGCCGATACCTACGAAGCTGACCTGCGGGTCGACATGCGAACGGTCAGCCTTCGATCAGCGCCGCGATGTCCGGCCATCCATACGCGACCTCGTACGCGCGGATCCACTCCCGATACTCCTCGCGGAGGGCCCGGCCGCCGAGCCGCTCGTAGAAGGCGCGCGACCGCGGGTTGTCGCGCAGCGTCCACAGCAGCATCGAGCGCATCCCCTGAGCGCGCATCTCGCGCGCGGTCTCGCGCATCAGGATCCGTCCGATCCCGCGCCGGTGGAGCGACGGCGTGACGTAGATGAGCTCCACCTCGCCCTCGTGGTCAGGATCGCCGCTGCGCTCCTTGCCCGCCAGGACGAAGCCGACGACGTCCGCGTCCTGATCCTGCGCGACGAGGTGCACGCGGTCCGACCCCGGCGTGGCAAGCGTCGGCCGCATCCGATCCGCCCACCGCTCGACATCGATCGCGTCGAGGATCTCGTCCGGGACGATGCGGCGATAGACGGTGCGCCACGCGTCCGCGCGTATCCGCGAGATCGCGACCGCGTCATCCGGCGTCGCTGGCCGGATGATGACGTCGGGACGGCTCGCGTCGCGCATGTCCGCAGAGGTATACGGCCTCGCCGTCCCTTCGCCCCCGCGGTGGTCGCTCGCGCCCCTCGCTGCGCTCGTCATCGCTGCCGCGTGCGCCCCGCTATGCCGGCCTCCGGCGGCTACCTGCGGCGCTTCGCTTGGATCTGCCAGCCGTCGCGGCGCAGGTCGCGCAGCTCCTGGGTCAGATCGGTGAAGCGCCGCATCTCGTGCCAGTCGTTCTCTAGGTCCGGGATCCCCGGATTCACCTGCCGCAGCACGCGGCCATCAGCGAGGAAGATCATGGTCTCGAGGTATCTCTCGCCGTGCGCCATCCGTCGTGTCATCTCGGCGCGTGCGACGATCCGGCCTGGGAAGAGCGACGTCACCACGAACCAAGGATAGACATGCGCGTAGAGAGCAATGGCCATACGACGAGTACGAGGATGAGCAAGGTCGATGTCGCTCATGACAACGGCTTGCGGGCGGCGATGAGGAGACGGCCGACGCGGAACCCGAGCGACCCCTCGCGCTCGAGACGGTCCTGCAGCGCGCGCAGCTCGGTCTCGTAGCGCCGGACCGAGAAGCTGGGGACCTCCCACGGCAGCGCGCGGAGCGCGTACACAACTGCCCCGACATCGTGGAAGATCGACGTACCCCACCACTCCTCGGAGCGCTCGATCTCGAGACCGGCAGCACGCGGATCGGCAACGAGCCGTTCTAGCGTTACGTCTGCCCTCGCCCTGACACCGAACGCCTCGCGAAGATCGGCCAAGCTCCGCGCGTGGACCTGCTGGGTCAGGAACAGGCCACCCGGCTCGAGGATCCGCTCCACCTCGGCGGCGTCGTAGCTCTCGTGGCGGTCGAGCACGGCGCTCATCGATGCGGTCGCGAACGGGAGCGGCCCCCCGACGACGTCATCCGAGCGGTACGCGACCACCGTGACTCCCAGCGGGGCGAGCCGATCTCGCGCGACCGCGAGATTCGGCGGATACGCCTCGGTCGCGAACATGCGCCGCGGGAACACGTCCGCTGAGCGCGCGAGCCGCTCACCGCCGCCCGTGCCGAGGTCGACGGCGGAGCGCGCGGCGCGCAACGCCTCGCGGGCGAGCGACTCGTAGGACCAGGGCGGATGCTCCTCATCCCACCGGCCTTTGAGGTGGGAGAAGTCCCATCCCGCGAACGGTGTGGCTTCTTCGCGCAGCCAGCTCTCCAGCAACTTGTCGATCACGGAGGGGTCGCCACTCCTGCTCTCCCTGGCCTCTGACCTTCCAAAGGCTTGTGGGCATCCGATCGTAGGTAGTCTGCGTGCGATGCTGACCGCGACGAGGCGCTCCTGTTCTACGCGCTCCAGATGGGTTCCGAGCTCATCTATGCACGCTGGCGCGGCGCTTTCGAGAGCGCGCAGGGACGCCATCGACGCACGACCGGGATCGGTTTCCACGACTTCTTCGCCAATGCGGAGCGGGCCCGGCGTGGGCACATTGGGCTACCTACATCGACTCGTAGGACTCATGGCACGAGCGTGCCGGCTCCGCGCTGGGTCGTGAGGTCGCGATGTTGATCCTCGTCAAACACGCCAAACCCGTGGTCGACCCAGAGCTCTCGCCGTCGCGGTGGCGCCTCAGCGACGAAGGACGCGAGAGCTGTGGCCGTCTCAGCGCCGCTCTTCGTCCGTTCGCACCGGCCGCGTTCTTCACGAGTCCGCAGCCGAAAGCGATGGAGACGGCGGCCCTCGTTGCGCCGAGCTTCGGGACCAGTGCCGTACCGCGCGACGCTCTACGCGAGCACGATGAGACAGGCGCACCCTTTTTCCACACCGAGGCCGAATTCGCCCAAGCCATTCGCGAGTTCTTCGCGCGACCGAACGAGCGCGTCTTCGGGGCGGAGAGCGCACAGGAAGCGTTGACCCGCTTCACTGCTGAAGTGGAGGGGCTGCTCAGCGAACGCGATGGCACGGTCGCGGTCGTGTCTCATGGCAGGGTCATCTCGCTGCTCGTCGCGAGCCGAACCCAACTTGACCCGTTCGAGATCTGGCAGGAGCTCACCCTGCCGTCGTTCGTGGTGCTAGACATGGTCCAGGGGCGGATCCAGCATTTGGCCGCCTCGGTGTAGTGAGCGCGACATGGACATCGGTCACGCGGACATCCTCGCGTCGCTCCGCACGGCATATGACACGGGTGCCGACGACCGGGAGAGCGGAGCGGGCTTCAAGACGCCGTGGAAGGTGGCGGAGCGGAGCGCCTTCCTGGGGCGGATTCGCTCCGAAGGGCGAAGGAGCCTCCTCGAGCTCGGCGCGGGCACCGGACAAGACAGCCTCTTCTTCAAGGAACACGGCCTCGACGTGGTCGCGATCGACCTCTCGCCTCGCATGGTCGAACACTGCCGAGCGAAAGGTCTCGACGCTCGGGTCGCCGACCTCCTTCACCTGGACCTCTCGCCAGCGAGCTTCGACGCGGTGTACGCGCTGAACTGCCTGTTGCACGTCCCGAATGCCGACCTCGGCGCAGTGTTCGAAAGCATCCGCGCGGTCATGCGGCCGAGCGCGCTGTTCTTCCTGGGCGTCTACGGCGGTCGCTCACACGAGGGACCGCTCGAGAACGACAGCCACGTCCCGCCACGCTTCTTCTCGCTCCGAACGGACGACCAACTTCAGGGCCTGGTCGCGCCCTGCTTCGAGATCGTCGACTTCCACGTCGTCCCGCTCAAAGAGGACGACTTTCATTTCCAGTCACTGACCCTTCGACGGCCCGTGTGACCGCGCTGGTGCCGCCAGTTCAAGCCGCCACAACGCAGGGAGGTACGATCCACGCGTGAGCACAGTTCTTCGCCAAGACTGAGCGGAGCCCCTCGGGGCACCTTTCGCTCGTCTTGCCGCTCCTGATGTAAGAGCGCGCGACGTGTAGTCGCCTCCGGCGTGGGTTCCGCTAGGGCCGCGTGGCATCGCCACGCGGCTTCTTCGTACCCACGGACAGAAGGAGGCGCGGCATGGCACGTATTCGCAGATCCACTCTGTGGCGGACCCAGAACTTCATCCGCGATCCGGGGCTCGCGAAGCGGATACTCGACAAGGCCGACATCCGCGCGAGCGACATCGTCTACGACCTCGGAGCCGGCACGGGTGCTCTCACCGCCGCGCTCGCGGACCGGGCCTCTCGGGTGATCGCCATCGAAAGGGATCCTCGGCTCGCGTCGCTGCTGAGGCGACGCTTCGCCGATCGTCCGAACGTCGTGATCCGCGAGGCCGACATCCTCCAACATCCGCTGCCTCGTGCGCCACACGTCGTCTTGGCGAACCCGCCGTTCGATCTGACATCCGCGATCGTCCGCAAGGTCACCACGGCCGTCGTAGCCCCGCGCGACTCCTACCT
>Ga0105164_10001083_pt1 | contig 17645 bp, 15 predicted proteins | sample VDWuncwatermetaG_FD_89674 | JGI IMG/M metagenome (GOLD analysis project Ga0105164, IMG submission 89674) | Wastewater microbial communities from Netherlands to study Microbial Dark Matter (Phase II) - VDW unchlorinated drinking water | ecosystem: Environmental > Aquatic > Freshwater > Drinking...
GCATGTGGCAGATGAATATGGATATGATGTCCTCCGGGGTACGGCAGGTTTTTGAACAGCGCTATGCTCCCCGGGCCAATCTGGACCGGTTACTGGATATTTATGAACAAGCGGCGGCTGCGCCCAAAGTTCCGCGAGGGAACGCATGATGACCCTGATCCAGCCATCCCGCGGCTGGCGCCACATTGATTTTCGTGAAATTTGGGCCTACCGCGAGCTTTTATATTTTTTCACCTGGCGGGACCTGAAGATCCGCTATAAACAAACGGTCATCGGTGTTTTATGGGCGGTCCTGCAGCCGTTTTTGACCATGGTTGTTTTTTCTGTATTTTTTGGCCAGTTTGTTAAAGTCCCATCGGAAGGGGTCCCGTATCCCGTCTTTGTTTATTTAGGGCTTCTGCTATGGACATTATTTTCACAGAGCTTAACCCGGGCATCAGAAAGCGTTGTGTCACATTCAAATCTTGTCAAAAAAGTGTATTTTCCGCGGCTGATCATTCCGGTTGCGGCATCATTGTCAGCTTTAGTAGATTTTTTCATTTCATTTGTCATTCTTTTGATCATGATGTTGTTTTATAAAATCGTTCCCGGCCCGAGCGTCGTTTACTTTCCTTTTTTGGTCATGTTATGTTTTCTGTGCAGCATTGGAATAGGTTTTTGGCTGGCGGCGATCAATGTCCTGTACCGGGACGTCCGCTATGCCGTTCCATTCCTTATCCAGCTGGGGATGTACATTACGCCCGTGATCTATCCTGTGAGTGTCGTTCCGAAAGAATATGCCTGGATCATTTACCTGAATCCAATGACCGGCATTATTGAAGGTTTTCGGGCGTCTCTGTTGGGATACAAGGCAATGCCGGTCGCCGGGATCGGCATTTCATTTTTAGTGACGGTCATTTTTTTGTTATCGGGCCTGTTTTACTTTCGAAAAGTGGAACGCATTTTTGCCGATGTGATTTAGTTTATGAGCCGATCTGTGATCAAAACTTGGGGTTTGGGGAAGGAATATCAAGTCGGCGAGCGCGGACCCGGGTATGAAACTCTGCGCGATACGTTGTCGAATTATTTTAAACCAGGCAGTTCCCATGTCAAAATTAATCAGGAGAAGATCTGGGCGGTCAAGGATGTTGCATTTGAGGTCCAACAGGGTGAAATTATCGGGATCATCGGAAAAAACGGGGCCGGGAAAAGTACCTTGCTTAAAATGCTTTCACGCATCACGGAACCGACCGAGGGAAAGGCAGAGATCCATGGCCGCGTGGGGTCGCTCTTGGAGGTGGGATCCGGTTTTCATCTGGAATTGACCGGACGGGAAAATATTTTTCTCAACGGCGCCATTTTAGGGATGTCAAAAAAAGAAATAGCCGGAAAGTTCGATGCTATCGTCGATTTTGCCGAGGTGTCGAGATTTATCGATACCCCGGTTAAGTTTTATTCCAGCGGGATGTATATGAGGCTCGGGTTTGCCGTCGCGGCCTTCATGGAAACTGAAATTCTTTTGATTGACGAGGTTTTAGCGGTCGGAGACGCGGCTTTTCAGAAAAAATGTTTGGGCAGGATCGGCAATATCGCCCAGGGCGGAAGGACGATTTTTTTTGTCAGTCACAACATGTCTGCAGTTAAGAATTTATGCCACCGGGTATTGCTTTTTGAACAGGGAAAGATGCTCCTTGATACGAATGCGGATGAAGCAGTCGCGCGTTACCTGGACCAGCATATCACCCAAGGAGCTGTGGCAGATGAGGCCCAGTGCGCGAAAAATGTTATAGGGAAAGCGCAGGGATTTTCGGAATCATTGCGTTATCTTGAAATTGCCCTTTTAAATAAAGGAGGGAAGTCCGTTGACCATTTTTTTTCGGATGAGCCGATTGACGTTGCCGTCACCTATCAGTGCCTGCATCCTGTTTCTGATCTATGGATAACGGTCCAGATCGTTGATGAAGATAATCAGCCGATCCTGATCAGTAATAATGTGGATGAAAAGAAAGAGTTCGAGTTTTATAAGCGTGAAGCAGGTATTTATAAATCATTATGCCGCGTTGAGCCAGATCTTTTGGGAGAAAAACAATTTTATGTCAGTGTCCATTTGAGCTCCTCGACAACAGAGCGTATTGTTTTAAATAAGATCCTTAAATTTTTAGTTCAATTTAAAGGGTATAACAATATCCATGACGATTTCACCAAGAACGCGTATTTGAGGCCGCATTTCAAATGGGAAACGCAACGGCTGCAAAAATAGGGGTGATCATCTTGAGCCGGTACAATTCCGCGCGGCTTCCCGGAAAAGCTCTGATCAAAATAGCCGGCAAGGAAGTGTTGGGGTATGTATACGAACGTTTGCTTTGCGTGATGGCTCCGGAAGATATTGTTGTGGCGACGTCGGAAGAAAAAGATGATCAGGCGATCGTTGATTATTGCGCGGCCCGGAAGATGAATTATTTCCGGGGGCCCAAAGACAATGTGGCCCAACGCTTTCTTTTATGCGGACAGAAATTTCATTTTGATTACCTGATCCGGATCTGCGGGGACAATATTTTGTTGGACCACGCATTATTTGCAAGGATGGTCAAGATCGCTTTAGAAGGCCAGTACGACCTTGTCAGCAATGCCAAGAACAGGACCTTCCCCCGCGGCATCAGCGTGGAGATCGTCAAAAGAAGCTTTTATGAACAGGCGATCAAACAGATGACCGCAAAAGAAGATCAGGAGCATGTCACAAGCTATCTTTACCGGCATGAAGACCTGGGAAGGTATTTTTTCGTTTATAATAAGGAACATCCGAAGATGAAGGATATTAAATTGGCCCTGGACGATGCGGATGATCTTCGTTTCTTGACGAAGATTATTATGGCCATGGGGCAAGATCATTGCACGTATGCGCTTAAGGATATTGCACGGATCATTCAACAGCTTAAAATATGAAAAAATTAAATGTCGGCATCATTGGTTTGGGGGTAGGGGAAAGGCATTTGGAGGCGTACGCCCAACACGCGCGGTGCGGCTCGATCACCGTTTGTGATTTTGACAGCAAGAAAGTCAAACGCATTCAGAAAAAATATCCTGCCGTTAAGGTGGCCCGTGATGCCAATAAAATCCTGACAGATCCGAACATACAAGCCGTGTCCATCGCCTCCTACGATAATTATCATTATGCCCAGGTGTGCCAGGCCATCAAAAACAACAAGCATGTGTTCGTCGAGAAACCCATATGCCTTCATCCGCGCGATGCAAAGACCATCAAAAAACTTCTGAACGCCAGGCCGCATCTTAAGATTTTTTCCAATCTTATTTTGCGCAAGTCCCCACGCTTTCAATTGTTGAAAACGATGATCCGTGCGGGGAAATTAGGAACCATTTATCATATGGAAGGTGATTACAATTACGGACGGTTGCATAAAATTACGGAGGGCTGGCGGGGAAAAATTGATTTTTATTCCGTTGTTTACGGTGGCGGGATCCATGTCATTGATCTGATGCTGTGGCTGACGGGTGATCAAGTCGTTGAGGTCAGCGCCTGCGGGAATAATATCTCCAGCCGCGGCACCCGGTTTCGCTACAACGACATGGTCACAGGCCTGTTAACATTCAAAAGCACGATGACGGCAAAGGTGTCTGCCAATTATAGTTGTGTCCAGCCGCATTTCCATGGGTTCACGGTTTACGGCACCAAAGGCACCTTTATCAATGGCCCCCGCTGCGTATTGCTGTATACCTCACGGAATCCTTTAGTAAAGCCAAAGAAGATCGTTGAACCCTATCCGGGAGTTCATAAAGGGGCTTTGATCCGCGAGTTTGTTGATGCGATCGTTAGGGGAACCGATCCTGAGGTCACTCAAAAAGAGATCTTTCAGGTGATGGACGTGTGTTTTGCCATTGAAAAAGCGGTCAAAAGAAACGGAGTTCGCGTTGCGCAGCATCCCGTTCGGTAAGCCGATCATTTTAGAAGAAGAAAAAAAGGCCGTTATGGCCGTGCTTGAGGGGCCGGTGCTGGTCCACGGCCCTAAGGCCAGGGAGTTTGAGACCGCCTTTGCGGTATTTACCAAGGCGCCTTTTGCCGTTTCGGTGGCCTCTTGCACCGCCGGGCTTCATCTGGCTTATTTTAATAAAAAGATCGGTGCCGGTGATGAGGTGATTCTCCCGGCGCAGACGCATACGGCCACGGCCCACGCGGTGGAGCTGTGCGGGGCAAAACCGGTTTTTGTCGACGCTGAAAAACAAACCGGCAATATCGACATCAGCCGGGTCGAATCCGCCATCACGCCGCGGACCAGGGCGATCGCGGTTGTGCATTATCTGGGCATGCCCGTGGACATGGAGCGCGTTAACTCCATTGCCAAAAAATATGGTCTTTATGTGGTGGAGGATTGCGCGCTGGCCATGGGAACGCATTTTAAGGGCATTCATGCAGGGCTCTGGGGTGATTGCGGCGCATTTTCATTTTATCCGGTCAAACATATGACAACGGCGGAAGGGGGTATGCTCATCACCAGACACAAACAGATCGCTGAACGGATCACCCTCGAAAAAGCCTTTGGCGTCGACCGCCAGGCTGGTGAACGCAAGGTCCCGGGGGTTTATGATGTGGTCGCGCTGGGGTTCAATTATCGCATGAACGAGATGGAGGCGGCCTTAGGCGTAGAACAGCTCAAACGCATGAATGGTTTTTTAAAGAAACGCAAAGAAAATCACCAAGCGCTTGCGCAAGGGCTTCAACATATCTCGGAAATTGAAATGTTCAAGTCAAGCCACGGTGAGTTTCAGAGCAGTTATTATTGCCTCTCGATCCTGCTCAAAAAATCTCTAGCCGCCAAACGTATTGAAATCATCGAGTATCTCAAAGCCAAAGGCATCGGCACGAGCATTTATTACCCGCAGGCGGTGCCGCATTTTACCTATTACAAAAATAAGTACGGCTATAAAGGCAATAGTTTTCCTGTGGCCGCGCTCATTAGCAATACCTCGATCGCCTTGCCCGTGGGCCCGCATTTGGATATTGAGGATATGAACTATATCGTGGATGAACTTAAAAATTGTATCAAGGGAGAGAAATGAAGAACATCAAAGGAAGAAGGATCGCCCTCGTCGGCGGGGCCGGCTTTATCGGGCATAACCTGGCCTTGGAATTAAAACGGCTGGGGGCCGAGGTGAGCGTTGTGGACGGCCTTTCGGTCAATAACCTTTTATACTTCCATCAAACCAACATCGATATTCCCCATCGTGATATGTACCTGGCGATCATTGATCAGCGCCTCGATCTGTTGCGCAGCCACCAGATCCCTCTTTACGTCGAAGATGCCCGTAATTATCACAAATTATCGCAGGTCTTCGAGCAGATTCAGCCGCAGGTCGTGGTGTTACTGGCCGCAGTGGCGCACGCCAATCGCTCCAACAAAGACCCTTACACGACTTTTGATCACAGCACGCGTACTTTGGAAAATGCGTTGGACGCGTCGCGGGACAATGTGGAGCATTTTATCTACTTTTCTTCCAGCATGGTGTACGGGGATTTTAACGGCTTGGCTGTGACCGAAGAGACGCCGTGTAACCCCAAAGGGGTTTACGGGGCGCTGAAACTTGGCGCGGAAAAGCTGGTAGTGGCCTACAATCAGGTTTTTAATTTACCCTATACGATCGTGCGCCCTTCGGCATTGTATGGCGATCGCTGCGTCAGCCGCCGGGTGGGACAGATCTTTATTGAGAACGCCTTGAAAGGTGAGCCCATCAATATCAACGGTGACGGCACTGACAGTTTGGATTTTACCTATATCGGTGATTTGGTGCAGGGATTGGTCAAGATCATCAAACATGAAGAGAGCAAAGGTCAAATTTTTAATATGACTTACGGCCAGGCCCGTGGGATCAAAGAGATGGCTGAAATTGTCCAAAAGCATTTTCCGAAAGTCAAAGTTAATTATCTTCCTAAAGACAAACTGATGCCCGAGAGAGGCACCTTGTGTGTGGATAAGGCCAGAAAACTGATCGGTTACGACCCGCAGTTCCCGTTGGATAAGGGGTTTGTGGAATACATCTATTGGTACAAGGAAAAATTCCAATGAGAACTGTGTTCTGGGGTAATGGCACCAGGGGGCTTAGCTGTCTGGAGGTCCTTGTGCAGGCCGGAGCTACTGTGATCCTTGTTGTGGCGCATCCGGGGAAGGGAAGCGTCGGTGGGTTTGCCCGAAAAAAGGGGATTCCGTGCCTGGTACCGGAAGATCCTAACAGTCAAGAATTCCTTGGATCTTTACGAAGTTTTCAGGCGGATGTGTTTGTCCTTGCGGGTTATGGAAAAATCTTGAAAGAGGCGGTGCTCAAGCTGCCCCGGCTGATGGCGGTAAATCTGCACGGCGGAAAACTTCCCGAACGCCGCGGTTCTTCGCCGCTGAATTGGGCGCTGTTGGCCGGCGATAAAAAATTCACTCTCTCTATCATCAAACTGGACAGCGGTATTGATACCGGAGATATTCTCATAGAGAAGACATTTCCCATCCGTCCATCGGATACGATCAGGGAATTGCATACGTTGAGTGATCGTGAATTCCCGAAAATGCTTCTTAAACTCATGGCACAGATCAAAAAAAGGACCTACACCTTGACTAAACAAAACAAGCGTCGGGTAGCGTATTATCCTTTGCGGTTCGCTGATGATGGCGTGATCATTTGGGACATGTTAACGGCTGTTGAGGTACACGATCACATCCGGGCCCTGGCTGATCCGTATGCGGCAACGACGGTCTTTCAAGGTAAGATCGTCAAGCTGCGCGGTTCAAAATTATGTGAAACGGACCATTTTGGCGCTCCCGGGCGCATTTACAAGAAAAAAGACGGACAGCTCTTGGTGTGTGCGAAAGACAAATGCCTATGGATCACCGATGCTGTTTTTGCCGGTTCAAACCGGCCGTTGCACGCGGCGGCCAAGGTTTATGATGAATTGATCACGGTCAGGAAATCCATTGTCCGTTTGATGACGGGAAGATCGAAATGATCATTGAAGGGTTCGATACAAGCAAAAAAGTCATGGTGATCGCTGAGATCGGCAATAACCATGAGGGTAGTTACGCCCTGGCCGAGGAATTGATCGGCTTGGCCGCATCTGCCGGCGCTGATGCCGTCAAATTCCAAACCATTACCCCTGAGAAGCTCGTCACGCGCGATGATCCGGACCGCATCGCCCAGCTCAACCGGTTTAAATTGAGTTTTAAAGATTTTGAAAAATTAAGCAAGTCCGCCAAACGCGAAAAGGTCCTGTTTTTATCAACTCCCTTTGATCTGGAAAGCGCCCGGTTCCTGAGTGAAATTGTCCCGGCTTTCAAGATCGCCTCGGGAGATAATAATTTTTATCCGTTGATGGAATATCTTTGCTCCACGGGAAAACCGATCTTGATGTCCACGGGGCTTGCGAGTTTGGTGCAGATCAGGCACAGCCGGCAATTTATTTTAAGGCAGTGGCAAAAACGAAAGATCCGTCAGGACCTGGCGCTCCTTCACTGCGTTTCCCAATATCCCGTACCTGTCGAACAGGCCAATTTGTCCGCCGTTGCTTCGCTTGCCAGGATCAATAAAACAGTTGGTTATTCAGACCACACGTTAGGCATTGACGCCTGCGTGCTTGCCGTGGCGATGGGCGCGCGCATTATTGAAAAACATTTTACGATCAATAAAAATCATTCATCTTTCAGCGACCATTTGCTTTCCGCTGACCCGGCCGAACTGGCTTTGCTGGTCAAGCGTATTAAAGAGGCCGGCCAGATGCTTGGCGATGGGAAGATCCCTGATGAAAAAACAATGTCCGGGCAGATCAAGCGGCTGCGCCGGTCGATCGCCGCCAGCCGTGACCTGAAAAAAGGAGCGGTTGTATCCGAACGCGATCTTGTCTGGGTCCGTCCGGGTTCAGGGTTCCCTCCGGGGCAGGAGAAGGTCATTATCGGGAAACGGTTAAAAAAAGACGTGCAACAAGGAGAAATATTCTTAAAGGACCATCTATGTGCGGCATTGCCGGTTATATTGGACGAAAAAAAATAGCCCCCGCCACCCTCCAGCAAACATTAGGGACAATGAATCATCGTGGGCCTGACCATCAGTCCCATGTTCATTTTGATGCCGGGAATAATCATATTCATTTTTTACATTCCCGTTTAAGCATTATTGATCTCGATGAGCGCGCCAATCAGCCCTTTAGTCTGGGCGATTACACCATTATTTTTAATGGTGAGATTTACAATTATGTAGAATTGAAAAAAGATCTATCGGCCAAAAAGATCGCGTTTCGAACGGAATCGGATACGGAAGTCCTTTTGCAGCATTACATCCTTTACGGGGAGAAATGCGTCAATTATTTTGAAGGGATGTGGGCCTTTGCGATCTATGATGGACGGCTCAATAAAGTTTTTTTCTCCCGTGACCGTTTTGCGGAAAAGCCGTTGTATTATTTTGAAACACCGGATGGATTTTATTTCGGTTCGGAAATTAAATTTCTGAAATTGCTGTGGAGTAGGGATTTTAAGGTTAACCAAAGGCATTTATTACGGTATTTGACCAACGGTTACAAGTCCCTGTATAAGGCGGAGGAGACGTATTTTGAAGGTGTTAAAGAGTTGCCATATGCGACGAACCTTTGTGTTGATGCAGACTTAAAGAAAACTTTTTGCCGTTACTGGCGGCCTAAGATCCAGCCGGCTGCCATGTCGCTTCAGGAGGCTATCGACGGGACGCGCCGGCGTTTATTGGAGAGCGTGAAGATCCGTTTACGCTCGGATGTGCCGCTGTCGTTTTGTTTAAGCGGGGGGGTGGATTCGGCCGCCCTGGCCTCGATCGCGACCAAGGAATTTGGGTATGATGTGGCGACGTTCTCGATCATTGATACGGACAGCCGTTACAACGAGCGGGCCAATATCCAGGCCACCATTGATGATCTGCACTGCAAACATACCTTGATCGAACTTTCTTCGCGTGAATGCATGCTCCCCAAACTTCGTGATCTGGTCGCCTATCACGACGCGCCAGTGGCAACGATCTCGTACTTGGTCCACTCGTTTCTTTCCCACAAGATCCATGAGCAGGGCTATAAGGTGGCTTTTTCGGGAACGGGCGCGGATGAGCTTTTCACCGGTTATTACGACCATTTTTTGTTCCATTTGTGTGAACGGCGCAATTCCCCTGATTTTCAGGAACATTTGAAGTATTGGCAGGAGCATATTGCGGGATTGATCCGTAATCCTTTCTTGAAAGACCCCCAGAATTTCTTAAAAAGCCCGGATTTTCGCGGGCACATCTATTTGGACAATGACACCTTCCGCGGTTTTTTGAAAAAAGATTTTTACGAGCCCTTTGGCGAAGAAGCGTTTGACGGCTCTGTGCTGCGCAATAGAATGCTCAATGAACTTTTCGAGGAAGTTGTGCCGGTGATCCTGCACGAGGATGACCTTAATTCTATGTATTATTCCGTGGAGAACCGCAGCCCATATCTGGACAAGGGGCTTTTTGAATTTGCCTGTTCCATTCCGTCGGAATTCCTGGTGCAAAAGGGATACAGCAAATACGTTTTGCGCCAGGCCCTCAAAGGGACCTTGAACGATCAGGTGCGGCTGGACCGCAAAAAGGTGGGATTTAACGCTTCCATTGACTCGCTGATCGATCGTTCAAAAGGAAGCGATCTGGAATATCTGCTGGATGACAGCCCCTTGTATGAGTGGTTTGACAAGGACAAGATCACCGGACTTTTTAAAATGGATCCCCTGCCGGACAGTTATAACAAATTTGTTTTTAGTTTTATCAATGCGAAGATTTTCTTGGAGTTGAATGGTTAAGACGCCTAAACACAAATGCCCTATTTGTTCCTGTGCGCAATTTGTTTTCGATTTTCTTGTTACCCGACAGGATAATCGTTATGCCTATACGCAAGGGCGTAAGGAAGCCATTCCAAAATATTACACCTGCGCCGCGTGCGGGGTGATGTCGTTTTATGATTCTCTCGATTACGAAGGCATTTATTCCGACGGGACGTATTATGGGGTTGATGGGGAGCCGATGGCTTTTTTGACCAGACGTTTTAAGCAAGTGATCGCTTTTCCCAAAGGGAAATCAGATAATTGCGAACGCATTGAGCGCATCCGTAATTTTTTAAAGACCCAAAAATATTTTCAAGCCCCTTCAGTTAAGAGTATTTTGGATGTGGGCGCCGGCATGGGCGTTTTTTTGCACAAATTTTTGGATGAGCGTTGGCGGGGAACGGCCCTTGAGCCTGATCCCAACGCGTGTATTTTTATGAAGAAAGTTTTGAAAAAGGCGACGGTCATCGAGGGCGTTGCCAAAGACCTCCCACCACAAAAACAGTACGACCTCATTACCTTAAACCGTGTCCTTGAGCACATTTATGACCCTTTTAAAATTTTGAGGGATTTGAAAAAATATTTGAAAGAGGAAGGTATTTTATATTTGGAATTACCGGATGTGTTAAGTTATTATGCGGACGGGCCGAACAATGAGGCCTTTGGCTGGGGACATTATTTGGTGTATTCGCCTGAGGCGCTTTTATCTTTGACCAGCCAGACGGGTTATGAGATGGTTGGCCTGGCGCGCCAGGTCGAGCCCAGTTCAAAATTCACCATTTACGGGTTCTTTAAAAAAAGACATCGGAAAAGAAATGATTAAATACTGCAAAAAATGCGTCATGCCCTGCACCCGTCCCAAAATCGGATTTAATGAGCATGGCGTTTGCAGCGCTTGTGTCTCGGCCGCGCAAAAGCAGGAGGCAATCGATTGGAAACAACGGGAAGCGCAACTGCGTAAAATTCTCGACAGCCACCGTAAAAAAGATCCCACGCAGTATGAGTGCATCATTCCGGTCAGCGGAGGCAAGGACAGCACGTATCAGGTCCATATGATCAAAAATATTTATCAGATGAATCCTTTGTGTATCACCAACCGTACGTTGGCCCGCACCCCTCGTGGCGAAGAAAATTTGCAATCCTTGCGCAACATGGGGGTAGACCATATCGATTTTACCGTCAACCCGGTCGGATTTAACAAAGCCACCCGGAAGGCCTTTGAAAAAAATGGGGACAGTTCGCTGGTTGAGCATTTGGCCACGTATGCGGTTGTGACGCGATTGGCCGTTCAATTGCGCATTGGGCTGGTAGTGTGGGGCGAGAATCCGTATATGGAATATGGCGGCCCGGAAAAAGATCGCAAAGCCGATCAGCTCAATAAAAAACTCGCCCAGCAGCTGCCGGTTTTAATGGGAAAAACCGCACATGATTGGGTTAATAAACACACAAGTATACAGGAATTAGAGTCGCTGCTGATGCCCACCGATCAGGAGCTTAGGGCCATCAAGCACACGCCGATCTTTTTGGGCCATTACATCCCCTGGGATGCTAAACGGAATGTTGAGATCGCCAAGACATACGGTTACAAGGCCAGAGAAAGCGGACCGATCATGGGATTGTATGATTATGCGGACCTGGACTGCATGAATATTGTCATCCACCATTATTTCAAATGGCTGAAATTCGGGTTTAACCGCGTGACGGACAATGCCAGCAATGAGATCCGCAAAGGCCGCATGACGCGCGCCGAGGCCATCGCATTGGTGCGTAAGCGTGATGGGATAAAGCCGCCCAAAGAATATATCGAACATTTTTGCCGACAGATCGGGATAACGGTCAAACGTTTCTGGGACACTGCTGAGAAGTTTAGGAACAAAGATATCTGGAAGAAAACCGAGGACGGCGAGTGGTATATCGAAGGGTGGATCGGTGGTGACAAGATACCGGACCGGTTTCCTTACATAGAGTTGAGTACGGAAGAAAAGCGAAAACTGATCGGATGAATCTATGTGTGGGATCGCGGGGTATATCGGCAAGCGAAAGATCAATGAGCTGATCATCCGTCAGACCTTGGATGTGATGAAAAATAGGGGGCCGGACCATCAGGGCCATAAATATATCCAGGACGGCCCCGTTAACATTTATTTTTTGCATGCGCGCTTGAGCATCATTGACCTTGATAGCCGAGCCGATCAACCCTTTTGTCTGGCCAATTGCAGCCTCATTTTTAACGGGGAAATTTATAATTACGTTGAACTCCGGGAAGAATTAAAACGCCGGGGAGAAACGTGCACAACGGCTTGCGACACGGAAGTGCTGCTGCGCTATTATTTGTATTACGGTGAACAATGCGTTGATCATTTTGAAGGGATGTGGAGTTTTGCCATTTACGACGGACGAAGCCATAAACTTTTTTTGTCCCGCGACCGTTTTGCCGAAAAGCCCCTGTATTATCACGAAGACAAGGACGGGTTTTATTTCGGTTCGCAAACCAGCTTTTTGAGAACGCTTTCGCATAAAAGATTTGAAGTCAATCATCCGCATCTCCTGCGTCATTTGGTGAATGGTTATCAATCCCTTTATAAGGCCAAAACGACTTATTTTTTGGGGGTTGAGGAGATCCCTTACGCCAGCAGCTGCGTGGTTTCCCTGGACCTCAAGAAAAAAATCTATCGTTATTGGCAGCCTCACATCCACGCAAAAGAAATGACCATCACCCAGGCGGTGGAGGGGACCCGCCACCATTTGATCGAAAGCATGAAACTACGCCTTCGTTCCGACGTGCCCCTGGCCTTTTGTTTGAGCGTCGGGATCGATTCTTCGGTATTAACGTCCATCGCGGCCAAGAAGTTCAACTATCAAGTGGCTTCTTTTTCTATCCTGGATAGCGATGAGCGCTATAATGAGTATGAAAACATCAAGGCCACCATTGATGACATCCATTGCCAAAGCACCTTTGTCCGGTTAAAATATGAAAACACCCTTGAGAAGCTCAAAAACCTGGTTGCGTACCATGATGCGCCCGTGCCTACGGTCACATATTTGATCCATTCGTATTTAACCAAGGCGATCGCCCAACAAGGGTACAAGGTGGCTTTCTCAGGGACGGGAGCGGATGAGCTTTTTAGCGGGGATTATAACCATTTTAATCTGCATTTATACGAAACCAGGAACAGTCCGAACCGTGCACGGTATCTGGAGGACTGGAAAAATAATATCTTAAAGATCGTGCGTAATCCTTATTTAAGAGACCCCGATCTTTACGTGAATGATCCTGATTTTCGCGACCATTATTACGACAATTATAAAGAATTTTCCTCCTATCTAAACGTTGATTTTTTTGAAAAGTTTACTGAAGAAAAATTTTGCAGTTCGCTGATGCGCAATCGTCTTTTAAATGAACTTTTCTATGAATCTATTCCGGTGGTGCTCCACGAGGAAGATCTGAATTCCATGTATTGTTCCATCGAGAACCGCAGCCCTTATTTGGACAAGAATTTGTTTGAATTTGTGACGTCGATCCCTGATGAGTACCTGATCCAGAATGGTTGCGGAAAATATATTCTGCGCGAGGCCGCCAAAGGGGTCCTCAATGATAAGGTCCGCTTGGACAGGACCAAAAAAGGGTTTAATGCGTCGTTAAATTCGATGATCGATTTTAAGGACCCGTCGAACCGGGACCATTTCTTAAGCGACAGCCCCATTTTCAATTATGTAAACAAAGCAAAGATCGAACAACTCATCGGCATGGATCCGTTGTCTAATGCCTATAACAAATTTTTGTTCACTTTCGTGAACGTTAAAATGTTCATGGAGTTAAATGGATAATCACAAGATCGCCAAAAGCTTTGTATTGGATTTTTTTGGGAACATCGGGCGCATTCCCGGGGACACCGAAGCGCAGCATCTGGATTATGATTATGTGCAGGACCAGATGCTGGATTCCTTCGGGCTGATCACGCTCATCGTCGAAGCGGAATCCAAACTGAAGATCAGTTTTTCGTCGGAAGATTTGGAAAATCCCGAGTTTAAAAAGATCGGCGGGCTGATACGTATCATTGAGTCAAAATTAGGATGAATTTTCATTATTCATATAAGCAATTGGTTGCCGCTCTTAAGCAAGTCGGCTTAAGAAAAGGAGATCTGGTTTTGGTGCACAGCTCCCTTTTTGCCTTTGGCCTTTTGAAGGAAACAAAAGGGAGGGATCTTCCCGCGCTGGTCTTTAAGGCGTTCAGGGAAGTTCTAGGCCCCCGGGGCACCCTTGTTGTCTTGTCGACCTTTGAGGAATATGCCCGTTCTGGAAAACTTTATGATTGCAGGCTAAGTCCTGTTGATCCGCTGGTGGGTAAGTTTGGTCAATATGTGGCCAACTTGCCCCGGTCTTACCGCACATACTCTCCATTGTTGTCATTGGCCGGCGTCGGTCCTTTAGCCGAAGAGATATGTCATTCGTGGACCGCCTCGGTGTGCGGGACGGATTCCGGCTGGGAAAAATTATATGAACATGACGGTAAAATATGTTTTCTCGGCGTAAGGCCGTATCAAGCTTTTACGTTCCTGAGATTTGTTCAGTTCAGGTTCGGCGTTCCTTATATTTACAACAAAATTTTTACGGCCCCTGTCTATGAAGACGGCCAATTGGTTCCTTTGCAGGTGACCTGCCCCGTGCGTTATTTGGACCCGGCGTATAAAATTTCAGAGAACCTTCTTCCGTTTGAAGAATATTTGAATTCCAAGAAACTCATTAAGTCCCGGGCCTTGGGAAAAGGGACGGTTTACGCGGTGATGTCCAGCCGCAGGGTTTTTGATGAGGCCACGAAGAAACTTAAAGAAAATCTGTATTATTTCCTGAAACAGCCGCCGGGATTTGTTCCGGGGAAGATCCCTATGGACGGTATTCGAAAATGATCCCATGCTGACCTTACCGCGCGATGTTATCATCCTTCCTGAGTCCCATGGCCGATGGCTGGTGATGAATGTTTTTAGCCGGACATGTTTAGGGGTTGAGGGGGCTGTTTTGGATGTGTTGAGCCTAAGCGTCAGTTCACCGGAACATCTGAAGGAAAAGTTTTCGGACAAGAATTTTAAAGTTTGGGCGGTGGGGTATTTTTCAAACGTCGACGGGTTAATGGCGGATCCCAGCGGGTATGTGCGTGACACCGGCCAGTGGCCTTCGCCCGAAGTCCTTAAGCTTGAGAGCTTGCTCACAAAACTTCAAAAATATTTTATTCTCATTAGCAATGAAGCAGAATACAAAAAATCTTTTTCAGCCAAAACATCCTTATTGGACTACGTCCATTTTGGCAATTTTCATCAGCGGTTGGGACAGGAGCTTTTGGTCAAAAAATGCTTCCAGCCCGAGAACTGGTGGTTAAAACAAAAATTTAATGATGATCTAAAGTCCGTCAAAAATAATTTGTACGGCGCTATTCAGGCAAAATTTCTGGAAGGGTATTTCAGGAAAAGAATTTCTAAGGACCGAGCGGTCCTGGATGTCGGCTGTGGCATAGGATTTTATACCCATCAGATGGCCCGTTACGGGAAAGAGGTTTGGGGGGTTGATCCCAACAAAGATTTTATCCGCGTGGCAAAAGAAAATGCCCTTCCCAACGCCCGTTTTGATGCGGCCGCGGTGGGGCAGAAAAACGCGCTTGATCTTGTTGGGCCGCAGTGGGCTGATATTGTGTTTATGAGCGATGCGCTTTTGTTCTATTTTGTATCGCCCAACCCGCAGGAAAAAGCGACAATCCAAATTTTATTGAACGATATCCGGCGCATTTTAAAGCCAGACGGGGTGTTTATCAGCGTTGAACCGCATTATTTGTTTTGGCTTTTGCCGTGGTTGGGGGATGTGGAGCGCCCCTTTACAGTTTTGACGGAATACCGCACAAATGCTTTTCGCGTGACCCCGCCTTTTTCCACATTTGTTCAAACCCTGACCCAAAATGGTTTTTGTTTAACATCCTTGAATGAGCTTACCCCAGACCCCTCTTTTGAGGCGGTTGACCCGCGCGCCTACCATTTTGCCAGCCAGTTCCCTCTCTGGCAACTATCAGAATGGCGCCCTATTTCCGATTCCTAGAGATCCCCCCTTTGGAATGAAAACTGGTGCAATTTAACGCCTTCTGAGTTAAAATAAAGGTCTTTGTGATTACGTAATATATAGATAATTCACGGAAGTTCTATGGAAACAATAGCTAAAATCACTGATATTTTTGAGCGCAATGCTAAGCGCGCCTTTTTGGTGGAGGCGGCGACCCGCGAAGAAGTCACCTATTCCGGGCTTTATCGGGATGCCTGTTCCCTGGGCAGTTTTTTATCTCAAAAAGGACTAAAAAAGGGCGATCGGGTCTTGATTTTGGCCGATAACTCGGTGGTGCTGGCCAAGCTATATTTTGGCTGTTTGTTCGCGGGAATCGCGGTTGTTCCGGTCAATCCGGTCTCCACCCAAGAGGAGATCGCTTATATTCTAAAAAGCAGCGGTGCTAAACTCGTCATTAATTCTTCCGTATTAGCTGACATGAAAAAGCTTCCTGCGGCCAAAAATTTTAAGCCCTTTCATCAAGTTTCCGGTGTGGATGATCTGTTTATTATTTTCACCTCCGGGACCAGCGGCGAACCCAAAGGCGTTTGCCATAGCATCTTTGATATGATCGAAAATGGTCTCACGTTCGCCAAGACCATGGGCCTGGGATCTGAGAGCCGGTTTTATGATCTTCTGCCCATGACCTATCTGGGGGGCTACTACAATTTGCTATTCATTCCTTTTTTAAGCGAAGGCAGTGTCGTCATCGACAAACCCTTTAATGCCGCGACAGTCACCAATTTTTGGAAGCCGGTCATCGACCATAAGGTTAACACCCTGTGGCTTGTTCCAACGATCATGGCCATGGTCCTTGAGCTGGATAGAAAAAAAGACGGCGCAAACTACTGCCGTGACCACGTGGCTTTGGCCATGTGCGGCACCGCGCCGCTGGCTTCTTTGCTCAAAAGTGATTTTGAAAAGCGCTATGGCGTTAAGGTGTATGAAAATTATGGGCTTTCGGAAACTTTTTTCATTACCACCAATACCCCGCGGTCCTCGAAAGAAAATATCGGGGTCGGCCGCATCATCGAGGGAGTAAAGGGAAAAATCGTTGACCAAAAAAATTGCGAAGTCAGCCCCGGACAAGAGGGCGAGGTTGTTGTGCAGAGCCCCTTTTTGATGAAGGGGTATTTTAACCCGTACAAAGGATCGCCGGACCTTTTGAGCAAACAGGATTGGTTTCCAACCGGCGATATCGGGATGTTCGAAAACGGCACGCTTTTTATCACCGGCCGTAAAAAGGACTTGATCATCCGGGGAGGGATCAACATCAGCCCCACCCAGATCGAGAATGTGATCCGCAAACAGCCCGGCGTTTTTGAATGCGCGGTCGTGGGGATCCCGCATAAGATCATGGGTGAGGAGATTGCGGCGATCGTGCGGGTGGACAATGGCGTCGACTTTGAACGTTTAAAAATAGAATTAAAAGATCTCTGCAAGGGCCATTTGTCAGCCGTCAAACAACCTTCCCATTACCTTTACCTGGAACAGTTTCCCCATACGTATTCCGGGAAAATCCAAAAAAATAAACTCCGGTCGTGGGCGCAAAATGCCGTTGTTGAAAACAAAAATAATGCCGCGGCCAAACCGGTCGGTGCGGCCCCTCCCCAGGCGTATTACCGCGCCTCCGAGGTGAGTCTGAACAGCATCCAGGCGATCTCGATCAAATACAACAACATGGTCTATGAGATGAAGCGCAAGGGCATTGATGTGACCGTCTTGTCGCTGGGTGAGGC
>Ga0105164_10001084_pt1 | contig 17618 bp, 18 predicted proteins | sample VDWuncwatermetaG_FD_89674 | JGI IMG/M metagenome (GOLD analysis project Ga0105164, IMG submission 89674) | Wastewater microbial communities from Netherlands to study Microbial Dark Matter (Phase II) - VDW unchlorinated drinking water | ecosystem: Environmental > Aquatic > Freshwater > Drinking...
AACTTATACTAACTGATGTAGGAAGTACAAAAGCTGATATTTGTAATTACGCTAAAAAAGTTTTACCTAAAAATATTACTTTTATAGGTGGGCATCCAATGGCTGGAAATGAATTTTCTGGTTTTAGCCATGCTGATGAAAAGCTTTTTAAAAATTGTGCATGGGTACTAATTAAAGAAAATAAAAACATTGAAGCAGTAAAGTGTTTAGAAAAAATAATAAAAGAAGTAGGAGCTAAAGTCATAGTGTCTGACTCTGGTACTCACGATAAAGCTGTAGCTATTATTAGTCATTTACCCATACTGGTTTCATCAGCGCTTTGTAAGCTACTTATGGATTTAAAAGATGAAAAAATTAAAAAACTTGGACTTGTTCTTGCATCTAGTGGTTTTAGAGATACTACCAGAGTGGCTTCAGGAAATCCTAAGTTAAGTAGCGATTTACTTACTGTAAACCAGAAAGAAATTAAGAAACTTCTTCCTCTTTATTTAAACCACTTGAAAATAATAAATTTCTCAGAATCAAAGCTTTTGAAAGAGTTTGAAAAAATAAGCTCATTTAGGCAAACAATGTATTCAAGTCGTTAGGCAATTCTATCAAGCCCTTGTGATCCTATTGTTGATGTAGAGCAGTTTAGTTTTTTCATGGAATTGATTATTGCTTTGCTAGGGACAAATGTATTTGCTGGGATTGTTACATTTTTAACTATAGCCCCAGCTTCAATAACTGAGTTTGGACCAATTTGAGAATTTATTATTTGACAGCCATAACCTATGAAAACTCCATCTGAAATTAAACTTGCTCCACTAATCATTACATTGCTTGAAATAAAAACCTTACACCCTATGTAAACATCTTTTAGTTTTTTTGTTTCTGATATTGAAGAATTAAATTTATAATCTTTTGCTGAAATTAGTACTCCATCTTTTATCTGTGTGTTTTCTCCAACGCTTATTATATTTTCACTTTCACTGTAAATTTTACTTTTTCCTATGTTTACATGATCCCCAATAAAAACTTTCCCTATAATCTCGGCCTTAGGGTTTACTTTAGAAAACTTTGAGATTTGAGGTTTTGTTTCATTTTGTAAAAGAACACGAACTTTTGAATTCCATCTTTGCATAATATCTCCCTGAATTAGGAGTAAGTCTATTTCATTGTTCCAGATTTTTATTTAAGAGATAATCAAATAAACTCTCGAGCTTCTGAAATAGTAAGCAAAACTAAACAGTTTGCCTTAAAAGCTTTTAATACAGAGTAATTAGGTTAACTTAACCTTGTTACTATCTAGTTACATAAGAAAGGGAGCCATTCTTGACTTCTTAAATTTGAAAGAAACAGGGTTAGCTATTAAAAATGCAGTGCTTTCAAGAATTGTTTCAATAGGGATTAAATTATTTGCTTTAAGAGTAGAACCAGTAGCAACTAAGTCTATTATGGCATCGCCAAGTCCTACAATAGGAGCTAGTTCTACTGAACCATAAAGTTTAACCACTTCAGCAATTAAACCCTTCTTTTGAATGTAATCATTAGCAAGTCTTGTAAATTTTGTAGCAATCTTGCAATTTGCAGGCAAATCATTGGAATCTTTATATGGGGAATCTTTTTTTACAGCTAAAACTAATTTGCAATATCCAAACCCTAAGTTCTTAATTTTTACTACATCAGGAAGCTGTTCTTTTAAAAGATCTAACCCTACAATGCCAAGGTCAGCACTTCCATGTTCTACGTATACATTTACATCAGAGGGCCTAACTAAAAGCGCTTTTACTTTACTTTTTCTATCGTAGAACACTAATTCTCTTGAACTCTTACTATCAAAGTTTATTCCAAATCTGGACAAATACTTATATCCTTCATCATGAAGGTATCCTTTTGGAATTGCAATTGTTAGTTCTATATCTTTATCTTTCATAGTTTTATTGCAGCACTGCTTTTCCTTTGAATCTTTTTGATTTCCTCAAAAGTTTTTTTAATGTTTGTTTTGTTGATACTAAGTAATTTTGGGGCTTTGAACTTTGGAAATGACTTACCTTGTTTTTCAAGTGCTAGTAGTAAATCTTCAAGGCAGAAAGAAAAACCTATTGCAGGGACATCAAATCCAAATTTATTTATTAGTTCATCATATCTTCCACCAGATCCAATACTTTTCCCTATGTAAGGAGTAATTACTTCAAAATAAACACCTGTATAGTAATCAATATCACTAGTAAGACTTAGATCAATTTCTACATCCTTATCGAAAAGTTTAAAAATATCTTCAAAGTAAGAAATCAATTTTTTCACTTTCAGTTTTTTTATATTATTTGAGATGTTTTTAAATTTGTTTATAACTTCTTTGCTACCTCTAATATAAATAAGCTCATGCCAGAACGTTTTTTCATCCTTTGAAAACTTAGATTGTTCAAGCAAATCATGGAATAAAACCAAATCTTTTTGATTTAATGCTTTATATAGTTTTTGAGCAGTTTCACCAAAACATTTAAATAATTCCTGCCAGAATGAAGCATGATTAATGACTATTAAATATTGATTTAAGCCTAGTTTTTCCAAGCTATCGTGTAAAACTTTTAGGCATTCTAAATCAGAGAACCCTTCTTTACTACCAATTAATTCTATTCCTATTTGATATAATTCTTTTTCATTTGTAGTCTTTCTGGATTGATATCTGAAAACCTTTCCTACATAATAAAATCTAAATGGTAATTCATCATCTTTCAATCTTTCTGCTGTAACTCTTGCTATTGGTGTAGTGAGGTCTGCTCTAAGAGCTATAACTTCTCCTTGTTGACCAATCAGTTTAAATGCAGTGTCTGAAAGTTTACTGCTGCTAATAGTTAAAGTGTCCCAGTTGATTAGTATGGGAGTTTGAATAGGCTTGTAGCCCCATTTTTCAAAGGCTGATACAAGAGATTTTCTAACATATTCTTGTTTTGCTACCTCATCTGGAAGCCAGTCTCTTGAGCCTTTAGGATTTCTAAGATTTTTCTTCATTTCTCTTTTCGCCGGGTATTTATTCTAACGCATGTTGTATAAAATAACTACTTGTCTTTTAATATGTCTCCGATGGATATTATGGCATTCTTAGTCCCTGTAACAACAGGGATATCTTTCCCATTATGTTCTAGCTGCTCAAGAAATTCAAGTTCTGCAATTCTTGGGTCCATTTTTAATGCTTGACCTCTTACTGCAAGTGCCCTTGCATCTCCTTCTCCTTCTATAACTCTTCTTTCTTTTTCTCTTTCTGCTGTTTTCTTTATCCAGTTTTGTCTTTGAGATTCTTGAAGGGCAATCTGTTTTTTTTCTACAGCATCTGCAAATGACTCTGAGAAGTAAATCCCCCTAATTAACAACTCATCTAAAACAACTCCATTTTTTATGAATGATTTTTTTAATGCTTTTTGTGCACTTAAGGTAAGCTCATTTCTGTGAGAAGTGTAAACAGTTTCAACTGGGAACTCTGCAACTATATTTCTGAAAATACTTCTTGTTTGAGGGACTATAAGCCTTTGAGCATAGTCTTTCCCAAGGTCTTGATGTAATTTCCAGATATTCTTTTTATCAAGATGAGTAATTACGGTCACATCTATTCCTATTTGTTGTCCATCATTTGTCTGGCATTTTATACTTTGACCTATTTGAAAAGGTTCTGGGGTGTCAGTAAAGCTGTAAGCTGTTTTTCTTGCATCATATAAAGTTACTGATTCTGTAAATGGAATAACAAAATTTAGTCCTTCATAAAGAACTCTTTTTTCTACCCCACCAAAGAGATTGAAAACCACTCCTACATTGCCTGCTGGAACAGCTTTTATAACTGTGCCACTTGATAGGAATACGATTGAAAAAAGTACTGCCAGTCCGATGGCAATTGAATTTTCTCTATCTATTATTTGTTTCCCCATTTTTTTATTCCAAATCATTACTAAAAATTAACTTAGCTCTCTTTCCATAAACCTGTGCTCTTCTATATTTAACAAAGTCTGGATTTGCTCTTAGTGCATTAACTCTAAGACTGATTGCTTTTGCTTCTCCCTCTGCTTGAAGAATCTTTGCATCTCTTTTAGACTTCTCACCTGCTAGAACATATTCCATTTTTAAATATTCTTGAAATGCTTGTTGCTTTCTATCTATGGCATCTTGAAATTCTTTAGAAAACCTAACATTCCTAATTAATACTTCTTCTATATCAATAAAGTATTTTTTTTCTAAATCATTTTGAAGATGCTCTTGAATCCGACTTTGAATCTCTTGTCTTTTTATGCTGTAAACATCTTCTACTGGATAGCTACAAAGGATCTCTCTTACTGTAGCTTTTGCTTTAGGGTAAATTATTTTTGTAACATAAGCTGGACCAATTGATTTATGAAGTTTCCAGAGTTCTTCAGGTTGTGGTCTTGCTCTGACTGTAAGTTCTATGTCGATTTTTTGACCATCTGAAGTTAATGTGTGAATCTCTTCTCCTAAAACTTGTCCTTGTTTTTGATCTTCAGATGTAAAAGTATATGAAGCTTGTTTAATGTCATAAATAGTTGCTCTTTGAATAAAGGGCAACATTAAATGTATTCCTTCTCCTAGCACCCTCTTTTCTACACCACCAAAAATATTAAATACTACAGCTCTTTCTCCAGCATCTACTTTTATGATTGTGCCACTAAAAATTGAAACAATTAAAATAACAATAAAAAAATAAACCCAAAAGTTCTTTAATTTATTTAAAAAACTGTTTAAGTCTTGTTTTTGGCTTTGACTGCTCGGAAAGAAGTCTGGTGCTTGAAAATCTGGCATAATGTCTTTTTAAGGTTAATAGTCTATAATTTTATTCAAGATAACACTTGAAATAGGCAAACTACTTAGTTATAGACGTAAAAAAAGAATTTTGTTTTCTGAAGATAATAGATTTGTTCGTAAAACTTATTTGAAGCCTTGGTTTTATAGGGAATAATACAAATAAGTATATGGCTAAACAAAGAAATAAAGAATTAATAAGACAGTTGGGAATGAATGCTCTTAAGCCAGATTCATTTCAAAAAAGCAATGAACCTCTAATGAGACATCTTTCTCTTTGGTCAAATGAAAATATTGATTTGCATGATGTCATTCAACAGTTTTTTGGATTAAAAGTTAGGACTAAAATAGTTGGATTTTTATTAGATTTGGATTTGAATAATTGGGTTGGAATAGCTGCATCATGGCAGCATAATAATCAAAATGGTCAAATAAGAATTGATTCAAATCTAACTCAATATTTTTTAGAAAGAGCATTTGGTGAATCTTCAGTAAATAGACCTTTTTCAATAAAAAAGGTAACTCAATTAGAACTTGGAGTACTTCAATCATTTCTAATGAATCTTGAAGTTAAAATGAAAGAGTTTTGGGAAATTGATTCAAAGCATCCATATCTTTTAGATATGATTTACCTTGTCTGGCTTGTTGAGTCTGATGAAGGACAAATTGGAAGAATTGCTTTTGGTATGCCAGCTAGTTTTAAGCCAAAAAGAGTCCCTGTTACTCAGGGAAATGATGTAATTGACATCAACAAACTGGCTAATACTGGTATAAAAGTTCCTATTAAGATGTATGTTGGTAAAACTAATCTAACCTTGAAAGACATAAGATCATTAGAAAAAGATGATTTAGTGGTTTTTGAAGATAGTGATATTGAGAGGTTTTACTGGCACTTAGGGGAAATAGGACTCGTCTTACCAGAAGATGACCATCCTGTTTTTATTAGGGATATAGATAATATAGAGGATTTGGCTGAGGATATGATGAAACCACTACACAATAATGATGAAGATATGCTTTCAAGTTTACCGCTCGAGCTTTCTGCAGAATTTCAAAAAGTTCTTATTCCACTAAAACAAGTTTTAGATCTTAAAGCTGGAGGAGTTCTTCCACTTGGATCTGTTCTTGATTCTGAGCTTATTTTAACAGCACAAGGAAAACCTGTAGCAAAAGGAGACTTGGTAATTGTTGGAAATCAGTTTGGAATGAGAATAACAGATATTTTAATTGGTGCTAAGAAACATGGTAGTGTTGCAGCTGGTGGAGTAGAGTTAGAAGAACTATTTACAAAGCCGCAATCTGCTAGAAATATTGAGCCAGCAACTTTTGCTGATCAACTTGAGGATTTAGAAGAAGATCAAGAGGAAATATAAAAATCATGATGGCTTTTTTTGCAACTTTAACAAAGCTAATAGTGATTTTTTTTGGATCAGGAATTATAACATTGCTTGCTTTTTGGATTGTAAATGAAACAAAATCCATTGCAAAACTCATTATGCTATCAAGAAAAAAAACTATAAATGATTCTGAGCTTGTAATTATTAAAACAAAACAAGTTGTCGCTGATAATATAGGTTTTTATGAAGCAATTTTACCGTCGGGAAAATCAATAAAGATTTTTTCATCAGATTCAGGAATGAGAGTGATTTAGTTTATGAATTGGACTGGCTTACTTGGAAATATAGAACCTGCACTTCAAATAACCATTTTGATGGTTCTACTTTCAATGCTTCCTCTCATCATAATAACGATGACACCATTTTTGAGAGTTTTAATTGTTCTTTCATTGCTTAGAACCTCTATGGGTACACAACAAATCCCACCTAACATGGTAGTTATTGCAATGGCAATGATTATAAGTGGTTATGTCATGGGACCAACACTTAATGAAATGAATGAAAAGGCTTTTACTCCACTTAGTAATCAACAAATAACTGTGCCACTAGCAATTGAAGCTGCATATAAACCATTGAAAAGGTTTATGCTAAAACAAACAGATATAAAGGATCTAGCATTTTTTTATCAGTTAAGCAAAGAGCCTAATCCAAAAAGTCCTGAAGAAGTAAGTTTCAGGCAATTAGTAGCAGCTTTTCTTTTAAGTGAGCTTAGAACTTCTTTCCAAATAGGATTTTTAATTTTTATCCCATTTCTTGTTATAGATCTTATCGTAGCAAACATACTTTTAGCCTTAGGCATGATTATGCTTTCTCCCACAATTGTTTCTTTACCTTTTAAGCTTTTAATATTTGTAGCAGTCGATGGCTGGACACTTATAATAAAAGGACTGGTTCAAAGTTTCAACTAGGGTGGAATAAATGGATTGGATGCCAAATGCAATTAGAGATGGAATTATGGTCGTTTTGATGATCTCAGGGCCGATTGTCATAGCTGCTGCAACGATTGGTCTTGTAGTTGGTATATTACAGGCTGCTACACAGGTACAGGAGCAAACAATTGGTACTGCCGTAAAAATCATTGGTGTTTTTGGACTTTTGATTATTTCTGGATTTTGGATGTTTCAATATTTGAATCAATATATGAATAGGACAATAACAAGTGCTTTTACTTTTGTCCCAAGAAGAAGTCAAAAAGTAATCCCTAGTGATGCATATATAAAAGCATCTGGGAAAACAAGTTTTGAGAATAAAATAAATGCAGAGTCTTTTAATGCACCTATTATGGTTATTGAACCTGAGAAGATAGAAAATAAATTACCTACAGGTGGTGGACCACCCGGTAGTTCGATTTTAGGTGCACCTCAGGTACCGAAAGCTCCTATATTTAGAAATTCAATTCCTGATCAGCCGAGGTTAATGGACAATATTATTGAACCTCAGGGAAATGATGACTTAGATGAGTCTTTAAAGCTAATCCCTCAAAAACTAAATAACTTTATTGAAAATGGTGCAATGACAGAGCCAGAACCAGAGGATATGCAGTTGATTAACCGTGCTGAAGAAGAAAATCCAACTTGGTTAAATTAATGTTTGAAACTCTCTTAAATCAATCTAAAATATTGGATCAGCTTGGTGGTGTATGGGTTCTGGCTCTTTTAGTTTTTACAAGGTGCATTGCTTTTTCAAGTACTGCTCCTCTTTTAGGACATAAGTCCATCCCTAGTCTTGCTAGGGTTGCATTTTCAATAATGCTTACACTCATGATATTCCCACTTCTTGAAACTCCTAATGTTTTTCCAAAAGGATTTAATTTTGTTTTTCTTATTGCTATGAATGTATTTATTGGAATGATGATTGGCTGGGTAGCAAATCTTGTGATTGAAATAGCAAAAACTGCTGGTGAAATGTTGGATATGCAGCTTGGCTTACAATCTGCAACTATGTTTGATCCAGGTTCACAATCTCAAACAACTATTATTGGTAAGTTCTTTGATGTAATCGCATTGACGTTATTTATTTCTATTGGTGGTATTGAAAAAGTGATTGAAGGATTTTATAAAAGTTATCAGGTCTTCCCCATAATCCTTTATCATTTTGATATAAACTATTTAAAGCTTTTTAAATCGGCAGGTGACCTTATTTCAATTAGTTTTTTAATAGTATCGCCTATAATTGTTATTGTTCTTTCTGTTGATTTAATTCTAGGTCTAATGTCTAGAGCAGCTCCTCAGATAAATGCATTTCAAATTAGTTTTTCCATTAAACCAACTGTAGGCTTAGTTCTTATTTTAATTCTACTCCCAGCAATATTTCAGGTATTTGCTGCATTATTCAGCAACCCGTTTAGGTTTTGGTGATGCTGTTGTAATCCCCCAAATTAGAGCTAAAAGAAGAAGAACTATTACTTCATTCTTTTGATTTGAGTAGGATAAGTTAGATCCAATGGGGGTAGAAAGTGCAATTGCACTTAAGAGGAAAATCAAATCAGGAATTTTTTTAAACTCTTTATCTATGTATCTTTTCTCAACAGTTTTTAATAAAAAGACTATTGGGAGAAAAAGTAAAACATAGTCATGTCCATGGCTGTGCATGCTAAATAAGAGTATAAAAACAATATTTAATGAGTCTATAGCAAGATTATTCTTAAATCTAGTATTTAAAATGATTACGATGATTAAGCTGATGAAAAATAATGCTAATCCAAAGTTAACATTAAAATGTCTATGAAATAATCCTGTTAAATTGCCCATACTAGAAGTGTTTACACCATATGTAAGTGGGTTCTCTTGAATAAGTTTTAATAAATCTAAACCTTTTTGAAATCCATCCACTCCAATTATTAGAAATGAAATTAAAGCACAAAAAAAACCACTAATAAAGGCTCCTTTAAATACTTCTTTTCCAAATCTTACTCCGTAAGCAATAATAAAAGGAATAGCTAAGTGTGGCTTAAATACTAAAAGACCTAGCAGCATCCCACCTTTAAACAACTCCTTTTTGCGAAATGAAATTAATGCAGCTATTAATATGAAAAGAAAAACTATTGAGTCTTGCCCGTTTATTAAAATGGATGACATTTGAAATGAAGTTAAAAAAGTGACTGTTAATAAACTGGTAGTAAAAAATGATTCTTTGACGCTAAATGATTTTGTTAAATCTAGAATTAGTAGAATTGAGATTATTAGAAATATAATATTTATTATTCCAAAAGTTAGATATCCTGCCTGGTATCCCATCATTACTAATGGAATGAAAAAAATACCTTCATATGGTGTGTGAATATTTGGCATGCATAAATTTTTGTCTAAAAGAGGAGATAAGGATTTCTGTACCTCAAAATCATAGAAGTTATGGGCATTCCCAGTAAGTAGCATTTTCCCAGATATATAATGCCCAGCAAAATCCCCTCCCCCATTTAATAAAAACCCCAGTAAAGGTTTTAAATTGATGAAATTGATTGCTAGTAGAGCTAGTGAAAAAAGTATCCAAATGATTTTTATGTTTTGTTTTTTTACTGTCATTACAAAGTGCTCAGAATGTCATTAATTTTCTTAAATATAGCAATATTTGTTTGAAAAGCAATCAAATGTAATCTAAAAGATATTGGTGTTGCACTTGTTAATCAGCTATAATCTACTTATGAAGCTAACTACAAAAGGTCAGTATGCAATTCAGGCAATGATAGATATTGCTTCACATTGTGCTAAATCCAAGGAGCTGGTAAAAAATCCCATTTCACTTAGAGAAATTTCAAAAAATCAAAATATACCTCTTCCTTTTTTAGAACAAATAGCTATAAAACTTAGAAGAGCAGGATTGGTTAAAAGTACAAGGGGTTCTCAGGGTGGATATGTTTTAGAAAAAGATAAAAAGCAAATTTCTTTAGCAGATATAATCCAAGCCGTAGAAGGTCCTATTAATGTTGCTCCAAATGCAGGTGCTGAAGTTGAAGTTACTCATCAGCTCTGGCAGAAGTTAAACAGAGGTATTTACTCTATGCTGAAATCAATTACTCTTGAAGACTTATACTATGATTCCATTAGTTATAAAGCACAAAAAGAAAATCAAACCTATGTTCAGTAGAACTAGAGGTCAGAGAATAGAGATCAGAGGGTAGGAAATAGGAATGAAATATATTTACGCTGACAATAGTGCTACTACAAAAGTAAGAGAAGAAGTTTCTGCTGTAATCCTTAAAACCTTAAGTGAAGATTTTGGTAATCCTTCCAGTATTCATAGGCTTGGTAAAAAGGCTAAACAAGAATTAAATGAAGCAAAAAATAAAATAGGAAAAGTTATAAATGCTAATTCTGAAAATGTGATTTTTACCAGTGGTGGAACTGAAGCAAATAATTTAGTTATATTTGGACTAAGTCAAAACGTTGACAATATTTCAGGAAAGAAAAAGCATATAATCACTTCTAAAATAGAACATTCATCTGTAAAAGAACCATTGGAGTATTTAGAGCAAAAAGGATGGAGAATTACATGGCTAGAAGTAGATAAAGAAGGATTTATAGATTTAAATCAGTTAAAGTCTTCCATCTGTAAAGAAACCTTACTTGTTTCTATTATTCATGGAAATAATGAAATTGGTACGATTCAAAATCTGAAAGAAATATCGAATATTTGTAAGAACGATAATGTTTATTTTCATTCTGATTGTATACAAACTTTTTGCAAAATACCTATTGATGTGAAAGATTTAGATATTGATTTTATTACAATATCTGGACATAAAATTTATGGACCTAAAGGCGTGGGGGCTTTATATGCAGGAGGGGCAATTCCCGCCGTAGGCGAGGCTCGCCAAGGGCGGCATGAATTTCCCCTGCAAGCATTGATGTATGGAGGAGGTCAAGAAAGCGGTATCAGACCAGGGACAGAATCATTGCCAAATATTGTAGGGTTTGGATGTGCTAGTGAACTTTTAAATTCTGAAATGGAAGTTAATATAAAAAAACTAAAATTGTTACAAGAAAAACTTATGCAAAATCTTGCTAGTGTAGAAAACTTGATTTTAACTGGACCAACTGTCAATAATAGGCTCCCTGGACATGTCAGCTTTTGTGTTAAAGATATTCAAGGAGAAAGTCTTGTTCTTCAATTTGACTTGAAAAATATTGCTGTAAGTTCTGCTTCAGCTTGTTCATCTAATAAAACTAATGATAATGAAATAAAACCTTCTCATGTTATTAAGGCTTTAGGTATGCCTGAAGATTATGTAAAAGGTTCTTTAAGAATATCTTTAGGAAGAGAAAATACTGAGAGTGATGTGGATTGTATTGTTGATTATGTAAAAGAGATTCTGGCAAGATTGCCAAATGTCATTCCCGCGTAAGCGGGAATCCAGAAATAACGTTTGACCTGGATTCCCATTTTCATGGGAATGACAATGTTATCTACGATGATATCTTGCTAATTAACTCATCGTAGATATCTTTTTGTCCTGATTGAATAGAGTATTCTAAAGCACCAGTTAAGTCCCCCCATTGAATCAGTTTTTCTATTCTTGCTATTGCTTCTTCTTTACTGACTTGGACTTCTTCCATGTTTTCTTTTTTAATCCCTTTGCTAACTTTTAAATCTTCAGTTAAAACCATTGGTACTGTTGTGCCTGCTTCTAATTTGACATCTGGTTGTTTTCTTAATAGCTGTTCAACCATAGGAAGTCCAGATCCACTTAATCCACCCCATACAAAATCTTTTATTCCATTTTGTTTTGCAGAAAGTAACCCATTGATTAAAAAACTTGCCCCTAATCCTGCACCAAGAGTTGCTGGGCTGCTTGCTATGGCAATGCTAGACACAGTCCTTGCTAATGCTGCTGCTTTTGAAGATACGTGTGGCGGGTTTAAACTTGAATAAGAAAGAGAGCTGCTTGAAACATTTACTTCCTGACCATCTGGCAAAGTTAGCATATTTATTGCTAGCTCAAGGTTGCTATGTCTTGATAGTCTTTTACCAGAATTACACATGGTAATTAATCCATGTCCTTCTAAATCAGTATTTTCAAAGGCTGGAACAGTAAAGTTTATACTATTTGTATTTTCATTTTCTTTTGTGGAAACATTGTTTTTAATGGATACATCAAATTGTGTCCCTTTTTTTACTGTGTCGTATTTTTCTAGAGAAAATGGATCTATGTGATAAACAGAAATTTCTTCTGCTTTGCAGTAAAAACTATTAGGTAATAAAAAAAATACCAACAATAAAACCAATAGATAAATAAATTTATTCATTAGTATTTGATTTAAATAGTCTGTTCCCACCTAGGATTGTAATAGGGTTCCCACCTCCACCATTACCAAAACTAAATGCTGAATTTTGTAAGTTTGATTGCCTATTAAATAAATTGTCTTGCACTACAAAATTTCCAAGAGAACCTAGAGCAGATCCAACTGCTGTTCCTAAAACGTTAGGAGCTATATCTCTAAAGAATCTTCTAACTTCTTTTCCTGCAGAAGGTACAAATTCAATTGTGTCATTTGGTCTAACGGCAATCTGACCAAAATCAGAGCCTTTCATAATGAGATCATGAATACTTATTTCATGAGTTCTGTATACACCATCAGTTTCAAATCTTGATAGTCTAACAGTTTTTAATGTACCTACATTGTTTAAGCCACCAGCTTTTCCAAGAGCGTCCAGAAGTGTTGCATCGTTCGGTAAGATAAAACTTCCTCCAGTTTTCACTTCTCCAGTGACGTTAACAGGAACTTCTTGATAAGCTAATTTCCCTAATAATCTTACATGTGTCTGAGCTTGATTTTCCACTTCTCCAGTAACAGGGACGTAGATCGTATCTCCAGGTAATAAGTTTGTATCGTCTAGTATTGATTCACCTATTACTAAAGATTTTAGATTTAAAACTTTTCTTTCAGCATTTGTCCCTCTGGTAACTAAAACAGAAGTTATGTCTGCACGAGGTTTTAAGCCTCCGGCTATTTGAAGTGCTTGAGTAAGTGATAAGTTGAAAGTACTGTTTGAACTTGCTGATCCGCCTTCTACACTAGTAGAAGTGGTCTCTATTTTATAGACACCAGGTTTGGCAACTTCTCCACCTATGTAAACATTTACTGGTCTGTACTTGCTGATTTGTACAAATACTAAAGGATTCTTTAAGGTCTTACCAAAAAGTCTTCTTACTTCTTCTGAAAATTGATCTAATGTATGTCCTGCTACTAATAAGTTCTCTTGTTTTCCATCTGGGAGTGGGATAGAGATGTATCCATCTGCAGAAACCACTAAATCATATTTTTCTACCTGACCAAATAATTCTTTTAGAGTTCTATCTGTTACTGTTAATTGATCTCCAGGACCTATTACATAAGGTGGCGTAAGGACTGCTTGGAGTTTGATTTTTCTTGGGAAGTTTTCATTTTCTTCAAAAGCATATGAAGTTTGATTTACTAGTAAAATCAAAGTTAAACTTAATAATATTAATTTTACTGTTTTGAAAATTACCATAATCTTTTTACTCCTAGCTTATGCAGCTGACAACCCTTTCGAGTATGTTTCTGGTCTGTCTACTCGTCCATAACCATATGCATATCCATAACCATAGCCTTGTGCAGATGAAGGCACTGAATTTAAAATAACTCCAACTGCATTGATACTTGCTTTATTCAAAAGATCTAATGAACTTAAAAGATCTTTTCTTGATGTCTTGTTATATCTTGCTACCATAGCAACAACATCAGCATGTTTAGCTAGCAATAATGCATCTGAAAATATTCCTAGAGGAGGAGTATCTAATATAACTAAATCATAAATATGTTGTGATGTTTCTAGTAACTCTCTCATTTTGTCAGATTCTAGTAATTGTATGGGGTTAGGAGGAATATCTCCACCTGGTAAATAATCAAATCCTACAATGCCTAAAATACTTTTTTGCACAACATCATAGAAATCTATTTCATTAATTAATGTGTTGCTTATACCAACAGCATCTTTAGGTCTTGCAAGGTATTTATAGAGTGATGGATTTCTAATATCAGCATCAATAAGAAGAACCCTTTTTCCTGTTTGTGCATATGTAATTGCTAGGTTGATTGAAACTGTGGATTTTCCTTCTTCAGCATTAGAACTAGTAAGAAGAAGAAGCTTTCTGTCACCTGATAGAGATAAAAATGAAAGATTCGTTCTAAGCGCATGAATTGCTTCAGCATAATCACTTCGCGGATCCTGATATACGATGGGCAGATCGCCCATATGTGCAGCTGGTAATTGTCCAAGGAATGGGCAGCCCATATCTTTAGGTAGAGTATCAACACTCTTAATTACATCATCAAAGTATTCAACAATGTAAATCACAACAAGTGCAAGACATAAACCAAAAATATAGCTAACTAAAAGTGTCATTGGAATATTTGGCCATTTAGGAATGCTTGCAAATGATGGTGGATCAATAAGTCTTAGATTTGTTATGTGAGATGCTATAACACCTTTCATTCTTGATTCAATTAACTTAACTTCAATTTCATCAAGTCTTTTTTGTGCAATTTCATTTTGTCTAACTAACTGCATGTAGATGTATTTTTCACTAGGCAATTTCTCTAACTTCTTTTCATTTATATCAATTGCTTCTTGAATTACATCTAATTGTTGTTGTGTTGCTAACTCAGTTGTTTTAGCACGTATAAATTCTTGAGTTAGAGCAACTCTGACTGGATCATTTGCATAAGGGAAAGAAGAGTCGTCAACTTCTTTGCCTAATATTTCTTTTATTCTTTCTCCAATAAGTCTTCTATTCCCAACAATTTGTTCTTTGACTTCTTCAAGTTGGTAATGTCCTGGTTTTACTTTTGTTTGGAGTCTTACTAGCTGTGTTTCTTTGTCATATAAATCTTTTCTTAAAGCTGCTAAGTAAGGATCTTGACTAACTGTATTTGTTATAACAGCATTGTCTAAGTCTGACATTAATTGTCTTTCAAGCTGTTTTGAACCAGCTTCTGCTTTTGCAAACTCAGTACTAACTGTTAACTTTAGTTCTCTTAATTTAAAAGCAGTTCTAATTAATTCATTAGTACTTTCTAAGCCTACAGTTTTACTACTTTGTTCAAATTCCCTTAAACGTTTACTAGCATCCAGTGCTTCTCTCTCTGCTTTATTTCTTTCTTTCTTTAAAAATCTAATAGCACTTGCCGTGTCACTAGCTTTTAATTCAATTGTTTTTTCAATATAACTGTCAACAACTGATTGAAGAATTTCTTTTGCTTTTTTAGGATTAGGGTCTTTATATTTAAGCTCTACTATATCTACATTTCTATCTGCTGTAACTTCAAAATGTTCATTTATATCTAAATAACTTAAATACTCACCTTTTTTAGGTCCATCTTTATAACGCATATTAAATTGGCGAATTACCTGATCTAAAATAGTTGCTGATTTTAAAATTTCTATTTGTGTTTGAATTGGATCGCTAAGCCTTGCAATTGGTCTAAAAGGATTAGCTCCCCCTAAGTCCATATCCTTAGCTTCTATTAGTAATCTTGCTTTACTTTCATAAATTGGAGTAATTGATAATGCTACTACCCAGGATAAAGTAGGTACAAGGAATAGGATTAATAGGCCCAGCCTTATGTGCAGTTTAATTGCTTCTAAGAAATTCAAGTTTAGCCCTCCAATATGGGTAAATTCTTCTTGTAGATAGTTGTTACCCATATGGAGGCTAGGGTTAAACCATTAAAAGCTGAACAGATGTATCTATATTGTAGGGATAGACCTATAATGGACTGGATAAGAAAAATTGATAGATTAAAAAGATGATTTTTATTTAATAGTGCTATCCCTGTATCATTAAATCTTTGTTATGTCGGACCCCCAGAGGCAACCTCTACACGATTAGTTGCTCTAACAGTTAAAGTAGTAGGCCACATCGTACTCGTTCCCCCTGTGAAAAGTTTTATAAAATCAGGAAATACTGGGTCAAATGGTATGGATGCTGTAACAGTAATTAAATCACCTACAAGTCTTACTGTACCCGTGGTTGGGCTTACAGTAAGAGTAATAGTAATGGCACTAGGAATTAAGGTGGTGGCATTAGATAAAGTTTTTAATCTGGTAGTTGTATAATTGGGTCCTATTGAGGCATACCTAGCAGATGCCCTACATATATGATTTAGACTGTTTACATAATAAAAGATTCTTCCAAATTCTATAACAGCAAAAGTTACACCCAGAACTATTGGCAATATTAAAGCTGTTTCAGCTAATACAGCTCCGAAAAATCCTCTTTTAAAAAATCTTTTAAACAACTTTTTGGAATCCCTAGAGTATATTACTCTTATTAGATATTTTACTCAATCCTAGCTTTCTGATTAAAAGGCAAGCCCATATGCATTAGCTAATAGAGACTGGTTTCCAGAACTTACGTTTGTTGCATTTGTCCCTACTTGAAGTCCACCAAAAGTATTGTCTACATAATTAGGGTCTATAGTTATAGAAATATATTTAGATCCCATACTGTTTACAATATTTGTAATGGTTGCAGCTATAAAACCATCTGCACGCCCAGTGTTAGATGATGTTAATGTAACGACAGGAAAAACATATGTCATTCCTACTAATACACTTGAATCTAAATCATTGAATGCTCCGCCCATGCCACCATCATTTACTCTAAAGGTATCATTGATTCCGACTCCAGGAGGAATTGTTCCTGAGTCTTCCTGAAAGTAGTCTAAAACATTTCTAATATCAGTAGTGCTTGGATTACTCTGAGTATAATCAGTCCAGTATGAATTATCCATGCTTCCAGAAGCATATAAATCTATCATGTTGGAACTAGCTAAGGCTGTTGCTAGTGTTGAGGTATCTATTGTAAGTGGAAATCCAGTTCCAGGTGCCATATATCCAGCAATCTGTTTTGATGCTCCAGATGTTCCTGTAACTGGAACAGAGCTAATCATAAAATAATTTAAAACTAATGGAGTATATGTATGGGTGTAAGAAATTTTTATTGCATTTACGCTCGATGAAAGTTCATCCCAGGTAAATGTCATCGTAGTTGAATCATAAATTCCAACCTGAAGGGAAAGATTACTGCTAGATGTCGATAGGTTTGTAAATCCAGGAATAGTCATAGAAAGATTACTATTTAAATATGAAACAGCGGTATTCTTTACTGTAGTTATAGAAGATGTGCCATCTAGTTGAGAAATGGATGCTAAAGAAGCCAAATCAATAGCAGTTTTAACTTTTGATGCTAGAGAATATGTTTGTGCCATATCTATGGAATATCCCATGAATCCTACAGCAATTACAAATATAACTGCTAAAAAAGCAGCTGCTATTCCATTTTGTTTTCTTTGATTCACCTTTAACCTCTCCTAACTAAATAGTACTAATTATATTTCCTATTAGATGTGATTTATAACATAGGCTTTAGGGGAATCATGAAAAGATGTTAGGGGTATTGCTTTACTTCTGATC
>Ga0105164_10001085_pt1 | contig 17613 bp, 9 predicted proteins | sample VDWuncwatermetaG_FD_89674 | JGI IMG/M metagenome (GOLD analysis project Ga0105164, IMG submission 89674) | Wastewater microbial communities from Netherlands to study Microbial Dark Matter (Phase II) - VDW unchlorinated drinking water | ecosystem: Environmental > Aquatic > Freshwater > Drinking...
CCCGACGCCTCTACCCCGCATACCACCCCATTTTCCTTCGCTATAATCTCAGCTTTAATATTTATAGTGCGCGGAAAGAGAATCTTTGTGGTGATATCTCCTTTTCCGATGTCTTCTTTAAGCGCTAATTTTATAATCTCTAAATTATCTCTATTCATAGATTTATTCCAGGTCTTTTAAGTTATCTTTAAGGCGTTTCAGAGTATCGGCAAGTTCTGTTTTTCGCGCTCTTTCTTTTTCCACAATCTCCGCAGGCGCCCTTGAGGTAAAATTCTTGTTTTTGAGCCTTGATTCTATTCCTTTTATCACGCCCGAAAGTTCGTCTATCTTCTTAAGGAGCCGCTGGCTTTCGCCTTTCAGGTCAATAATCCCTTCCAGCGGAATATATATCTCTATATCCCCGACCACGCCTGCGGCCGATTTAGGGGGTTTCTTCGCGGCTTCTTCTATTGTAATGGCCTCGACCCGCGCCAGATTTTTAATATATACCTGCGCATCCATAAGCATCTGGCCGGCTTTCTGTTTTGCCTTTATAACAGCGTTTACCAAAACCTTCGGGTTTATGTTCCAGCTGGCCCTGATGTTGCGGATAATTATAATCGCATCCATCAGAAGCTGCATCTGCGTATCAATTTTTTTGTTAATCATCTGTTCCTGCGCATGCGGCCATTTCTCCGTCATTATGCTTTTTTGCTGAGGGTTTATGTTGTTCCAAATCTCCTCCGTGATAAACGGCATAAACGGGTGCAGGACTCTTAATGATTTCTCAAGAACTTTATACAGCACGATCTGTGTATGCGTCTCATTTATGTACGGCTTTGAGAATTCAATATACCAGTCGCAGAATTCGTGCCAGAAGAATTCATATATCAGGCCTGCAGCCTCATTGAAACGGTAATTATCAACGGCCTTTTCTACATTGCCAAGCATCTGGTAAAAACGGCTCAGGATCCATTTATCCGCCAGGTTCATACCCGGAGAGGTATAAGAAACGCATAAGTCCACTTTAACATTCTCGGGCTTCAGGTTGGTGACGATAAATCGCGAGGCGTTCCATATCTTGTTGGCGAAATTCCTGCCCAGCTCAAATTTCTGCTTTGATAAAAATACGTCCTGCCCCACCGCGGTAATTGATATTATACTGAATCTGAGCGCATCTGCTCCGAACTCATCTATAATCTCGAGCGGGTCAATGATATTGCCCAGCGACTTTGACATCTTCTTACCCGTATCGTCCCGGACCGTTCCGTGAATATACACATCCTTAAATGGTATTGCCTTCTGAAATTCAAGGCCGGCCATTATCATACGCGCCACCCAGAAAAATATTATTTCCTGCGCCGTGATCAGGGCTGATGTGGGATAAAAATATTTCAAATCAGACTTATCTCTGAATGTCGCGAACGGCCACAGCCATGACGAAAACCACGTATCCAGCACGTCTTCGTCCTGATATATATCGGCTGACTTGCACTTTGAGCAATTCTCGGGCCTGATCCGCGAAACCGTCACGCCAGCACATTTTTTACAATAATATACGGGCAAGCGGTGCCCCCACCAGATCTGCCTTGATATGCACCAGTCCTGGATATTTTCCATCCAGTTCAGATAGACCTTGGTCCATCGGTCGGGATAGAACTTGATCTTTCCCTTTTTTACCGCCTCAATCGCGGGCCTTGCCAACGGCTTCATCTTCACAAACCACTGTTTTGACAGATATGGCTCGATTATCGTATGGCAGCGATAGCAGTGGCCGGCGGACAACTTGTGGGGCTCGATCTTTTCAATCAGCTTGGCCTCTTTGAGGTCCTCCAGAATCACCTGCCTTGCCTCAAACCGGTCCATGCCTTTATATTCACCGGCATTCTCGTTTAAAACGCCGTCGGGATTCATTATATTTACGAATTCAAGATTATGCTTTTTGCCCAGCGCGTAGTCGTTGGGGTCATGCGCGGGCGTTACTTTTACTGCGCCTGTCCCGAACTTCATGTCCACCATGTCATCGGCAATGATTTTTATCTCGCGGTTCACCAGCGGCAGGACCAATGTTTGCCCGATTAATTTTTTGTAGCGCTTGTCCTTGGGATTAACCGCGACGGCGGTATCCCCCAGCATTGTCTCCGGGCGGGTGGTAGCAACTATAATATGGCCCTTTACGCCTTTCAGCGGGTACTTAATATGATACAGGCTACCATCCAGCTCATGATGCGGCGCTTCTTCGTCCGAAAGCGCGGTCTGGCATCGCGGGCACCAGTTTATGATATAATTGCCGCGGTAAATCAGGCCCTTTTCATAAAGCGAGACAAAAACATCCAGGACCGACTTTGAATACTCTTCATCCATCGTAAATCTGAGCCGTTCCCAGTCGCAAGAGGATCCCAATTTCTTCAGTTGTTTGATAATAGTTGAGCCGTACTCTTCCCTCCATTGCCAGACAAGCTCTAAGAATTTCTCGCGCCCGACATCCTGCCTTTTCTTGCCCCCCGAAGCCAGTTTTTTCTCAACCACATTTTGCGTGGCTATGCCGGCATGATCGGTTCCAGGCATCCACAACGCCTCAAAACCCTTCATCTTTTTATAGCGGATCAAAATATCCTGGATGGTATTATTAAGGGCATGACCCATGTGCAGGATGCCGGTAATATTCGGAGGCGGGATGACTATGCAGTATGGTTTCTTCTCGGAATTCGGCCTGGCGTGGAAAAGATTATTTTCCTCCCAGAACTTATACCACTTCTCTTCTGTTAATTTTGGATTATAAACGGAGGGCAAATCATTCATTTTACTTGCTATCTTTCAACAACTTATACTCCACGCCGTCCATAAGCGCCTGCCAGGAGGCCTCTATGATGTTTTCGGATACACCCATGGTCCACCAAGAGTCGTCCTTGTCCTGCGACTGGATAAGGACGCGCACCTTTGCGGCCGTGCCCGCTTTCTCATCCAGTACCCTGACCTTGAAATCCGCGAGATGCATCTCGGAAAGCCCAGGATAAAAGTCCTTCAGGGCCTTTCTAAGGGCGTTGTCCAGCGCGTTTATCGGGCCGTCGCCCAGGGCGGCCGTGTGCTGAAGATCCTTACCTACCTTAAGCTTTATAATCGCCTCTGACTTGACCTTTTTACCTGTTTTCTCTACGATAACTCTGAAATCCTCCAGCTTAAAGAAGTCCTTAAATTTCTTAAGCGCCCTTTTCATCAGGAGCTCAAGCGAGGCCTCGGCCGCCTCAAAGTGATACCCCTTATGCTCCAGGTCCTGCAGTAATTTCAGCAGCTGCTTTGTCTTGGGCGCGTCCTTGCCTAGGTCAAGCTCAAAGTCTTCGGCCTTCTGGATAAGGCCGCTTTTGCCCGTCTGGTCGGAAATAAGCACCCTGCGCCTGTTTCCGACGAGGTGCGGCTCGATATGCTCGTAGGTTTTAGGATTTTTCAATATGGCGTTGATATGCACCCCGGCCTTGTGCGCGAATGCCGAGTGCCCGACAAAAGGCTGTATATCAAGCTGTTTCATGTTACAGACCTCTGCCACGTAACGCGAAACCTCTGTTAATTCCTTCAGGCCCAACCTGGAGATGCAGTCCACATCCAGCTTGAGCGTCAGGTTTGCGATGACCGAGATCAGGTTGGCGTTGCCGCAGCGTTCGCCTATGCCGTTGATTGTGCCCTGCACCTGCGCGGCGCCCGCCTGCACAGCGGCTATACTGTTTGCCACCGCCATATCGCCGTCATTGTGGCAATGGATCCCTATCGGGATTCCGAGAGTGTCTTTTACATCCTCTACTATTGTGAATATCTCCGACGTGACAGTTCCTCCGTTGGTATCGCATAAAATAACAATGCTGGCCCCTGCCTCTTTGGCGGCCAATATCGTTTCTTTCGCGTACTTCGGGTTATCTTTATATCCGTCAAAGAAATGTTCCGCGTCATAAAAGACCTCGCGGCCCTTGGACCTCAGGTATTTGACCGAATCGGAAATCATTTTCAGATTATCGTCCAGGCGCGCCTTAAGGACATCCTTCACATGTAGGTCCCAGCTTTTGCCGAATATGGCAATAATCCTTGTGTCCGCCGCCAGAAGGGCCCTTAAGACCGAATCCTGATTCGCCGATGATTGCGCGTGCCTTGTGCTGCCAAACGCGGCCATCTCGGAATTTTTCAGCTTTACCTTTTTGATCCGCTTAAAAAATTCCAGGTCTTTGGGATTCGCGCCCGGCCAGCCGCCCTCTATGTAATGTATCCCCAGCGCGTCCAGTTTCTGCGCAATCCTGATTTTATCTAAGACTGAAAATGAGATCCCCTCTGTCTGCGCCCCGTCGCGCAGGGTCGTATCGTAAAGCGCTACTCTCATTTTTTTCTTTCCTTTCCCAACCCAAACTTCTCGTGTATCGCCTTTACCGCCGCCTCGCCCTGCGCTTTCTTGACAACGCAGGATATCTTTATCTCGCTTGTGGATATCATTTCTATATTTATGTCGTTCTGCGCCAACGCCTCAAACATACTGGCCGCAACTCCGCTGTGACTGCGCATCCCTATCCCGACGATAGAAACCTTGGCTATTTTGTTATCCGCGGTGACTTCTCCCGCGCCTACCTTTTTTGAAATCTCCTTTGCCACCCTGATTGTCTTGTTCAGGTCCACCCCCAGGACCGTAAAGGATATATCCGTAGCGCCTGTCCGCGAGATATTCTGGACAATCATATCAACATTTATATTCTCCTTAGCGATATCCTTAAAAATCTTCGCCGCTATGCCCGGCTTGTCCGGAACATCGCAGATCGTGACCTTTGCCTCGTCTTTATTCAGAGCCACCCCTGAAACCACTATGTTCTCCATCGCCCTTACCTCCTTGGAAATTATCGTGCCTTCTTTATGCAAGAAACTTGATCGCACGTGTATCGGGACGCCGAATTTCATCGCGAATTCTATTGAACGCGGCTGCAGCACCTGCGCGCCCAAAGATGCCAATTCAAACATCTCCTCATAACTTATCCTGTCAATCTTCTTTGCGTTCTTCACAATCCTGGGGTCCGCCGTAAAAACGCCTTCCACATCCGTGTACATCTCGCACATCCTTGCGTTTAAGACCTTTGCGAGGGCCACAGCGGTAAGGTTTGAGCCTCCCCTGCCCAGCGTAGTGATGTCCTGATTCAGGCTTACCCCCTGAAACCCCGCCACTATCACGACCCTATTTTTCCCCAGCTCCTCAAATATGCGCTTCGCGTTTATGTCGATTATGCGGGCCCTGGTAAACGAGTTGTCCGTTATGATGCCTACCTGCGCGCCGGTAAAGGATATGGCGTCCTGGCCCAGCTTATGTATTGCCATTGCCAGAAGCGCGCAGGAAACCTGCTCGCCGGTAGATACCAGCATGTCCAGTTCTCTTTCAGACGGCTGGTTCGTGACCTGATGCGCCAGGTCTATTAATTTATCCGTTGAATCCCCCAGCGCGGACACAACCGCCACCACCTCGTATCCGCCCTTCCTTGTTTCCATAACCCTTTTGGCGGCGTTCTGTATCCTTTCGGCATCCGCGACGCTTGTGCCGCCGAATTTTTGAACAATAATATTCCTCATATTTTTCCCTTAATTAAAAAATTCATCAATTCCCATCCCTCGTTAAAAACCATGCTGCTTTCAGACGAAACCTTTTCGCTGTATATCTCAAATTGGTCAGGCGTTATGTCCTTGCCATAAATGGCGAACGGTATCGGATCGGCGGTATGCGTCCTGACCGAGATAGGAGTAGCATGGTCCGGCAGGACCATAATCCTGAAATCATTTGAGCCCTTGAGGTGTTTAAGGATGGCGCCTACCAATAAATTGTCGAAGTTTTCTATTGCCAGGATCTTCTCCCGGATGTCTCCGTTATGCCCCGCTTCATCAGGCGCCTCTACATGCACAAATACAAAATCTTTTTCCTTAAGCGCGTTGATGGCGTATTCCGCCTTCGCCCTATAATCAGTGTCGTAATAGCCGGTCGCGCCCGGGACATTGATCGCCTCAAGCCCGAGAATCTTGCCCAAGCCCTTAATAAGGTCCACCGCCGAAATTATCGAGCCGTTTACGCCGAATTTTTCATAAAAACTCGGCATGTTGGGCCTTGTGCCCTGGCCCCAGAGCCAGATCATGTTCGCCGGGTTTTCTTTAAGGTCTATCCGGACCTTGTTTATCTCATGCTTTTCCAGAAGCGGCCGGCTTTCATTCATCAGTTTAATCAGAAATTCGGCGCCTTTCCCTTTTGGTAAATATTTGGAAATCTTCTGGCCCGGTATATTATGAGGGGGCGTACATTCCGTCTTAATAAAATCCTCTATATTGTAATGCACCTCCGGTTTTAATATCATCAGGTGCCTGTAGCTTACGCCGGGACAGAATTTGATATGGCCCTTTCCCATAGCCTTATCAAGGAATTTGATAATAACGGCCGCCTCCCTGGAAGAAATATGCCCGGCGCTGTAATCCGCCATAACATCCCCAGATGCGGTTATTAAATTGCATCTGAACGCGATATCAAATTCGCCGAGCTCGATGCCCATATTCGCCGCCTCAAGCGGGCCCCGGCCGGTGTAATACTTCCTGGGATCGTACCCTATTATGGATAAGTTCGCCACGTCGCTGGCCGGCTCCATACCGCCGGGTATGGTAATGGCCCTGCCGATCTTCCCATTTTTCACAATATAATTCATATTGGGGATCCTGGCCGCCTCAATAGGGGTCCTGTCGTCCAGCTCTTTCAATGGCCTGTCAGCCATCCCATCCGCAACTAACACAATATATTTCATTTTAATACCCAATCTCTTTTAAGACCGCTCTTAGTTTTGGCTTTATGACCTTCGGGGGTTTGATGGTTCTTATTACCCTGTCCGGATCTTTTAAACCGTGTCCGGTAAGCACACATACTATTTTCGGTGTTCGGTATTCGGTGTTCGGTGTTCGTTTGAAATACCCTTTTTTCACTAATTTTATCAGCCCTGCTACGGACGCCGCTGATGCCGGTTCGCAAAATACGCCGTCTTCGGCCGCTAACAATTTATACGCCTCTAAAATTCTGGCGTCGCTTACCATGTCAATTATTCCGCAGGATTCGTCGCGCGCCGCTTCGGCCTGTTCCCAGCTCGCGGGATTTCCTATGCGAATCGCCGTAGCTATGGTTTTGGGGGCTTTAACGACATGGCCGCGCACTATCGGCGCCGCGCCTTCTGCCTGAAATCCCATCATTTTAGGAAGGTGTTTAATAATGCCTTCGTGTTTGTATTCCTTATAACCCTTCCAATAGGCAGTGATATTTCCGGCGTTGCCGACAGGAATAAAATGGTAATCCGGCGGCGCTTCCAACTGGTCGCAGATTTCAAACGCGCCTGTCTTCTGGCCCTCTATCCTGAACGGGTTCAGGGAATTTACAAGCGTAATAGGGTATTTTTTAGTAACCTCCTTGACAAGGGCCAGGGCGTCATCAAAGTTTCCGTCAACGGCCAGGACCCGGGAGCCGTGAATCAGGGCCTGCGCCAATTTGCCCAGCGCAATCGCGCCTTTCGGCAGCAGCACAATGCATTTGATCCCGGCCCTCGCCGCGTAACAGGCGGCTGAGGCGGACGTGTTCCCTGTTGAAGCGCACATCACGGCATCCGATTTTTGTTCAAGCGCCTTTGAAACCGCGACGGTCATGCCGCGGTCCTTAAACGAGCCCGTCGGATTAAGGCCTTCGTATTTCAAATAAACCTTTGCGCCGCCTCCGACCAGCTTGCTTAAGAAATTTGAATATATCAAAGGGGTATTGCCTTCCTGCAGGGTTACAACAGGCGTGCTGTTCGTAACCGGAAGATATTTTTTATACTTATGTATCAGGCCTTTCCAGATCATTTTGCCGGGCCTCCCAATAACGACTCTATCCTGATTGCCACCGATTTTCTTTTTATAGCCGGCAGCCTGTCTATTAACCTTAAGGCGTTGCGCATTTTTGACTCTGTTGCCTCATGCGTCATCACTACTACCGGCGCGGCGCCCGCTACCCGCTCTTCTTTCTGAGTAACATTTGCTATGCTGATATCATTTTTACCAAGGATTCCGGAGATCTTGGCCAGCACGCCGGGCTTATCAAGCGCCGAAAAACGGATATAATATTTGGTCTTTATGTCGCCAATTTTTTTAATCTTCAGTACAATGTCATTCCTGCGCGAAGTCCCCGAAGGGGGAAAGCAGGAATCCATAACTGGATGCCCGCTTCCGCGGGCATGACAACCAGCCAAGTCAACTATATCCGACACGACCGCGCTTGCGGTAGGAAATTTTCCCGCCCCTTCTCCGTAAAAGAGGGTCTCGCCTACTAAATCGCCTTTTACATATATAGCATTATAGACGCCTTTTACATCAGCCAGAAGATGCCAATCAGGCACCAGGGTCGGGTGGACGCGCAATTCAATTTCACCACGGGATCTCTTTGTAATAGCAAGGAGTTTAATCGCATACCCCATCTCTTTTGCGTACGCGATATCCCTTGGTTCAATATCCAGGATCCCCTCGCAGTAAACCTGCTCGGGTTTTGCGAACACGCCAAAACTCAAGCCTGCAAGCAATATTAATTTATGGGCCGAATCAGCGCCGCTTACGTCAAGTTTCGGGTCGGCCTCGGCCACGCCCATCTTTTGCGCCGCCTTCAGCGCAACCTTATAATCGCATCTCTCGTCGCTCATCCTTGAAAGTATATAATTGCATGTCCCGTTAATAATTCCGTAAATCTCGCTTATCTTATTTGACACCAATCCTTCCCGCAATGCCTTTATAATCGGGATTCCCCCGCCCACACTGGCCTCAAACCGCACCTCTCTCTTAAATTTCCCTGCGCTGTCAAATATAATATCGCCTTCCCGGGCCAATAGGGCCTTATTCGCGGTAACAACATCCTTGCCCTTTTTTAAAGCGGATAAAATTATTTCCTTGGCCGGGTGTATACCGCCGATTAATTCAACAACAATATCTATATCGGGGTCCTTTAATATTTTGTCCACATCGGTAATGAGCAACCTTCTGCCCACCCTGACGCCCCTGTCCGAACTCAAATCCTTATCGCAGACATATTTTAACTCAATATCCACGCCGGTTAAGTCCTTAAGCAGAGATTTCCTCTCCTGCAGGACCTTAACTACCCCGCTGCCGATAGTGCCGAATCCGATCAAGCCAACATTAACCTTTTTCACCTAAATCCTCCAGTAACATTACACTTTACACATTACACAATTTTTATGGTCGGGGCGAGTGGATTCGAACCACCGACTTCTTGCACCCCAAGCAAGTGCCCTAGCCAAACTGGGCCACGCCCCGTGAATTTCCCCGACCTTACTTAATCTGAAATTCATCCCGAGCTTCCATTATCTTACTACTCGAAAGCGAGGGATATTACTCCTTTTTCCTCGGCCGCAGCATTAACTCTTTTACAGCCGCAACCGGCGACTTACCCTGATACAAAATCTTATAGACCTGTTCCGTTATCGGCATTTCAACCTTAAATTTTTTCGCAAGGCTGTAGGCTGACTTGGCTGTAGGCGCCCCTTCTATAACCATCTCCGTATCCTTTAAGATTTCGCTTGGTTTATAGCCCCTGCCGATTTGTTCCCCGAACCATCTGTTTCTCCCGTGCGCGCTTATGCAGGTGGTAACCAGGTCCCCCATTCCGCTTAAGCCGTAAAATGTCTGGCTTTTCGCGCCCATGGCAGCGCCCAGCCTGGCAATCTCAACCAGGCCTCTTGATAGAATGGCCGCCTTTGAATTGGCCCCGAAATCAAGGCCGTCGCATATTCCGGCGGCGATAGCGATAATATTCTTCAGCGCGCCGCCAAGCTCCACGCCGACCACGTCAGAGCTGGTGTAAACCCTGAATTTATTAGTCGTAAAAATTTCCTGGGTCTTTTTGGAAATCCTTGCCTTTTTAGATGCCGCGACCGCTGTACTAGGCATATCCCTTGCGACTTCATAAGATATGGTGGGACCCGAAAGAACCGCAAAGTCAACCTTTCCCAATTCATTCTCTAACAATTCCGACATCCTTAAAAGTGTATTATTTTCTATCCCCTTTGAAACGCTTATATAAATTTCTCTTCCCGTGCTTCTGGACAGGCGGCTTAAAACCTCGCGCATATGCTGTGAAGGGATAGCCAGTATTATTATATCCTTATTAAGAGTCGCCTCTTTAATCATATATGTTAATATTATATTATTAGGGATATCAATGCCCGGTAGGAATTTCTTGTTTTCCCTTTTCCTGTTTAAATATTTTATGTATTCCGGGAATACGCCCCACAGGGTGACCTTATAACCCTTTTTGCTTAATAAGATCGCCAGGGTGGTCCCCCACCCCCCGTCGCCCAAAACCGCTACCTTCAAATCTTTCTTCATAGTCGTTTAGTTTAGCATATTCATAAATTTTCGTCAATTTCTTATTTTGCAAATTGCGCCATTATTATGATATAATCACTTTCATGAAAAAATCATTTCGTCACATTTTTTTACTTTTATACCTTGTTGTTTTTGCTACACCCTCTTTTGCCTCCCAGAATAACTTCTCAACCTTCCTTGAAACCGGCGAAAGGTCTGTTACGGACACCATTGAAGACAGGGATATCTCTGGAAACTACAGGTTCTATAAATTTTTCGGCAGGTTTGACCAGGAGGTCTCCAAGGTATTTAAATACGATATTTCCTATGAATATTACCACAAGGACTACGGGACCTCGGACAACCTTGACATGACTTCCAACCAGGGCCGCGCGGGATTTGATTATTGGCTTGCGCCTGATAAATTCAAGCTTTCGCTGGACACGGGTTTTAAGAGCAAGGGCTATAAAAACTCTCCTTCTTCGGAATACGATCGTTCAAACGCAACTTTGGGCCTAGATTATAAATATGAGGAGATCTGGTCAATCGGGTGGGATAACGGTTTCATAAATTATGATTATGGCCAAATCGGCAACGACCAGCTGAAAATGTTCACTAAGATAAGGGGCTGGCTGAAACTTTTTGAAGAACGCCTCAAGGTCGCGCCTTCCTTTAAATATCAAAAGGTTGACAATGACGATTCCACAAAAGACAGAGCCGAGCAGGTATTTGCTGTCTCCTCCTATTATAAACTCAACCTCCTCCATTTCGAGAAGGCAGGCGTCTATTACGGCTTCGGCAAAAACGATACAAAGGATTACGAAGACGACGACAGGGACGACGACCTGTGTTTCAAATATCAGAAGTGGTACGTAAACACCGATCACACCTTATTGGAAAAACTAGATACCTCATTTAAGTATGGCCGGCTCAGGCGAAATTATCAGAATAGCCCCAACAATTACAGGGCCTGGTTCATTGAAAATAAAACCGGCTACAAAATATATAAGGACAAATTAAAAGAAATAGGATTTTCAATCCCCATGGAACATCGGGAGGGCAATTATGGTCTTGTGGATTCTCTGAATTATATCAAAAATGTCATAGGCGCCAGGCTCTCCTATAAAGTAAAAGACAGCTGGGAATTAACCCCGGCCTTCACATTCAAGAAATACGATTATCACGCAAACCCCGCAAAAAATGAAAAGCAGTACGAAGCCAAAATAGAATTTTCAAAGACGCTGCCCAAAAATCTCAATTTAAACCTCGCCTATAAATATGCGTATAAGGATTTTAAGCAGAAAACCGATGTAATCCTCTGGACAATCAGGGCGGGAATTGATTGGGAGTTCTGACCCTTTACGAGCTCTGCTCCATCCCTGGATTAAGGACCAGATTGGCCCCTCCGGGTAATGAGATAGAGATATCATCAAACCACACAGTGCCTTTGCCATAGAGCTGTAGATATGGCCGAATTGATTTAACCCGCTTGTTAAATGTGTATGTTATTGATTTCTTCTTCCAGTTATAACTGCCTGTGGGCCACATCAGGTCCGCAAAGTAATACGAGTTAGTTGTGTTATCCTCGAAAATAATACAATAATACATAGGAATCCAGGAGCTTGATGTTATGCTCTGGCCCTTTGCCCATCCGGAGAATGCAAATGTCTTGGGATATGGCGAGTTAAAGTTTATCGCCTCGCCATACCAAAAGGTATAATCAACCACAGTGTCAATAACCTTTACCGACCTTGTGCCTGAATGAGAGACGCCCTGGATATATACTGCCTGATTGGCTGAGTTTGGGGCATTGGGATACCAATCGAGGGGCTGAGGCAGCGCGAAATTAACGCTATTGCTCATGCCGCCCCTCGTTACCGCATACAATGACCCTGAAGAAGCATTGGCAGGGACAGTGCATACAATTTGATTATTGGACCAGGAGGTAACAGCTGCGTTTATGCCGTTTGGGAACACAACGTTTGAATCGGTTTCCTTGTGATAACCGAAATTCTTCCCCGTAATGGTAAGAGTAGCGCCCGGGAACGCCGTTGCGGGGACAATCGAAGTAATCCGCGGGACAAAGTAAAACTTGTCGATGTAAAGATAATCGCCATTCTCGTCATAGTAACACCATACGATTTTATTTTCATAAATATCATACCCGCCTAGGTTGAAAGGCGCGGTTGTTATCCGGGTTTCAGTATCCGTAGAGACGTCGCTCATATAAATATCGAAATAGTAAAAATTATCGCTATTGCGCCAATCTCTACAAATAATTTTATCCCCATATATACGAGGTTCGAATTGAGTGGAGGGGTGGGTAGTGATCTGGCGCTCTTCGCTAGTGGTCAGGTTATACATATAAACATCCCAATTCCCTGTCTGGGGGGTAGTTTCGTTTCGATCATCCGCCCATACGATTTTATCTTCATAAATATCCGGCGCCCATTGGTTGGCGGGGCTGGTTGTTATTTGACGAGATGCCCCGGTGGTTAAATTATACATATATATATCTAGTGAAGAATATCCATTTGTCCAGACAATATTGTTGCCGTAAATGATGGGATTGTTTTTAGTGTCCCCATTACATACCACACCGGTTGTTCTGCCTGTAGAGATATCATACATGTAAATATTACCCTGGTATCCATCCCGCGCGTCCAGCCATACAATCTTATTGCCGTATACAGAGGGTTGGCGCTGATAATTGGGGTTATTGGTAACCCGCGATATCCGCCGCGTGCTGATATTGTACATATAAATCTCGCAATCTTCATCCGGCAGGCCCATATTCCGTCCTTCCGACCATACAATCCGGTTGCCGTATATATTGCTCTGATCCAGATAGGAAGCGGTTCTTATCCTGGTTGTTCGGCCCGTGGGGATATCATACAGCGTAAGCGCAAACTGCTCTAAGCCTAAGAACTCCTCCCACACAATTTTATTGTCATAAACTCCGGGGTTCAATTTTATATGAGGATATGTTAGAAGCGTTTCTTCTATAACCACAGTACGTAACGTAGCTGCCCTGCTAATACTGTTTGCGTTATCGCTTGCTGTAAACGTAATTTCGTATATCCCTTTATCTGATGCGCCCGGCTGCCAGCTAAATATTTGTGTGGCAGGATTAAATTGGGCGCCTGCAGGTAAATTATCCGCGGAATATGCAAGCTGCCCCTGCGGCGTTGTAGGGTCGTCCGGATCAGCAGCTTCAATTTTAAATTGATTCATCCTGTCTATAACTATCCCCCTGTTATTTATAAAATCCTTAAACATAGGCGGTTCGTTTTGGTTGTCCACAGTTACGGTTATCGAAGCCGTGTAGGTTTTATTATTGGTATCAATAACTTTTAAAGTTAGTAGATACTTCCCGTCAGGGCAATTGCTGATATCCCATACCCCTAATATCTTGTTTTGCGGGTCCGGCGCATTAGGAATTTGAAAGGCATTATTGGGGTTATCTACGGGCGCATACCATAGCTCATATCTTTGAAACCCTTGCGCCATAGCCGCTATCCCTTTTATTACCACAGATGAACCATGTAAAAAACTATTACTTACCGGAGAGGACATCCCAACATCTACAGCCATAGCGTTATACGCGTTTACCCTACCGTAGCCAAAATAGATATCCTTACCCGGATCTCCAACATCATCCGCTGTCGCCTGTATCCTCTGGCGCACTTGGTCATTAGTCAGCGTTGGATCTTTGGAAAATATAAGTGCTGCCACTCCGGCGACATGGGGGCATGCCATAGAAGTCCCCGCTAAGAGCCAGTACCCATTGGATACCTTAAGATATGATGGCAGCTCTGCGGCCAATGTAGAATTATCGGGCATCGTGGACAGCAGATCATAAACAACATGCTCTCCGCCTGAAGAACTGTAAAATCCTCCCCCTGGCGCGGATACATCTATCTTTGAGCCGAAGTTGGAGAAAAAACAAAATTCATCATTATGATTGGACGCGGATACAGCGATAACTGTATCAATATTTGCGGGGGAAAAATAATAGACGTCGGCGGAAGAATTACCGGCCGCCGCTACGCATACACACCCCCTAGAATAAGCGTAATGAAAAACGTCTGTCAATATTTGACTGGCGCCTGCCCCGCCCCATGAGTTGCTAAGTACCTTTGCGCCGTTATCAGCCGCATATATAACGCAATCAGCTAAATCGGAGATATAGCCATAACCATAATCGCTTAATCCTTTAACCGCCATTATCTTAGCCTGGGGAGCGACGCCTATTACTCCTGCAGTATTGTTTCCGACAGCGGCGACAGTACCCGCCACGTGTGAACCGTGGCCATAGCCATCCATAGGGTCATTATCCCGCGGCTTAGTAACAACTGTCCCATCCGGTAGAACCTGCTGAACAGCGCAAAAGTCATACCCTTTTACATCGTCAATATAACCGTTTCCGTCATCATCTATACCGTTATTTGGTATTTCACCCGGATTTGTCCATATGTTTGCGGCCAGGTCAGGATGAGTATAGTCCACACCTGTATCTATTACAGCCACTACTACGCCTTGGCCTTGAGCTATATCCCAGGCACTGCCGCATTGTATCTTTTTTATCCCCCATAGGTCATCATAACCCTGCCCCCAGCTATTGCTTGAGTTATAGTAAGGGTCGTTGGGGGCCATTTGTGCCTTAACTATGCCGTTTGGTTCAGCGTACTCCACATTCGGGTTATTCTTTAATTTTGATATAGCCTCTTCTACGGTTATTCCTTCCGGTAGGTTAATCTTATAGCTCCTATATAGAGATTTTTCCATTTCAGGGGCATTCTTATAAGCTTCCTTAAATATCTCATCATCTGTGACAGCATTTATATCCTTATAGCTTTTACCAAGGAGTGAGAATTTGCCGGAGGGGCCTTTTGTTACTTTATAGTTTTTTCTGAATCTGGCTGTGAAGGGTTTTATGGAGTGCATTCTTTGAAAGTTCTTTGGAGCTATCTGCGCTTCTGCTATGATTGATTGAGGATTTGTGCCTTCCTTGAATTTCACAAGCACCTGGCCTGGGGCGTATTGGGGTGATTGTTTTTCATCTGCCTGATGATAGGACACGGGATTGTTAAGAGGGGGTTTATGCGTAGAGGATTGTTGCATAAACGGCTTCTGTTGGATTTTGTCTTTCGGATTATCCAGAACAACAGCATAGCCATTATTGTTAAAACATAACAAAAGCCCTATAAGGCCAAGCAAAAAAGGGATTTTTATTATTGTCTTGGTTTTCATGGTAGTATCCCCTTCATTTTTAGTTCACCGTTATCGTTATCTGCTCATCATCAATGGCGCCGGGTGGATCCTTTACGGAGAATCTAACGGTGTAGATGCCCTTTTTTGCCGGTTTCCATGTGAAGGCGCCTGTTGTTTTTGATAGGCTTGCCCCGCAGGGCAGCTTATCCGCGTAATATGTAAGTTTGGGTACATCTATTGAGTCGCCATCTGTGGCGGTTATTTTAAATGATAATACCTTGCCCGCATTAACTGTCTTATTGCCTATGGGGTCAAGGGCGGGGGGCGTATTCGGCACTGTGATTTTGATTGTTTTTGAAGTTTGATGGTTTTTGGTATCCTTAGCGACAAAAGTTACGTCAAATACACCTGCTTGCGCGGCCGATGGCTGCCATGTAAATAATGCCGCATGATGGCCTGCGGGTTTGATTTGCGCACCCGTAGGTTTTTTGCTCAGGGAAAAGGTTACCTTATCCCCATCTGGGTCCTGAGCTGACACATAAAAGCTTAACAATTTTCCCCTCTCGATGGTTTTATCATCTACGGGGTAGATTTCCGGCGGGCCGTTTACATTGATTACTTTAATTATAGCATAGGTGTAAGCTGTGTATAGCGCATCCGAAACAATAAATTTCACACGCCATCCCCACCGCGGCTGCAGATCAGCGTCATAATATGAAGGCTTCCAGCTAAAGGTACGGGTTTCTGGAGTAAATGTCGCCCCCGGAGGCAGATATTCCGCAGAGTATGTCAAAATACTATTAACATCAGGGTCGGTAGCGTGGACGGTAAAGTTTAAGCACTCTCCTTCCTTAACGGTTTTATCAGTTATAGGATCAAACACCGGCGGTTTATTTCCAATAACCTCAAGCATAAACGGGCTGCTTTCGCCAGTCGGGGTAATAATCTTTAATGGACCTGATTGGGCATTTTCAGGGACCTGACACACTATTTTTGAATTAGCCCAGGAATATATAATAGACGCCTCTGCCCCGTCAAAAAATATGACTTTTGACGCTGACCATGGCAATGGTTTTTGCCCAAAATTTTTTCCTTTTATGGTAACGATTGTCCCATTACGCGGCTGTAACGGTTCAACCGAAATAATTTCAGGCGGCGGTGGCAGAGGAACGGCAATCATTACCCAACTATTAAGAGGGTAAGGACGCAAATTCGGGTCGTAAGACAGATACAGCCACGCGATTTTATTGCCGTAGATAGCAGGGGCGTGGTCGGCAACAAAAGCAGTATAGTAGCCGTTGGTTACCTGCGTCTCTTTATGCGCAGAAAGATCATACATATATATATGCAGCCAGCCGTCATTCCGGGTGTCTGTCCAGACAATCCTGTTGTTGTAGATAGAGGGTTCATATTGGTCGGCTTTGTTATATACGATAGGCGTCTCTTCCCCTCTAGTTAAATCATACATATATATATCCTTATTTCCGTTGCGGTTGTCTGTCCAGACGATCTTATCGCCGTAAATGGCGGGTTCGCATTGGTCTTCAATATTGGTTGTAATGGCCACTTCCTGTTGCCTGGTTAAGTCGTACATATATATGTCTTTATTACCGTTTCTGTTATCTGTCCAGACAATCTTGTCTTCATAAATAGCTGGCTCGGACTGATCACGCCCGTCGTATGTAATGTACGTCTCTCTTCTGTTACTCAGGTCGTACATATATATGTCTTTATTGCCATTTCTGTTATCTGTCCAGACAATCTTGTCTTTATAGATAGCGGGCGCGGACTGGTCGGCCGGATCGCTGGTAATGCGTATTTCTTCCTGTCTGGCCAAATCGTACATGTATATATCCCTGTTTCCATTTCGGTCGTCCGTCCAGACAACCTTATCGTTATAGACGACGGGTTCAGTTTGAGCGGCGGCGTCATCAGTAACCTTAAAATCCAGGCCTGTAGAAATATCATATAACTCTATATCTACCGGCCAATTATAGTATGCCTTATATGCGGTAACCACTTTATTATCCCACATAC
>Ga0105164_10001086_pt1 | contig 17612 bp, 23 predicted proteins | sample VDWuncwatermetaG_FD_89674 | JGI IMG/M metagenome (GOLD analysis project Ga0105164, IMG submission 89674) | Wastewater microbial communities from Netherlands to study Microbial Dark Matter (Phase II) - VDW unchlorinated drinking water | ecosystem: Environmental > Aquatic > Freshwater > Drinking...
CGCGCCCCCTTCGGGCTACGCGGCCATTAGGTCCGTTCGCTTCACTCACGGGGGCCAACTGAGCTACGAACCCACTTTTCAAAAACCTGCTCGCTTGCCGCCCCTACCCTTTGGGCAAGTAGAGATTCGGCAACTCGAAGTCCTTTTTTTGTAGTCTAAGGGGGAGGATTATTCAAATGATTTGGTTAGCGTGTTATCGAGTATTTTTTCTTGAAAGACGGAGATTAGCGCCCATAATGGTTTGGACAAGGAGGATTTTGCGATGGGCGATCAGATGATTAATTTAAATGACACGACTTTTAATGATGCGGTGACGAAAAGTTCGGTGCCCGTTCTTGTCGATTTCTGGGCCGAGTGGTGTATGCCCTGCCGAGCGCTGTCTCCAGTCTTGGACGAGCTCGCTCAGGAGTTTCAAGGGAAGATTAAGTTTGCCAAGGTCAATGTGGATGAATGCCGGCAGGTGCCTGGCGAGTTTGGTATCCGCGGGATTCCAACGTTATTAGTCTTCAAGGATGGCAAGAAGGTGAACGAATTGGTTGGCAATCAGCCGAAGGATAAGATCCGCTCGATGCTGACTCAGCTCACGGGCGGACAAGGCTAGTCTGCGCGTTTTTTAACCCTTATTTTTCATCAGGATTTCTAGGTAAGGTTGCCAGATGGTCGGCGCGGAGCTTGGTGAAACAAGCTGAAGCGTGCTCGGAAGCCACTGTGGCGCATGGGGCCGACGGTAGAGCCTAAGTCCGGCTTCTTCCGGAGTGCGGTTGCCTTTGGACTGGTTACAGATCATGCAGGCGGCAACGATGTTCTCCCATGATTTCTTACCGCCTCGAACTGCGGGGTAGACGTGGTCAAGGGTGAGTTCTTTTTCGGTGAATTCGACATAGCAGTACTGGCATCGTTTTTCGTCTCTAAGATAGATGTTGGAGCGCGAAAATCGGATCATGGGAGTGCTTCGTTTGAGGTTGATCCACCGTCTGAGTTTAATCACGGCGGGGACAGGAAAAGTGCGTGAGATGGACCTGACACTTTCCGTGTACTCTTCTAGGATTTCAACTTTTTCTTGGAAGACGAGAGTGAAGGCACGGCGCCACGTTACGACTCGAAGCGGTTCATATCCGGCATTAAGAAGTAATGTATGAAACATGAGTGCCCAATTCTATTTTAAAAACGAGGAGCCTCAATTGGCAAACCCCTCTTCATTTGCACTTCGTCACCTAACATAAAACTCAAATATTCAGCGCCTGCCAACTCATTTGGTGCTCGATACTGCTCCACTTCCCCAACCGCAACGGATTCCGAAACTGAAACGACCCTGAGGTCCCCGATCCGAAGGCGATGGACTGGGCCGGCGCTTCCTGTCATTTCATTGAGCACGGGGATAACCCGATACACTTCAAGTGTAGCACCCTGCCGAATGCCATGTCTTTCCCCAACGTCGATGAAATACTGTTTTTGGGCCTTGGGCTGGCGGCTCGATAGGTGAACTGGACGACTGACCTGAATGATCGATCCGGTCATCGCATAGGCTGAAGGTTCAAGGATCAACGCGGCCCAAACCACCCATAAGATATTTCTCATAACTCATTAATCGGCAGATTATGAAGAAATCTTCATCTTTGAGATTTCTGCAGCGCATTGTAAATATCCGCGGCCCTAAGACCCGTCCTTTTGGCGACTTGTTTGGACCAATCGCGGTCGGAAAGTAGCCGATCCTTGATCGCGTCATTGAGTTGAGCTTCCTGCGGGGATTCAGACGATGTTTTGGGGGGCAGAAGGATCAGGACATATTCACCCTTCTCAACCAGATTCTTCGTATCCAAAGTATCAAGCTGATGCCATCCATACTCTTCGTATTGTTTCGTGATTTCACGTCCCACAAAGATGGATCCACCAGGGAAGCTGGTCTGCCATTCGCTGACGGTAGCTCTGACTCGATGAGGCGACTCAAAGAAAACACTCGCTATCCCAAGCCATTGGATTTTTTTCCAAAGGGCTTCCTTGATCATCTTCTGTTTCGGAGCAAATCCTAGAAAGAGAAATTCGGTCTCCTTAAGCCCCGCTACCGAGACTAACGCTGTGACACTCGAGGCACCGGGAATGGGAATAACTGAGATTCCTTGCTGACGCGCACGATCAACGAGCATCGAACCCGGGTCCGAGATCGCAGGTGTCCCTCGGTCACAACAGAAGGCAACGGACTGACCCGCAAGTAAAATCTCGATGATCTTATCGGTGGCAGATTTCATATTATGCGCCGCAAAGGAGTGGAAAGACTTCCCCTCAGGAGAAATCCCAAGTAACGAGAGAAGCTTTCGGGTCTCCCGCGTGTCTTCCGCCACAATGTTGGGCACCTCTCTCAAGGTATCTACTGCGCGCAGGGTCATATCGCGGGAATTGCCGATCGGTGTGGCAACCATGTATAATTGAGTTGTATCCAATCCAACCTCGATTCCACTAGGACAAACCATGAATATTAGAGCACGACAAGATGGAACTACGATTATTTTCGATTTGGAGGGCCAGGTCGACTTCGAATCCACGATGGAACTTCAGCAGCGAGCCAAAATGGTCACAAAATCTCAAGTAGAACCTCGGGTCGTGATCAATATGCGATCACTACGTTTTGTTGGCTCCACCGCCATCAACCAATTTGTTCAGGTGCTCAAGGAGTTCAGCACCCCCTTCGGCAAACCAAGATTATGCGAAGTCAGCTCCGAATTTGAGAGATTGATCCGAGCCTTTCAATCAAACCGAAAGCCCTTTGAGATCTTTGAATCTGAATCTCAGGCCCGAGAAAACTTCATCCTCCAACCTGAGAAAATAACTAAGAGACGCGTTAAGAAAAATAAAGACGCCTAATCGTCTTGGATCCTAAAGACTTCAGGCTCGATGGCCGATTCGGGATCTCCATAATACGCCCATAACTCGATCCGCACGCAACTTCGGTAATATCTCGCCAAGATCCGAGACGCGCCAATCAGCATTTGTTTCTTTCGATAGCTCATGCTCGCTGGGATAGAATAATCCTGACACCGTCTTCCCCGCACCTCGATCACAACAACGTCTTTGCCATCTCTGGCAATGATATCGATCTCATATTTGCGAAGACGCCAATTTTTTGAAAGTATCCGATATCCAAGTCCACGGCACCTAAGTCGCGCTAGGGCCTCGTACTGGCGTCCAAGAGAAGCTCTTTCTGTGGATGGGCGACGGGCCCAGATCTTGAAGGTGAGTCCTGTGTAAAACGCTGCCATACCCCTTATGCTTTGCAAATTCGTAGCCAGGGTAGGAAATATCAAATTCTCGCATCCATTGGTCCCTGAAGACTTTCGCAAGGACGGAAGCCGCTGCGATCGAGACTGAAATCTGGTCTCCCTTAATGATCGATAATTGGGGAATCGAAAGATCTATTTTGGCTCGCCCGTCAATCAGAGCATAATCCGCTGGTATCTTGAGAGATTCAATCGCACGCTTCATCGCTAACCGAGCAGCGTGATAGATATTGAGTTCATCGATCTCATCAACCGTCGCATGCTGAATGGAATAACTGAGAGCCACGGCATGGATTCTTTCAACCATGGACTCTCGGCTCTTCGCAGACATCAGCTTTGAGTCATTAAGCCCTTCAAGAATTATCCCAAACGGTAAAATGACCGCCGCGGCAACCACCGGCCCAGCAAGACAACCCATGCCGACTTCGTCGCAACCTGCAATAAACTGATAACCTTGGATTTTTAAAACAGTTTCCGAATTCCAAGTAGGTGCGCTCAAGTTGTCCTATCCATGATGCAAAATCTAAACGCGTCTGAGTCGAGGGCCGAGAATGATTACTTGTCGTCACTCACTTCGGGAGTCGCTTTAACGTCTGCTGGAACATTCGCGACCATGTCAGAATCATTCATTTGAATCTCTTTAGATTTCTTGATCAGATCTCCAAAACGAGTTGATTCCTTCAAGCGTGCCTTCTTACCAGTCAGCTCACGTAAGTAGTACAATCTGGAACGGCGGACAACACTCGAGCTCTCAACTTTAATGCTTTCAATCGACGGTGAATGGATTGGGAAAATTCTTTCAACACCAACCCCCTCAGAGATCTTGCGAACCGTGAACTTGGCATTGACTCCAGAACCCGACTTAGGGGTTTTGGAAATGACGACTCCACGGAAAATCTGAGTTCGTTCCTTATCGCCTTCTTTCAGGCGAACTGAAACGCTCACCCGATCTCCAACGGCGAATGAAGGGCGATCCTTCTGCTGCGACTTACTGATACTTTCGATAATGGCATTCTGCACGGCGTTTTCTCCAGCCTCGAAACTTAAGCAGTCCACCACCCTACGTCAAGAACAAAAGCGAGATTAACCCCTTAGAATCGCAAAGAATGTTGACTCAACCCGTTTCCCTAGCCATATTCGGGAGATGGCAAAGCCCAAGCGCATCCAATCCACTCTCCGACTACGAATGTCCCAAGCCGACGCCCACTATGGTGGAAATCTCGTATCAGGGGCCAGACTTCTTGAACTTTTTGGAGATGTGGCGACCGAACTTTTGATTCTAACTGATGGAGATGAAGGGTTATTTAGAGCCTATGATCAAGTAGACTTTCTAGCGCCAGTCTATGCGGGAGACTACGTCGAAGTCACCGGTGAGATCACTGAAATGGGTAAAACATCGCGTACAATGATTTTTGAGATCATCAAAGTCATTTCCCCTCGCTCAGATATCAGCCCATCGGCAGCGGATAAATTAAAAACTCCTATCGTGGTGGCCAAAGCAAAAGGCACCTGCGTCGTCCCGAAGGAATGCCAAAGATCTCCCAAATCATGAAACCAAATCAGGGCCGTTATCAACAGGCCGGGGTGGATCCGGAAAAGGCACAGAAAGCGATCCAGAGTTTTTCCGAGTACTTGAAATCTCAGAAGAAGGACCCAAATCTGGTCACTGGGATTGGACCCTTTGCGTCGCTTTATCAGCTGAAAGAAATCCTGAGAGAGTTTCAGGATCCCCTCATGGTCACCTGCTGTGATGGCGTCGGCACTAAGCTTAAACTAGCGGTGGACTGGGGCCACACCTCAGAGCTGGGGCAAGACCTCGTTGCTATGAACGCCAATGATTTACTTTGCACCGGTGCAAGACCTCTGGTCTTTCTGGACTACTACGCTTGCTCAAGGCTCGATGCTGACCAATGGTTGGAGGTCTTAAAATCCATTCACCGTTCCTGTGAAATCATCGGCTGCACCCTGGCTGGAGGCGAGACGGCTGAAATGCCTGGCATGTATGCCGCAAAGGACATCGACCTTGCGGGTTTTCTGGTCGGAATGGTGGATCGACCCAAAATGATAGGGCCACATCGAATCAAAGATGGCGACCAACTCGTAGCGCTGGGCTCGTCTGGTTTTCATAGCAACGGCTATTCACTCGTTCGTAAGCTCATTGAAAAACATGATTTGAAACCCAACGAGAAAACTCCGTTTTCCGACGAGACATGGAAAGATTGCCTGCTTCGCCCGACTCATCTCTACCATCCGGCTATCGGGTCCAGGATGGAGCTGGTCGAGGCTGCCGCTCATATCACTGGGGGTGGGCTTTTTGAAAACCTGCCGCGCATTTTGCCGAAAGGCTTTGTGGCCAGGGTCTCGAGTGCAAAATGGCAATTCTCGCCGCTCTATGAGTGGCTTCGCAATACCGCTAAGTTAGAAGTGGATGAAATCTTAAGCACCTTCAATGGTGGAGTTGGCCTTATTTTGGTTTGCCGTAAAGAAAACACGGATCCACTCGTGAAGGGGCTTATTCAAGAGGGGTGGAAGGCATGGCATGCCGGCGAAATCCTCAAACCGCCATCAGCCCCCACGGAGACCGTTGAGTGGGTCTGAAACGACTAGTCGTGCTCGCGTCAGGGCGTGGCACAACTTTTAAGGCAATCTTAGACGCGATTGAAAAGAACGAACTCCCCAACGCACAAATCCTAGCACTCTTTACGGACAAGCCCGACGCCCCAGCTTTGGCGATCGCGAAACACGCGGGCGTCCCGACCCATGTGATGGCACCGAAAAAGGAATCCCGCGAATCCTATGATCTAAGGCTTAAAAACGAGATCCACAAATATCAGCCGGATTTTATCGTCCTTACCGGGTTCATGCGGCTTCTTTCTGAAGGCTTCGTGGATAGTTTCTCAGGAAAAATCCTTAACATCCACCCTTCACTACTCCCAAATTTCCCGGGAATGCACGCTCAGCGGCAAGCGCTCAAGGCGGGTGCGAAAGTCACTGGTTGCACTGTCCACTACGTCACCGCCAAAATGGACGATGGCCCCATCATCGCTCAATCGAGTTTAAATATTTTACCTGATGATACAGAAGCCACTTTATCGACGAGACTTCTACCGATCGAACATGCCACCTATCTTAAGGCGCTCAAAATACTCTGCAGCAAGGACTAGCCGCAGATCCAATAGAGTGTGCTGGCAAGCAGCAGACACTTTGCCAAGATCATCACAACGAGTTGCTTTACGGGAACAGGCTCGAAATGGGAATGAAGGCCTAGGCGTGTGATCGGACCATTCACCGCTGGATTTCCTTCACATATAATGAGTTTGAGATGTCTTCTCTGAGAGCCCATAAAACCACCGCCTATCTGGGTGGTGTAGCACGTCGCGTTACTCCGAACAAGTCTCGACCACGGTGGCCTCACCGTCCGTCACAAGCTCGTCATTTTGGTTATGAACGGTTAGGCTCATTGAGATTCCGTCACCGCTTGCTTTCTTAATGATGGCGGCTACCGCGAGGGTGTCGCCCTCAAAAACAACTTTACGGAAACGGGCTTTCAAACGCTTAATATGATAGCTCTTTCTTGGGAAGTTCTTACGGACACAGTCTCCTAAAAACGCCATGCTCAGCATCCCATGGGCGATGAGACGGTCAAAGCCCGCTGATTGAGCGAAGGCCCGATCCCAGTGGATCGGGTTCGTGTCTCGGGAAGCCTTCGCGTACGCCTTTAAAATGTCTGCGGTAATCGGGCCACGCTTAAAACCTTCGACCACATCTCCAGAATTCCAACTTCGGTTCATTCGCCCATCTCCACATTCCGGATCACAAAAGTCGTCAGACATTCAACGGCCGTTGTGACGCCTTGCTTGACCTGAGTTTTCACGGAAACAAATCGTAATCCCCGCCGCTCTCGATCCGATAAGATTTCGGTAGAGATCTGATGTTGCTTAGTAGGATCCCAATCATCCGAGTACAAATACTCCTGGTCCGTATGAAGCAACTTCGACATGTCGATTTTCATCCGCTCAAGCCAACGAAATTCAGTCCATCGGTAAATCGTCGGCAACGTCGGAGGGCGGCCTTCGGCGTATTCACTCAGGGTTGCCTTTTCAAAGGCTTTCGTCTCTTCATCACTCAGACCGGCCCACTCACAAACAACGCTCGTCTCGGTCTCACGGCTCGAAAGCGGGGGATTATCCGACAGCATTCTTTTCAATATTTCTAGACTATCCATTAGGTATCCAAACGCCGGTTTTACTTTTGGCTCAATGCCCCGCTAGAATGCACAAAGACTCCGAGGGATGTCAAAAGAAAGGTCATTGAGCTGATGGCGGCTATCAAATTACTCACGTATGCCCTTTGTCTTGCGGCAGGGATCATATTCCCTCTATTCGCTCTAGCGGGCTCGCCAGGGATCGTTGCGGGCGCCGTTCTCAGCCTAAGCCTCTGGATCGGCCTTGGATGGCATGCCACTCGACGAGTTGAAAATCGACTTCATTTACTTAAACTTCCTTTTAATGATCATCAACGGCTTGAGGGCACGGTTCTTGAACTCAGCCGACGAATCCACGCCGAGAGCCCTCAATTGCGACTTCTCCCGGCCAAGACCATTAACGTGATCGCCTTTGGGTGGAACGCTAAAGACGGGATCATCGCGCTATCTCAAGGGGCGCTCGACAACTTAAAAGACGACGAGCTCGCTGCATCACTGGGCTGGGCGATCACCTCTTTGAATCATCCTGAAACAGCTCTCAATTTATGGTCCTCTCAGTTCATTCACCTCTGGGAGAGAATCCTAGTCCCTCAATCCTTGAAAAAGTCGTCGGCTTTGACGTGGCTGCTCAGGCTCTTAGCCTTCCCGTGGTTCACACTCACATTCTTAATTTTAAAGCCCTCCATGACGACTGAAGCAATCGATGCTAGATCCATCAAATTATCTCGTCTTCCCTTGGCCCTCGCTGAAGCGCTCAAGGCGATGGAGGTTTCGGCTTCCCGCAACCCCTTAACTGCGCCCATTAGCACCGAACGCTTTTTCATGCACCCACCTTTAAATCAACAATCGGTTAGCCATTGGCTTTTGGAAAATCGCAGATTAGTACCTCGAGTCCAGATGATTCAGAAATCCTTCTTTTCGGTAGTTAGTCCATGAGCACTCTGGCAGCAGTTTTTGCCCTTCTCATTTTTTTAACCTCCCTTTTTGGCTCAACACTACCGCTCTATATTCATCGAAGATGGGAGCATCTTCTTCAGTGGGGGATCTCGTTTGGGGCGGGGCTTCTGCTGGGCCTTGCGTTTGTCCACATGATCCCCGAAGCGAGCCATCTCCTGCCGGATTCCTATGGTCTTTGGGTTCTCGTCGGATTCTTGATCCTGCTCGTTCTTGAAAGGTTCGTGATGGTACACGCCTGCGATGAACATGGCTGCCATTACCATACTGTTGGAGTTGCGGCGTTACTTGGCCTTGCGACCCACGGAGTCATCGAGGGGCTTGCCCTAGCAACAAGTTTGGTTGTCCCTGAGTTAGGGTGGCTTGTTCTTGCTGCGATCTTAGCTCATAAAGGACCCGCGGGACTTGCCTTAACATCCATTCTTCAAATGGCGAAAAAAACGCCAAAACAAATTGTTCTATTCTCAACGGCGGTCGCGCTATCGGGTCCGGTTGGAATCTGGTTGGGTTATTCGATCTTAAGGCAGGGACTTCCGTCTTATGTCACAGGAACCCTACTCGCGGTCTCCTCGGGCACGTTCGTCTACATCGCCTGCTGTGATTTGCTTCCCGAAGTGCATAAGAGTGGGCTCAACCGAGTTTATCAACTTCTTGGGCTAGGGCTTGGGGTTGCCCTAAGCCTGCTTGGGACCTTGGTCTTAAACGGACACACGCATTAGTCTTTAGCTTGTGAAGGATTGCGGACTTCGGATTTTACTTCGGCGAGTTTGCTCGTTAATTTCTTGGTGTAATCCTGATCTTTCGTTTGAGTAATCGCGACAGCCTTTTTGTAGGCTTCGGTCGCCTTGGCGATGTCTTTTTTTGCGGCGTAGGCGTCCCCAAGGTGTTCCATGATGATCGCTTCATTGGGTTGCAGGCTTGCCGCTTTCTCTAATCGCGCCACTGCCTCATCGGTCTTGCCGCGCTTAAACAGAACCCACCCAAGGGAATCCTCGATAAATCCGTCATTTGGCCTAAGTTTCAGAGCTCGAGTCACATATTTCTCGGCTTCCTCGAGGTCCTTTCCACTTTCAGCCAATGAGTAGCCAATAAAATTCAGGGCGTGTGCGTGCTCCGGATTTTTCTCAACGATAGTTTTCATAATCGCAATCGCCTCGTCCTTGCGCTGCATTTTATCAAAAAGAGCACCCCTAAAATAATTAAGGCGTTCTTCATCAGGGAATTTTTTCAACCCATCATCGATCACTTTCAAAGAACTTTTATAATCCTTTTCGTAATCGTGGAGCGAGGCAAGAAGATCAATAAACTCAGGCTGAGTGTTTTTCCCTCTGACCAGGGCTTGGGCAAATCGCTTCGCTTCTTTAATTTTCCCCTGGTCTTTATACAATAGACCCACATGCAGCATGGCCTCTTTATAGAATGTGCTATCTGGGCCCACCTTTTTAAACATGGCAACGGCGGGATCATATTCTTTGGCTTCCTCAAAGACAGCTGCCAAATAAAACCGGACATTATCTGACTCAGGTTGTTCTTTTAAAATGGCATTGAATTTCTCTTTGGCTTGATCGTATTGCTTGAGTTCAAAATGGATTAATCCAACTTTAATTCTTGCGGAGTAGTCGTCAGGCTCGGTGGATTCGTAGAGTTTGAGTTCAGTCAGAGCCTTCTCCATCTCATTCTTCTGAAGGTAGAGCTGGGCAAGACGTTTCTTGAAGCGACCATTGCCTTGAATCCGCTCGTACGCGTTGATTGCCTCGTCGTTCTTGCCTTGTTTCTCAAAGATCAACCCAAGTGCCGTCCCCGCTTCCACGAATGCAGGCCTTAGCGTTAAGCATTTATCGAGATCCACTTGCGCTTTGGCGATATCATCCATCTCGAGATAAACTTTTGCCCGGTAGAAAACAGCTAAATAGTTATCTGGATTCTTATTGATGACCTTAGTAAGAACTCCAATCCCTTCATCAAATTTTCCAGCTTCAGCCGCTAGTAACCCCAATAAAAGCGGAGCCTTCATATTATCAGGCTCGATCTCCATTATTTTTTCGTACTGCTGCTTAGCCATGAGATAATTCTTGTTGGTCGCAAAAATCCCACCAAGCGTACTCCGATACTCCGCGTTCTTTGGGTCCTGGGTAACCGCCTTTTCAGCTGAGCTTTGGGCTTGCTCCATCTTGCCTAGTCGAAAATAGACTTCTGCAAGCTGATGCTGAATAAACGAACTATCAGGAGCCACCGCGGCGGCCTTTTCTAAGAGAGGGAGCGCCTGCTCATAATCGCCGTCCAACGCAAGTTGCCGACCCTTGATATACAAAAGGTTAAAATCTGTTTCTGCGTGAGCAACCCCAGCCACCAGATCCAGCATTAACAGAGCGCTTAATAACCAGTACTGATGGGCCTTACGAGAGATTGGTTGCACAACTCACTTCTCGGCATTTGGACAAGATCCGATAACCCTTTTTAATCAAGGCAGCCCCTGAAAGAGCCAAAAATTGTCATAGCCGCTTTAAATAGTGCCGCTATGCGCAAAACACCTTCGAACTCATGTCGGGTTTCCGTAGGTAATTTAGGATACTTTTCCACGTCTCGACCACGTTCTTAGTGATAACGCCTTCAACTCCCAAGGCTGCTTCGAACCCCTCGGAACGGCCTAAGATTACGGTAATGGCCTTATCCAGGTCCTTAATTTCTGAGGCGAGCGTCTCCCAGCCAATTTCACCCATTGAGTTCTTATCGTCGATAATCACAAGATCAACGACCTGGTCCATGGCGACCAAGAGAGTTTCCGAAGCATTACCATAGGCCGCAATTTCGACCGGAGATTTCAATTCTGACTCCAGAAACGACTGTAGAGAACGGCCTAGCTCCTGCCGTTCACCCTCATCACTGATCTGTAGAAGAATCCGAATGGGCGACATACCCCCTCCATACCCGGGGTTTTTCCCCAGTGGCGAAGGAATGAGTATGCAAGCTTAGGGCCAGCTGCTGAGATTTGCCTTAACGTCCGTTAAACACAGGCTCAGAGTCACCTCAGAAGAAGCTTCCCATGGGGCCCCAGTAAACTTAAAATAAACGGATGCGACTCATCCTTTTCGTCTTCGCCGCCACGCTAATCTCCATCTCCGAAGCTTCGGTCGTCGGTTCCGTAGGAGATTTTTGGACCCTGTTACTCTCTCTCAATGCAGAGCGAGTGAAAGAGATCGCAGCGAATCAACTTTGGCTCGCCCTTATCGTGTGTTTTGCCTCGGGCATTCTGACGTCTCTGACCCCGTGCGTGTACCCCATGATTCCGATCACCATCAATATCTTTGGGCGTTACGCAACTCATAGTTCGACACGAAAGACCGGTGCGTTTGATATCCAAACATTCTTTGTGGCCCTCGTTTATGTCGCCGGAATGTGCTTCACTTATTCCACCATGGGGTTACTTGCCGGACTCACGGGATCATTATTCGGCCAGGTACTCCAGAACCCGTGGATGATCGGCGCGCTCACCCTGATCTTTTTCTCGCTTGGCCTTGGACAGTTAGGCCTTTTTAAAGTCGCTCTTCCGGCATCCTGGCAAACTAAATTGGCCAGCGTCGGAAATTCCAAGAGTCTTGTCGGTATTTTTTTGATGGGTTTATTTTCCGGCCTTATCGTCAGTCCCTGTGTTGGACCCGTTATCGCCGGTATTTTGGCGTTCGTCTTTGATTCCTCCAATGCGGTGATTGGTCTTCTTTATTTTTTTAGCTTCTCCTGCGGACTTGGAGTTCTGTTTCTATTAATCGGCGGATTCTCTAGCCTTTTGAACCGACTGCCGCGATCGGGCACGTGGATGATGCGAGTGAACCGAACGCTTGCCGCACTGATGTTTGTCGCCACAGCCTACTACGGCCATCTTTGGCTTAAACAAGTGGGTTGGATTGCGCCCAGTGGCATCGCTCAACAAAATGGTGAATGGATTACCCAACCCAACGAGGCACTCAAACTTGCCGCAGCGCAGAATAAGCCAATCGTGATGGATTTTACGGCCGAATGGTGTGAGGCCTGCCACGTCATTGAAGCGACGGTTTTTTCTGATCCCAAGGTCCAGAAAGAGCTTGCTCAACATTGGATCAAATTGCGAATTGATGCGACCCATGTCACTCCCGAGATCGATGAAATATTAAAAAAGTATGCAGTGCTTGGGCTACCATCGATTCTCTTCCTAAACTCAAGTGGCGAACTATTTGATTCTCCGCGCTTTAGTGGCGCGATGACCCCTGACGAATTTCTTAACGCCCTTCATCAAGTCGTCCGCTAAAAGGTACGCGCGTCGATTCAAGTTTTTAACGCTAGATCTGGACGAGCTTAAAGGTTAGGCCAACGTGTTCTTGGGTTATGGGCAGGGCAAATTTATCATTCAGATTGCCTTCGATAAAGCAAATGCTCTCATGAGCGCGCAGGGCTATTGGTGCTTTGTCGAAACGGATTAGGCGCGCTCAGCCTGCCCATAACGCCTTCGTACGCGGGTTACAGTATCAGGGACGAAAGAGCAGGATCGTCGCTGCCACGTATCAAGTTTATGACTCGCATGGGCTTCAGCGACGACACTTAGATGGCTATCAAGTGGGCAATCTGAATGGAAATAATCCTGCTCTTTTGGAGAGGTGTTGCGTTTAATCTTAGGATCTACCGCGGCCACTTTTAGAGCCGGATAACCCTTAGTCTTTCCTCATTTTCTTCCGATGAGACCTATTGAAGGACTCTCAAGAAAAATGGCGACAAAACTAGATCACAGAACAAACCGGAAATCGACTATCCGGTTCAACCTCATCCTTGTCGGAACGCTAATTCTTCCCGCACTGATCACGGGAATTTTTTGGTGGAACGCGACGGGAAGCGCTCTTTATAAAAAGGGCTCGTCGATTTTAGCGGGATTTGGCCCAAAGGGTCTCTTCACGAAACAATTCCCCAATGACCCTCTTTTTAGAACTGAACTGAAGCAACTCCGAGCACAGGGGAAGTTAGTCGTCGAAGATGAAGTGCTCATCAATCGCGTCATCCTAGCCGCGGCCGACGAACTTCAAATCCCACCGGCGATGCTCTGGTGTCTGCTTTACCAAGAAAGCCGGCTCAACCATCTTGCGGGACTCGATCATGGCGAAGGTTCTTCGGGGATTGGACAGTTCACATCTTCCAGTTTTTACGAAATCAACCATCAGATCGCCAGGTACACCCCCAATAATCTTAAAGCGTTCTATTCAATCCTCGGCAAGGATGTCAGGCCCGTTGGAGCGAATCGAGACCGGCCCCTCGACCCCTCATCGTATTACTACATTCCGACGGGTGTGATTGCTTCGGCGTCATTTCTGAATAACCGCTACCACCATCTGCTCGGCATCCTCGAAAAACAGAAAATTAAATATGACCCTGATGTGCTCTGGCTTTACTCAGCCGCTGCCTACAACAAGGGAACGCGCTCGGTTCTCACCGTTTGGAATTACCTTCGCAAGGAGAACGGGGTTAAATCTCTTGAGGACCATCTCGCGAGTCCTCAAGCCTTTGCCAAAACGTTTAAGAACGAAGCGCTTTTGCGAGGACTATTCCTCAATATCTGGACGCCCGACAAAACAGAACGTTTCGCTAAGGAACTCACCATCCACACGGCCAATATTCAGTCCTGCGCACTCAATCGGGAGGGCACTTAAGCATGGCATTGCCTAAACCCATAACCCCTGAAAGCTATCAAAAGACTGATCTCAAACTGGTCCGTTCGCCCACACCTAAGCGGCCCCATACCATTGCAATTTTGTTGTCCATTCTAATTCTATGTTTATTGGGACTCACCTATTTATCCATCCGCTTCTCAAGAACTCAGGTACTTGGACTTGGGCGTCCGGGACAGACGCTCGAACAAGCTTTTCTGCGAGATGGCATCGAGGGCTATACCAGAGCGAAGCAGAAATTAAAAAGGTCCGTTGCAGAATCCTTAAACTCATCCCCAAGTTCGACTGAAGGAAGAGAGGCATACGGTCTCGCTGTTTACCTTTTTCCTGAATTACTTGAGAAAACCAATTTTGAGCGAACAGTCGCTGAGACCAACTTTATTCCTTTAGAAAAGAAAATTGAATCCAATCCCCTCTCTGCAGAGAGCCAGAGACACTATCAAGATTTGTATTCTGAAATATGGAATTACGAGAACCCAAGCCGGCTCAGCCCCGAGATTGCGCCGGCCGCCCAGCAGGTTCTCAATGTCTATGAAACCCTAACCCGAGCAAGGAAATAGACGAATGTTTGTGGCGTTCGGACATAACCCTTGGGATCAGAAGAACCAATCCTCCTATCGAGGCAATTGGGCTCTGGTTTGCTCGCTTGCGCTGCATGCTCTGCTGCTGATGAACTATTTTTTCAATCCCAAGGATCCGCTCCAATTCGGCTCAAGCACCCAAGCTCCCCCCATTGAAGTCATCCAAGCACCCAGTGAATGGCTTAAAGCAGCGCCCCAGAAAAAAACGGCTAGCCGGATCCAAGAAAAACAAGTGGTTCAAACCGAACAAGCCATCCCCTCAGACTTAGACCCTAACGCTCGATTCTTAAGTGATCGAAACCAAAAAGCCCTTGAAGAAACAAGGGCCAAAGTCGTAGATGATTTTCGAGCCAAGCAGGGCGAAGGGTTAAAAGGACAGGCATTTTCGGATCAAACCCTTTCAGCCACTGGCGCTGAAACTCAGAGCCTAACGTCACCCCTTGAAATTGATGCCAGCGACGGGATAACACCAGAACTCAAATCAGGGATTCAACGCAATTGGAAGACCCTCTCAATCAAAGATCTTAGCGTGAACGGGGACGGAAGTCCTGAAGCGGCCTCTGATGATGCGCTTCGCAACATTCGCGAAGGAAGCCACACCGTTCTAGCAACCCGAGAGTTTAAATACTTCTCCTACTATAACCGCATCAAGGACATGCTGCGCCAGCATTGGAAACCCATGGTTGAAAGACAAATGGCTCATCTTTCGAAAAAAGGAAAAACCATTCAAGAGGCCGAATTTACCACGCGTGTCCAAGTCCTACTCGATGAGAAAGGTCTGATTCAAAACGTCACACGATCCGATAGCAGTGGCATTGAAGAACTCGATATCGCCGCCATGCAGGCATTCAAACAGGCCGCCCCCTTCCCAAATCCTCCCCAGGGACTTATCGAAAAGGATGGGTTTGTGCGAATTCAATGGGAGTTCGTACTCACTACACAGGCCGCTCCCTCGATCCAGTGGCGCGGACCCGGGAACGGTCGAGCCCGCAATTACTAATCGACGAGCAGGAACTCAATCGGCACACGAAATCTCATTGTCGCGTCTTTGGCGAGAGAAATCTCGTCAGCGATTTTCCAATGCGTGGCCGCCTCAACCGAAGCATCATCTAATATCTCAGAGCCACTCGACTCTACCATCTCAACAGAAGTCGCGCTTCGTGTCTCAGAATCAAAAACAACATCAAGAAGCACACGACCCTGAGCTCCACGCTCAATCGCTTCTTCAGGGTACTCAGGCAAACGATTTCCCCATTGAGCGACGACATCGGGGCGTAAGATCATGCTCTCGGCCCTACCACGACTAGAGTGGGTCCCTTTTTGAGTTACAGCGAGTTTGTTCGCGAAAGGCTCCACTGAAACAAACACTTCGTTACCGCGCTGCTGAATCACCGGCCGGCTAAATCCTAAGAAGGATGAACTCCACACCGAAGGAATGCTTACGAAAAGAACGACGTGAAAGAGAAACGATACAACCCACGCTCGAATCACCGCGAAAGAACCATCTGATAGGGAGGAAGCGGTAACGTAATCCTAAGCTCTGAGCGTAGCTGCAGGGATCGTAGATCGACAACATCAACACCAGGATTACGGATATTGCCATCGGTCACAAAGGCGAGTCCCCTTCGGTAATCGCTTCGGATATTCACAAAATCAAAGGAATCTGAGGATTTCAACACACGATCGACTCGGCCAGCGTTCGTATCCACGACTGCTAAATCAGTTCGCAAAAGTCCCCCGGGCATTGGGTAGGCCAAAATCATCAGAGCCTCGCTCTGGCTGATCCTTTCAAAATCGATGATATCCGCCTGCAGTTGACGTTCATCCACCACAATCCCTTCAGATACCTGCCGATTCGGATCCCATTTTTCAACCGCCCCATCCAAGGCGGACGGTGGCCCATAGGCTCCCGATTCGACGACATAGAGTTTGCTATCAAACCCCAACTTAAAATCGCCCGACGGGTTTGTCCTGGCGAGTCGCATGACATCGGTAAATTCATCGGTGAACACATTAAAAAGCAGAACCATTGAGGCGCTACGAGGCTGATACCGAGCAGCACGATTGAGCCTAGAGGCTTGAATCCATAATCGGTTGCCCGCAAAGATCATAGAGCCAAGTTCAGCTGACCCGTCCTCATCCAGAACTGAAAGGCCACTGCGATCAACTAGGCCTTGAAGGGAAATCGCTCTATCGGGTGTTGCCGCCGAGGTACTCACTTTATATAGATCCGGCTGCTCCTGCGTTGTGAGATACCCCAGACTCGCCGAGCTCATCCATAGATCCTGATAATTTGCGCCTCGACCAACCCACTGGCGCTGATGGAGCACCTGATAACTCTCTTGCGATACCGTCTGAACGTTATCACCGCCGAGACGATTGATAATATAAAACAGTCCTTGATCGGGAAAGGCACGAACCACGGCGTCTTGATGGATCGCGATGCTATCGGTCATCACGCGCCCCTGATTCAGATCGATCGCAACAAATTTTCCTGCCTCTTTAAAATCCGAAGTCGAAATTAAGAGCCACCGATAATCCCCTTCGCCAAAATTCAACGTCGCCCGCTGAGCACCATCTCCTAAATTGAGCCCTAAATCACAGCCCCCTAAATTCAGAACGATAAAAATCGAAAAACTCCATCGCATCCAGATAGAACTCATAAAACGCATTGCCATGTCAGAACAACCTTTCTACCCACTGAAGGGTACCCACTCGGAGCCATGGCGGAGCTCACCGCTCCCACGCCACTCCACTCAGTTGGAATGGTGATATTATCCGCCAGATTGATAATCTCAACCCCAATTTTCCCCCACGAATCTAAGTCCCACTGGGCCTGAATCGAATGTTCCGCGTAACTATGTGCCCTTTTATCGTTCAGAAGGTCTAAGAACTGTGGCCCACTCCATATCAG